>UINC01001178.1_pt1 | contig 25127 bp, 29 predicted proteins | sample 5385821 | NCBI WGS metagenome assembly UINC01 (sample SAMEA4666929, study PRJEB26691) | marine metagenome | isolation source: Pacific Ocean | place: Pacific Ocean | collected 2011-10-13 | reverse complement strand
GCCGTCGGCGTCCGTTCCGGCGAGCCTGGCGTCCGTCATGATCCCACCTCAGCCAATGCCGCGTCGGCCCCTGCTCGCCTGTACCGACGGCACACTATCCGCGACCCTCCAGCACCTCGGCGACCATTCGGGCGCCGGTCAGGCGGTCGGAGCGGAGGTGATCGCATCGAACAGGAGAGCCGAGGCGGTAAAGCCGTGGAGGTGGTGGGCGGGCCCCACCGGGCCGATCTCGCCCGCACAGAACATGCCCGCCACGGCGGTGGTTCCAAGGCCGTCCGTAAAGTGCCGAGCATCGTGGCCGGGGCTTCCGAACAGGTGGCTGCCCCGCCCGTTGCAGGTGAAGACCAACGCTCCGCTGGCCTGGAGACCGCGGAGCCGTGCCCGAAGGTCGGCTGTGGCGGCATCGGCGTCGCGGACCTGGAACTGGACGGTTGTCCCGACCGCGGCCCGGTCCCCGATGGCTACCGCACCCGAGGATCGGTCGGCCCCCAGGACCGACCGTACGAGAAAGTCGCCGCTTTCGTAGGCCTCTCTGTGCTCGTCGATGACCAGCCCCACGTGGAGCCCCCGACGGAGGCGATCCCGGGTCTGGTCATCGACGGCGTCGAGGACCTCCCGGAGGCGCTCCAGAGCGGGCCGACCGGCCAGGGACAGTAGGAGGTTCCCGTCGCTTCCGGTCACCACGTAGGGGTCGCCAACCGGACGGCAACCCGGGGCCACCACGGCCCGGGCATCGAGCCCCGGTGGAAGGACTACGGCGACTCCGCCATCGGTGAACGCCTCATCGTCGAGCAGCAGGCGGTTGTCGCCGGGCCGGTTCCCAGCTGAGGCCAGACCTCCGACCATGGTCACATCCGGACCCACCGCGGCGGCCATTTCGGCGGCGTCCAGTGTGAACGGGTCGGCCACCACCACGATGGTGCTGCCGTCCGGCACGGACACCTCAGGGCGAGGTCCCTCGTATCGGACAGCGGTCACTGGTCCAGTACGTCCCGCCCACAGGGCCAGGCCGGGAGACTCCTCGACCTCCTGGCGGTGGGCGAGTACGGCCACCGCTGTGCCACCGATCAGGTGCTCCGGTGTCAGGGTCTGTCGAACTACTCGGGCCAACCGGGGGGCGGCCTCCGCGTGGTTCCCCGTGGTGAACAGGACAGCCAGGTCGGGGGAGGGGCCCAGCCGATCTAGGACCTGGCCGACTACCTCGCCGATGGCCACGCCGGGATCGGGATGCTCTGAGAGGGCGGCTGCGTAGCGCACCCGATCAGGGGGCATCGGGTGCCGGGGGGAGAAGGGTGTAGGGCACGACAGTGGCCGGGCCTTGGTCGATTCGACAGGCCGCCTCGACCGTACCGAACTCCTCGAACTCCAGCTCGGCCCGGACCAGGCGATAGCCAAATCGGCCGGGTTCCACGGTCAACGGCTGGACGTTACGAGCCAACTGCTCACCCTCCCTCGTAAAGACCACCTCCAGAACGGCCTGCCCGGAATGTTCGTCAGGGCAGCGCACCACCACGATTAAGTGGGGGGAACACGTAACGGGTAGCGGACCGGGAGCTGGGGCACTGAACTGGATGCCGGTCAGGTCGATGTGGGTGGCTCCGCCGGGCAACTGGCGGAGGTCCAGTCCCTCAAAGAAGAGGGCGGCGAGGATCTGCATGCGGCGAACCTAGACGAGAGCGCGCGACCCGTAGCATGGCGCCCCGTGAACAGGCGCCTGGTCCTCCCGTTGCTCCTATTCACGGTGGCGGTCCTGACCGGCGTCCAGGCACAGCGGACCGACCGCCAGGCCGCCGGTGACGGGCCCGGCTTGGCTCCTATTCCGGCAAGGGTGGCTACTCCACTGTTCTCTGTACGTCGGGTTCCGCAGTTCCTGCAGGCACCGACCGCCGAACGGAATCTCCAGACCGCTCTGGCCGGCTCGGCGGCGCTACTTCCTCCGTCGACGTGTGTGGAGGTGTCCGAACACGGACGGTCTCTGTTCTCTGTGGACCCAGGCCTTCCCATGACCCCAGCTAGTGCACAGAAACTCCTCACCGGTATGGCGGCCCTCCGCCACCTTGGCCCGGATGCCGTGCTGACGACAACGGTGCTTGCCGAGCTGGCCCCGCTGGACGGCGTGGTGGACGGCGACGTGTGGCTGGTCGGTGGCGGGGACCCGCTCCTGATGACAGCCGACTATGCCGATCGATATGAGGATCCCCGTGCCTACACAGACCTGGACGACCTGGCACGCGCTCTGGTGGACGCCGGCGTCCGGGAGGTAACCGGAGGTGTAGTCGGTGACGAGTCGCGCTACGACGCCATCCGTTACCTGGGGACCTGGCCCGACCGGTTCAAGCCGGGCTGGTCGATTCAGTCTGGTCCTTTGAGCGCTCTCAGCGTGGACGACGGCTTCGTGCTCTGGGATGCCGTCAACACTGCGGCCTCGCTGGGCGTGCCGGCCGACGACCCGGCGGCGAACGCAGCCCGCCTTTTCGACGACCTGCTGGAGTCCCGCGGGGTAGTGGTCCGACGCCGTCCCGATTCGGGGAGGGCACCTGACGGAACCGGGATGGTGGCCCTGGCTACCGTCCGCTCGCCGACGGTCCGGTCGGTGGTGAAGCAGATGCTGGTAGAGAGTGACAACACAACGGCCGAACTGCTGGTCAAGGAGATGGGACGGACACCCTCGGAGCGGGGCACGACGGTCGGGGGCCTCTCTGCGGTGCTGGCTGCCCTGGAAGGGGCGGGCTACCGGGTTGCCGAGGTGGTGCCCCACGACGGTTCGGGTCTCGACCCAGACAACCGGGTGACATGCTCGCTGCTGGTCGACCTGTTGGGCGACGAGGTTTACGGCGATGTCTTGGTGGACTCCCTACCGGTGGCCGGCCAGGAGGGCACCATGAAGAAGCGCTTTGTCGGTACGGCCGGCGAGGGGCGGGTCCGAGCTAAGACGGGCACACTGCGAGAGGTGAGCAGCCTGGCTGGGGTGGTGGACACGCCGGCCGGTCGACATCTGGCCTTTGCGGTAATCACCAACGGAGAATTGCCGTTCGAGATCAGGGAGCTCCACGAGGATCTAGTCCTCGCCCTCCTGTCGTACCCCGAGGCACCGGCCGTCGAGATTCTGCAGCCTCGCCCGGTGATGGACTGAGGGGTGGAGTCCACGCGCCGGTTGCCGATGTTTCCGCTCGGAACGGTCCTGTTCCCGACCGGTGTTCTTCCGCTCCGGGTTTTCGAACAGCGCTATCGGCAGATGCTTGAAGACCTGTTGCCCGGGACCCGCGAGTTCGGGGTGGTACTCATCGAGCGGGGTAGTGAGGTCGGGGGTGGCGAGGTCCGGAGCGGAATCGGCACGATGGCCAGGATCCTGGAGGCCCGGGAGTCTGGGGACGGACACTGGGCCGTGGTGGCCATGGGCCTGCAGCGGATCATGGTGGAGCGGTGGCTCCCTGACGATCCTTATCCGATGGCTGAAGTCCGACCGTTTCCCGATCGGCCGGGACCGGGCGTAGACCCGGCTTCCTACGCGGCTCTCCGCGACCGACTCCACTGCCTCCTTGATGGCCTGGTGGCACTAGGTGAGACCGTCCCCTCCGACAGAGCAGAAATTGCCGAGGATCCGGCCCTAGGCAGTCTCCAGATGGCGGCCCTAGCTCCCCTCACCCCATTTGATCGGCAGCGGATCCTCGAAGTCGACCGGGTGGAGGACCGTTGCCGTCTCCTCGGCGAACTGTTAGGGGAGGGTCAGGAACTAGTGGACCTGCGCCGCCGGGCAGGGGAGGGCGGGGCTGCTCCCGGGCCACCCCGGTAGCGTGGACGCCCCATGGCCTTCCAACGCTCCTCCGGTAACCGGGCGACCGGCGACTTGCCCGACCTCCTCCGACGGTACGTCCGTCAGGAGACCGTTGAACCACTCCGGTCAGCGGGTCGCTTCCTGACCTACGGGCTGGCCGGTGCCACGACCCTGGGACTGGGGACGGTCCTACTAACTGTGGGAGGGCTGCGGGCCCTCCAGACCTGGTCGGTCCTCGATGGACGCTGGTCGTGGGTGCCCTATCTGGCGGCTAGTGCGGCAATGGCGGCACTCGGAGCCCTGGCCCTGTCACGGATAGGTGGACGGACGGGGTTGGATGGTTGAAGAACGGATCACCCGCCAGGACCTGGAAGCGGAGCTCCGGGCCACGGTCGGCGAGGAGAACGGTTCGATCGGGGACCGACGCTCGTCGTTGGCCCTGGCCGCCGCGGTGGCCGCCACTGTCGTAGTGGCGGTGGCCTACTGGGTGGGCCGACGGGCCGGCCACCGCCGATCCACGGTGGTCGAGGTCCGCCGATTCTGATGGCTGGTCCGTTCTCGACCCTGGTAGGCCGCGGGATCCGTCGCGGCCTCGTTGGCGGCCACCGAGGATGGCAGGTAGTCCTGGCCGTCGGCCTGGTGGGTCGCCTGTTCCGCGCCCTCGGGGGTCGACGCCCCACGGCCCACCGCACCCGGCTGGAGGTGGGTGAGGGTCTTGAGGTTCGGCACCTCGACGAAAGGGGTGAGGACGGGTGATCGTTGAGCTTCGCAACCCGACCCGCACGGTGGAGTTCGAGGGACCGATGGCCGTCTCGGCGCTCCTTGCCCGGCTTGATCTACGTCGCGAGGGTGTTCTGCTCATCCGCGAGGGAACCCTCGTTCCCGGGGACGACATCCTGGCTGCCGACGACCGGATCGAGATCCGTTCAGTCATCTCCGGGGGCGCCTGGTGAAGTGTCGGGTCTGCCGGGGTCCGGCGGTGATCGATGTGCGACGGCACAACGCCAACTTCTGTGAGGAGCACTTTCTTCGGCTGTGTCGCGACCAGGTAGAGCGGGCCATCAAACAGCACCGGATGTTGTCCTCCGGTGACCGGATCCTGGTGGCCGTCTCGGGCGGCAAGGACTCCCTGGCCGTATGGGACATCCTGCTGGAGCTGGGTTACCAGGTCGACGGCCTCTACCTCGGACTGGGGATCGATGGCTACAGCGGCCGGTCAGAGGCCTACGCCCGTGCGTTCGCCAAGGACCGTGACCTGAGCCTCGAGGTGGTGGACCTTCCGGCCGACTACGGCTACGACATCCCGAACGGCGCCCGGGCGGCCCGACGGGTGCCATGCAGTGCCTGCGGCCTCTCTAAGCGGCACCTGTTCGACGAGGCGGCCCGCCGGGGGAACTACGACGCCCTGGTTACGGGACACAATCTGGACGATGAAGCCGCAGTGCTGCTCGGCAACGTACTCCGGTGGCAGGGCGAATACCTGGGGCGACAGCAGCCGGTGCTCCCGGCCGGCGAGGGTTTTCCCCGAAAGGTCAAGCCCCTAGTCCGCCTAGGCGAACGGGAAACGGCCGCCTACTGCGTTCTCCGGGGGATCGATTACGTGGTGGAGGAATGCCCGATGGCTGAAGGGAACCGGCACCTTGGCTACAAGGAGGCATTGAACGCTATCGAGGAACGGTCTCCGGGAACCAAACACGATTTCTACTTCGGGTTCCTGGACCGGGCGGCGGACCGGTTTGTCCCGGTGGTCGCCGAGGAACGAGGTGCAGTGGGTTCCTGCGTCCGGTGCGGGGCTCCAGCCAACGGCGAGATCTGTGCCTTCTGTCGCCTGGTGGAACGGGCCGGAGGTCGGGTCCCAGAGGTTGGGACCGAAGTCCCGCTCCTCCTCGGCCGGCCACCGGCTGGAGGGGTCTTGTGAACCGGACTTTCGCTGAAGGTGACCAGGTTCTCCTAGTAGACCGCAAGCAGCGGAGATATCTCGTGGCGCTGGCCGCCGGGGCAGAGTTCCACTCTCACACCGGGGTCATCGCCCATGATGCCGTTCTCGGCGCAGACGAGGGCGTGGTATTGCGCTCAAGCCGGGGCGGCACCTTCACTGCCTTCCGACCCACGTTGTCGGACTACGTGCTCAAGATGCCGCGTGGGGCTCAGGTCATCTACCCGAAGGACCTAGGGCCATTGCTGCTCCTAGCCGACGTGTTCCCGGGGGCGCAGATCCTGGAATCGGGCGTCGGTTCCGGAGCCCTGTCGATGACCATGTTGCGGGCCGGGGCCGAGGTCACCGGCTACGAACTCCGGGAGGACTTTGCCGCACGGGCGAAGCAGAACGTGGCGACCATGCTTGGACCGAGGGCGCTGGACCGCTACGACGTCCAGATCCGGGATGCATACGAGGGGATCGATGTTCGGGATCTCGACCGAGTCGTCCTCGACCTTCCGGAACCCTGGCAGGTAGTTCCCCACGCCGCCGGTGCCCTCCTGCCCGGAGGGATCATCGTGGCGTACACACCGAGCATCCTGCAGGTCACCCAGTTTCGGGACGCCCTGGACGCGCACGGCTTCCGCTTCGCCGAGACGGTCGAGGTACTGAACCGGACATGGCACGTGGACGGCCAGGCCGTACGGCCCGACCACCGCATGGTGGCCCATACGGCCTTCCTGACTCACGCACGCCTGCTTCAGAAGTGACCCGGTCTCGGGTTCTGGCCGTGGTGGCGGTGGCCGTGGCGGTCTCCGCGGGAATCGTTATTACCGCATCGGTCAGCGGGGACGATGGGATTGGGGTGCGACCGCTCACCGACACGGCGGTGTGGACCACCGTGATCCCGACGATCGGAACCGCCGAAGGTCTTCCCACCAACCGCCTACTGGCCTCGGTTCTGCAGGTCCGAGGCCTGGACTGTCGTACGGCGCAGGTGGGGACGGGGTTCGTGGTGGCCGATGGTCTCATCGCCACGGTGGCCCACGTAGTTGCTGGTATCACGGCACCGACCGTGGAGGTGGCAGGAGAGGAGGTCACCGCCCGGGTGGTGGGTTTCGACCCGGTAAGTGACTTGGCCCTCCTCCGCCCACTCCGAACCCTCGACCTGCCACCCGCCCTCGATCTGGGTACGGCGGTGGCGGGGACTCTCGGGACGGTCCTGGTGCACGGCGGCGCCGACGGTCCGGTAGCGCTTCCGGTCGCGGTCCGTCGTCTTATCCGAGCTACTGGAGACGACATCTACGGCCGTCCAGCCGACGGCCGTGACGCCCTGGAGATCACGGCCACCATCCGAACGGGACATTCCGGAGCCCCGGTTGTGGATGGATCGGGGGCCGTGGTTGGTGTGCTGTTCTCCCGCCTTAGGGGTGGGGGATCGGTGGCCTACGCCGTGCAGGCCGGAGAACTGTCCCGACTCCTGGAGGAGACGGCCCACAAGGCCACGCCGACGGGCCCCTGCCTCTGACGGCACCTTCTGAACGGGAGCCGTTGAAAAAGGCCGAAGGCGGCCCGGAGGCCGCCCGTCAGACGTCGAAACCGGTCGAGACCGTCAGTCAACCTCGATGTAGATGCACTCGCCGGGACACTCCTCGGCTGACTCGATGGTGGCTTCCAACTGCCCTTCGGGGATTGGCGCAACCGCTTCGGCACCTGCCGGGTCGCTGAGGATCTTGTCGCCATCCTTGACATAGGCCAGTCCGTCGTCGAGAAGGGCGAAGACGTCGGGGGCGATCTCCTCGCAGAGACCGTCGCCGGTGCACAGGTCCTGGTCGATCCAGACCTTCATGGTTGGTTGGTCCTCTCGTCAGGCACGGTCACTGTGTCCCAAGATATGCCATTGCTCCAGGATGGATAGCGGCCCATCGGGATTTCTCCTACGTAGATAGTAACAATTCTAGATGCAGAATCGCCGACCTTTCTCCCAGCGAGGAGGGTCGTGGGCGATTGCTAAACCGTCCGGGACGGGGAGGAGTGTACTGACCCCCGTACGCTGGTCGCCGGACCGGCCCCGGGTCATCTGGCACAGGACCGAGAGTGGTCCAGGACTAGGGTCGCGACAGGAGGGTAGGCGTGGCCGAACTCAAGGAAGGTGAGGAGCCGGACGGGTCCGGGAACGAGGCCCCGAACGGCGAGCCCGCTGCGGACGACCGAGACCAGGAGATGGCAGAACTGCGACGCCGCCTGGTCGACACCCCTCGCCAGATCAGTCGCCTCGAATCCGAAATCCGGGACGCCAACCGCGAGTTAACACGGGCCAACGGCCGCAACCAGAAGTTGAACACCACCCTGGAGACGGCCCGGGAGCGGATCACCGTCCTGCGCGACGAGGTGGAGAAGCTCTCCCAGCCCCCCTCGGCGTACGGGACCGTGGTGCAGTTGAACGACGATGGGACGGCCGACGTCCATTCGGGTGGCCGCAAGATGCGGGTCGCAGTCCATCAGGAGGCAGCCGAGGGCCTTCATCCCGGTCAGGAGGTCGTCCTGAACGAGGCCATGAGCGTGGTCATGGCCCGTCGGCACGAGGCCACCGGCGAGGTGGTGACGATCAAAGAAATCATGGCCGGCGGTCGACGGGCCGTCATCGTCGGTCGAGGAGACGAAGAGCGCGTTGTGGAGCTGGCTGCCGACCTTGTCGGGATCGGCATGCACAGTGGCGACTCTGCGATGTTGGACCCGAAGGCCGGCCTGCTCCTGGAACGCCTACCCCGCCCCGAAGTCCAGGACCTGGTACTGGAGGAGATCCCGGACGTCACCTATGAAGACGTAGGGGGTCTCGACCGCCAGATCGAACTAATCGTGGACGCAGTCGAACTGCCCTTCCTCCACCAGGACCTGTTCGCCGAGTACGACCTGCCAGCTCCCAAGGGGATCCTCCTCTACGGGCCACCGGGCTGCGGCAAGACGCTCATTGCCAAGGCGGTCGCCAACTCGCTGGCCAACAAGGTGTCCGAGGTTTCAGGCGACGCAGAAGCCCGTAGCTACTTCTTAAACATCAAAGGCCCCGAACTGCTCAACAAGTACGTGGGGGAGACAGAACGTCAGATCCGGCTGGTGTTCCAGCGGGCCAGAGAGAAGTCTGAACAGGGCTGGCCGGTCATCGTCTTCTTCGACGAGATGGAGTCCCTCTTCCGGACACGGGGCACGGGCATCAGTTCGGACATCGAGTCCACGATCGTTCCCCAGTTGCTGGCCGAGATCGACGGCGTCGAGACATTGAGGAACGTCATCGTGATCGGAGCCTCGAACCGGGAAGACCTGATCGACCCAGCCATCCTGCGCCCGGGCCGCCTCGACGTGAAGATCAAGATTGAACGACCGGACGCCACGGCGGCGGCACAGATCTTCGCCCGCTACCTAGTGGGAGACTTGCCGATCGACGAGGAATCAGTGGAGACGACAGGCGGGGGCGACCGGAACAAGGCCGCCCTGGCCATGATCGACGAGACAGTGTCCGAGATGTACTCGGAAGAAGAGCGCAACCGCTTTCTCGAGGTGACCTACCAGAACGGTGACAAGGAAATCCTCTACTTCCGGGACTTCGCCTCCGGAGCCATGGTCGAAAACATCGTCCGGCGCGGAAAGAAGCTGGCCATCAAGCGTCAACTGGCCGGCGGGCGCCGCGGGATCCACGTAGACGACCTGATCCAGGCGGTGCGCCAGGAATTCACAGAACATGAGGACCTTCCCAACACCACCAACCCGGACGACTGGGCGAAGATCTCCGGGAAGAAGGGTGAGAGAATCGTCTACGTCCGCACCCTGGTCTCCAGGAACGCCGACGAGTCCGGTGGGCGGGCCATCGAGGGTGTGGGAACCGGCCAGTACCTCTGAGTTGACTGGCCGCGGTCCCGGCCACCCCGAGGGAAGCACCACTAGGGTCCGGCGATGGCCGTCCCCAAGACCCTGGGCATCGAGACCGAGTACGGCATTGTCCACCGGGGAGTCGCCGACCCGAACCCGATCAGCGCCTCATCGCTGCTCATCAACGCCTACCTGAGTCGCCGGGCCGACCCGGGGAGCGGACCCGGTGCACCGCGAGTGGGATGGGACTTCGTGGACGAATCCCCGTCCGTTGACGTCCGCGGCTTCTCGCCCCTGGACGCCCTGGCACCCGAGATCGAGACCCACCTCGTGAATGCCGTGCTCACCAACGGCGCCCGCTACTACGTCGACCACGCCCACCCCGAGTTGTCCACCCCGGAGTGCGCCGACGCCCTCACGGTGGTCCTCCAGGACCGAGCGGCGGAGATGATCCTCATCGAGTCCATGGAGGCGGCCAACGAGGTGCTTCCAGAGGGCCAGGAACTGGTCGTCTACAAGAACAACTCTGACGGCAAGGGCAACAGCTACGGGTGCCACGAGAACTACCTGATGGACCGGGCGACTCCGTTCGGACGGATCGTGCAGCACGCGACCACCCACTTCGTGACCCGACAGGTATTCACCGGTGCGGGAAAGGTGGGCTGCGAGTTGCCCTTCCGGGACCGGAGCTACTTGCCATACCAGGTGACCCAGCGGGCCGACTTCTTCGAGGAGGAGGTGGGTTTGGAGACCACCCTGAAGCGACCCATCATCAACACCCGAGACGAGCCACACGCCGATCCGCTCCGGTACCGCCGGCTGCACGTCATCGTGGGCGACGCCAACCTCTGCGAGGTGGCCACCTTCCTGAAAGTGGGGACCACGGCCATCATCCTGGCCATGGTGGAGGACGACTTCCTGGACGGAACGGTGGCCCTCCGAGACCCCGTCCGGGCCATGCAGGCCGTGTCTTGGGACGTCAATCTGACCGGCCTGGTGACCCTGACCGACAACCGGACGGCCACCGCCCTCGAACTTCAGTGGGGCCTACTCGAGGCGGCCCAGAAGTACCTCCGTGAGCAGGGAACCGACGCCGTGGGCGGACCTGTGGCTGACGAAGTGGTGGAGCGCTGGGAGAACGTCCTAACCGGTCTGGAGTCGGACCCCGAATCGCTGATTGGCCAGTTGGACTGGATCACCAAGCGCCGGATGATGGATGGCTTCCGGGAGCGCCACGGGCTGTCGACGGACGATCTCAAGTTGGCCGCTCTGGACCTCCAGTACCACGACCTCCGACCCGACCGGTCGCTCTTCGCCCGGATGGGAGCCGAGACCCTGGTCGAAGCCGACGAGGTGCGTTGGGCCATGGATAACCCACCGGACGACACGCGTGCCTATTTCCGGGGGCAGTGTCTGAAACGTTGGCCAGACCGGATCGTGGCTGCCAACTGGGACTCAATTGTGTTCGACGTCGGCGGGGAGGCCCTCCGCCGAGTGCCGATGATGGAGCCCACCCGTGGCACGGTGGACCATGTCGGTACGCTCCTCGACACCTGTGAGACGGTGGAGGAGTTACTCGACCGCCTAACCGGTTGAGGGGCACGGAGGACACGGAAATGGCCGAACGGGAACAGCGACAGCGGGAGACCTCGGACCGTGAGGAGGAAGCGGGTGCTGAGTTAGTCGCGCCTGCCTCCACCGAACGGAGTGAGCGCCTGAAGGGGGAGTTGGACGACCTCCTGGACGAGATCGACGAGGTCCTGGAAACCAACGCCGAGGAGTTCGTGAAGAGCTACATCCAGAAGGGCGGCGAGTAGGGCAACCCGGTGGGCGGGTTAGCCTCCGGGCCGTGACGCTTCCCCTCTTCACCCCCGACGACGATCCGGGACCCAGCTTCGTCGGCCTGCTCGGTCGGCTCGGCGTAAATACCCCGGACATACCCGACCGCATCGACCCAGCGCTGATCACCCACGGGACCACCGTGGTTGCTGTTCGGTACGTCGACGGCGTCGTCATGGCCGGCGACCGGCGGGCCACGTCGGGGAACTTCATCAGCCACCGGACAATCGAGAAGGTCTTCCCCGCCGACAGCCACTCGGGGGTGGCCATTTCAGGGGTGGCCGGCCTGGCCATGGAGATGGTGCGCCTGTTCCAGCTCCAACTTGAGCATTACGAGAAGGTAGAGGGCAGCCCGCTGAGCCTGGACGGGAAGGCGAACCAGCTCAGCCAGATGCTGAGGAGCCACATGCCGTTGGCCATGCAGGGGCTCCCGGTTGTGCCTATATTCGCCGGCTTCGACGAGAGGATTGGACAGGGCCGCCTGTTCCAGTTCGACGGGACCGGCGGTCGGTACGAGGAACGCGACTATGCCGCCACCGGGTCGGGCAGTCTGCACGCCACCACGGTGATCAAACTCCGGCACCATGACGCGCTGGACCTGGACGGTGCCGTGGACGTGGTCGTTGAGGCACTCTTCCAGGCCGCGGATGAGGACAGCGCCACTGGCGGACCGGACCCGGTGCGGGGCATCTACCCGATTGTGGCCTCGATCACGGCCGACGGCTTCGAGCGCCTAGATGATCAGCGAGTGTCCGACCGGACAGCGGTCCTGTTGGAACGGCTGGGCGGGGGCGTCATGAACCCGACGCAACCCGGAGGATCGGGGATCGTCCGATGACCATGCCCATGTACGTCTCGCCCGAGCAGTTGATGAAGGACAAAGCGGACTACGCCCGCAAGGGCATCGCTCGCGGTCGGGCGGCCATCGGAAGCACGTACGCCGACGGTGTCCTCCTGTGTGCTGAGAACCCGTCCAACACCCTGCGCAAGGTGAGCGAGATCTACGACCGGATCGGCTTCGTAGGGGTCGGCCGGTACAACGAGTTCGACCAACTCCGAATCGCCGGGGTCCGCCACGCCGACTTCAAGGGCTATGCCTTCAGCCGCGACGACGTGGACGCCCGCTCGTTGGCCAACCAGTACGCCCAGATCCTCGGCCACTACTTCACCCACGAGATGAAACCCCTCGAGGTGGAGATGCTGGTGGCCGAGATGAGCGAGGAGGACGGTGGCGACCAGCTCTTCCACCTCCTTTACGACGGCACGGTCATGGACATGGCCTCCTTCGTGGTCATCGGGGGCGAGGCTGAGGCCATCCGGGACCGCTTGGAGGGGACGTGGAACCAGGAAGCCGGCCTGACAGATGCGGTCAAAGCTTCGGTGGGCGCGCTGGCCGGCCCGGACCGCACCCTGGTTGGAGACGATCTGGAGGTGGCGGTACTAGCACGTCAGAGCGGCCGCCGGGCCTTCCGGCGGGTGGAGGGCGACGAGCTGGACGCCCTCCTGGCGTGACCTCCGGCGTTCCGACGGCCTGAGGTCGGACGGTGCAGCGCCGGATCTACGGGATCGAGAACGAGTACGGCATCACCTGCACCGTCGACGGCTCTCGTCGCCTCAGCCCGGATGAGGTGGCGCGGTACCTGTTCCGTCGGATCGTGGACTGGGGGCGGAGTTCAAACGTGTTCCTCCCCAACGGCGCCCGGCTGTACCTCGACGTGGGGTCGCATCCTGAGTACGCCACTCCGGAGTGCGCGTCTGTTCGCGACGTGGTGACCCACGACAAGGCAGGGGAACGAATCCTGGAGCAGTTGGTGGGGAGCGCCGAGCAACGGCTTCGAGAGGAGGGGATCGACGGCGACGTCTTCCTCTTCAAGAACAACACCGACTCGGCCAACAACTCGTACGGCTGCCACGAGAACTACCTGACCACCCGTCGAGACGACATGTCGGACCACGACGAGGTCCTCATCCCCTTTCTGGTTAGCCGCCAGATCTGGGCGGGGGCCGGGAAGATCTACGAGACCGCTCGGGGTGGCGCCGGGTACAGCATCAGCCAACGGGCAGCCCACATCTGGGAGGGAGTGTCAAGCGCCACCACCCGGTCACGTCCCATCATCAACTCGCGTGACGAGCCCCACGCTGACGCCGAGCGGTACCGACGACTGCACGTGATCGTCGGTGACTCCAACATGAGTGAGTACGCAGGGTTCCTGAAGGTTGGAGCGTGCGGACTGCTGCTCCGGATGCTGGAGGAACCGAGCGTGGTGTTCCGGGACATGACTCTGGAAAACCCGATCCGGGCCATCCGCGAGATCAGCAACGACCTCACCTGTCGTCGGACGGTAAGGCTGGCCAGCGGGCGTGAACTCAGTCCTTTAGACATCCAGCGGGAGTTCCTGGACCGGGCGATCCGCTTCGCGGAACGGCGTGACACGTCGGCCGAGGAGGACCAAGTTTTGGCTATGTGGCAGCACTGCCTCGACGGGATCGAACGGGACCCTCTCGAGTTGCGACGGGAATGTGACTGGGTGGCCAAGTACCACCTGGTGGAGGCCTACCGGGAACGCCACGGGCTCGCCCTGGCCGACCCCCGGGTGCTCCTCTTGGACCTGCAGTACCACGACGTGGACCGGCGACGGGGGCTCTTCTACCGCATGCAGGATCGAGGCCTGGTCGACCGGGTGACCACCGATCGGGAGGTCACCACGGCCGAGACGGAGGCACCGACCGATACCCGCGCCCGGCTCCGCGGGGATTTCATCCGTCGGGCCAAGGAGCAGCGGCGGGACTACACCGTCGACTGGGTCCATCTGAAACTGAACGACCAGGCCCAGCGGACCGTCCTATGCAAGGACCCGTTCCGGTCCGAAGATGAACGGGTCCAGAAGCTGATTGACTCCCTCTGATCACCTCACCCGGGACCCTTGGCTCGGGCCGTAAGGCGCCCGGTGGTGGCCGAACGGGTCGACATAGGGTGAGACGGTGGCCGAGATGATGAAGCTGGAGAGGCTCCTGGACCTGGTGGCCCTGCTGCTGGAGACAGAGCAGCCCCTGAGCCGGCACGAGATCCGGAACCACCTCCCGCCCGGTGCCTACGCCGAGGACGAGGTGGCCTTCCGTCGGACCTTCGAACGCGACAAGGACGAACTCCGAGGCATGGGCCTTCCCATCGCAGTCGACACGGTTCCAGGCACCGATCCGCCGCTGGACGGCTACAGCATCCGCCGCTCCGAGTTCGAGGCAGATCTTCCGATCCTGGACGCCGAGGAGATGGCGAGCCTGGCGCTGGCCTCGGCGCTGGTCCGCTTCGACGCAGCACGTCCCGACGTCCCGATCTGGCTGCTTGGTGGAAGCCCGTCGACCGATGGAGGGGACCGGACTACTCCCGTGGCTGAAGTGGCGGACGGGCCTTTGGTTCGCGAACTGATGGAGGCCGTCATGGAAAGACGGGTGGTTTCGTTTGACTATCGGGGAGAGCGCCGGACGGTCGAACCCCATCGACTTGTCTTCACCCGGGGTCACTGGCAACTGTCCGGCCTGGACCGCGGTCGGGGTGCCGGACGGCAGTACCGGTGCGACCGCTTCGAGGGGCCGGTCTCGGTCAGCGACGAACTGATTGCCGTTCCGGCTGCGCCCATCGAGGTACGCGAGGACCATGCCTGGCAGTTCGGAGACGGTGACGAGGTAGCGGTGGATCTTCTGGTCGACAAGCGGCATGTCCCGTGGTTGACCAGCTTTCTCCGTGGTGCCGAAGTTATCGAGAAGCGCGATGACGGCTCGGTACTGGTCCGCGAGATGGTCCGGGACGCCGCGGCCTTCCGGTCCTTCGTCCTGACCTTCCTGGACGGCGCCGAGGTTGTGGCCCCGACCGGGTTCCGTGACGAAATGGTGGCCTGGCTGGAGGCACTGGCGTGAGCGGACTTAGTGCCGCCCAGCGGGTCCAGCGACTCCTCGCGCTAATCCCATGGTTACGAGAGCACCGTCCGGGAGGTGCCACCATCGCCGAGGTGTCGGACCGGTTCGACTACCCGGCCGCCGACCTGGTCTCCGACCTGACCGACGTTGTGAACTTCGTTTCGGCTGATAGGTACCAGCACTTTCTGAGTTTCGACGTGGTCGTAACCGAGGACCGGATCCGAATCGATCGCGACACCCTGCTGGACAGGCCTATGAGGATGGGGAGTGCCGACCTGGCAGCCCTAGTGGCAGCGGGCCGGGCCGCCGCCGTCCTGTTGGGCGATGACCGGTTAGGGCCCCTGGAGCGGGCCGTAGCCAAGCTGGTCGGCACGCAGACTTCCAAGGCCCCAACAGTGGAGCTCCGCCTGACCTCCGGCGGGGAGAAGGTCCTGACACTCCTGCGGGAGGCCATCCGATCGGGTCGGTGCGTGGAGTTGGACTACTACTCCTACAACCGTGACGAGGAAACGAGGCGGGTGGTGGAGCCTCACCGGTGTATCTACGACGGCTTTTGGTACCTGACCGCCTACTGCCGGTCGGTGGGAGCCGGACGGGTGTTCCGCCTGGACCGGGTACGCGGTGCCACGCTGACCGACCTGCCGTTCGTCCCGGCGGAGGAGGAGGCCGAAGCAATGGACGGCATCCCCGTGGATGGAAGCCTCCCCGAGGTGGTCCTCGAACTGGATCCGGAGGCTCACTGGGTGGTCGACCAGTACCCGCATACCGCCCTGGACCGCCTAGACGATGGTCGGGTTCGGGTCACCCTGCCGGTGACGGCAGACCGGTGGCTGGAACGCCTCCTGCTCCGGTTGGGCCCGTCAGCCCGGGTGGTCTCGGCACCCGAGGGCCAGGGTGAGGAGCTGCGAGCCGCCGCCGCAGCACGCGTCCTGTCCCGCTACCGGTAGTGGCGCGCCACCGACTAACACAGCCCGACGGGTAGGTTCGGTCCGTGCCCGATCAGACACCCGAGACCCCGCGGTCGACCCCCGGATCGGGAGACGAGGCGTGGGCCGACGACGTGCTCGCCCGGGCCCGGGCCCGGTCGGTTGCCGAGGAAAGTGGTGATCCGGAACCGGCGGGTCCGCCACCTGAAGGGGTGACCGACGGGACGGCACCAACATCGCTGACGGGACCTACGGCCGACCCCTCGGGAGGACCGGCCATCGTGACCCGGGAGGACCTGACAGGCGGACCAACGAGCCATGCTCTGACGATCGACGGAACCTTCGTGGTCCCCGAGGTGGTCGTCACCCCCCAACCACCCAGCGAACTCGCCGGGCATCCGACAACGGAACCCCCTCCCGAGGTCGACCTCGGGATCCCCGGGACGATCCGTTCGGCCCGTCGGACTGTCCTGGAATGGGGGGTGGTGCTGGTCGGAGCCCTGGCCCTGGCCCTGATCGTCCGGGCCTTCCTCTTCCAGGCCTTCTACATCCCGAGTCCCTCCATGGAACCGACACTGTTCTCGGGGGACCGGATCCTGGTCAACAAGGTGAGTTACCGACTCCACGACGTAAACCGCGGGGACTTGGTGGTGTTCCACCCACGCCCGGAGTCGGGCGTAGGTGCCGACGACCTGATCAAGCGTGTCATCGCCCTCCCCGGTGAGACGGTCACTACAGATAGTGGACGGGTTCTGATCGACGGTGGACTCTTGATCGAGCCGTACCTCCCAGTCCCTGACGGGACGGCGGGCTTCACGACGGTGCCGTGGTGTGCGAACCAGGACACCACCGCCGGGTGCACGGTTCCCGACGATCACGTTTTCGTCCTGGGGGACAACCGGGGCAACTCCCGGGACAGCCGCTATTTCGGTCCAGTGCCCGTCGATTCGATCGTGGGACGGGCCTTCGTGCGAGTTTGGCCGCTGGGAGGCCTAGACCGGCTCTGACCTGCAGCGTTCAGAGCCCACCGTGGAGGCGCGCCGCCCCGTCGACCAGACGGTCGACGTGGTCGCCGAAGATTCCGTCCAAGCGCATCCGGAGGAGCCGGTCGATCTGGCGGGGGTGCTGAGCGTCCCAGCCCAGGCACCGGAGGCCGAACCGACGGAAGAGCGACACCAGGCCCCCGCTCCAGTCCGGCTCGGGGAGGTTCACAGCGTCAATTCCGGCATCTGACAGGTCGGCGGCCCACCGTTCCAGTCCTCCGGACATGCGCTCGAGGCGGGTGGAGTGGACGAGGACGACCTGCGAGTCCAGGTCCCGCCACCGGGCCAAGAGTTCTGGGTCCGGGTGGCAGAGCCAGAGCTGGGGGAGGGCTCCGTGATCGGAGGCCACACGGAGGATGTCGGACACGGCCTCCGAATCCTTGACGTCCAACGACAGGGGGATCTGGGAGCCCACCCTGGCGTAGAGGTCGGCCAACGTCGGAACATCCGGCGGGAGGTCCTGAATGGTCAGGGTCGAAATGGTCCGGCGACGGAACCTCCGGCCGATCCGCCCGTCGTGGTGGAGGACCGGAACCCCGTCCGCCGAGCACCAGACATCGCTCTCTAGCCCCGTGGCACCCAGCCGAAGGGCCAGCACGAAGGCCTCCAGGGTGTTCTCCGGGGCGTGGGCACGGCCGCCTCGGTGGGCGAACAGCAGGGGAGCGGTCAGCGGCGGATTGGACACCCGGCCATCATGCCGGGCTGGCCCACCGGACGCTGACACCACGACGCCTAGGCTCGGAACGATGGAAGGAAGCCTTCTGCTGTGCACTGGGGTCCTAGTGGCCGCCGTGTCAGCCCTGGCCGTAGTGTCGGCTCGCTTGACTCGGGAGTTAGAGGCCACCGTGCGTTCCCTTCACCGGTTTGGTCGACTAGCCGTGGTGGTGGCCGACCTGTCCCGTTCGACTCGCAGGCTGGAGTCAGGCACCGCTCGGCTAGGGCGTCGGTAGGTTCACCCCATGGGAAACATCGGGGGTGGCGAGATCCTGGTCATCCTGCTGCTGGGCCTCGTGGTACTCGGTCCGGGCAGGCTGGCGGTGGTCGCCCGGCAGTTCGGTCGGGTGATTCGGGAAGTTCGACGGGTGGCCACGGGATTCCAGGAGGAGTTCCGAGACCTGGTGGAGGACCCGTCCCTCGAGGCCATGGCCCGTGAGCGCGGACATCGCCTGACCGGATCTAGCTCGCCCGAGTCGGCCACCGATGAAGCGGAGGAGGCTGGTGGCTGACCCCGACGGGCGGATGGCCCTCATGGGTCACCTCGAGGAGCTACGCAGGCGGCTGATCCGCTCAACGCTGGCTGTTCTGGCCGGGGCAGTCGCCGCGTGGGTGTTCTACCCGCAGATCCTGGACCTCCTGCTGGAGCCCTACTGCCAGATCCGGGGAGAGGCGGTCGAGGGCAGCGCCTTCGGCACGGGGTGCGAGTTGCTGGTCACCGATCCGCTGGAACCGTTCGGAGTCCGAATGATGGTGGCGGGCTATGGAGGGATCGCTCTGGCCATGCCGGTCCTACTGTGGCAGTCCTGGCGCTTCGTAGCACCCGGTCTCCACACACAGGAACGACGGTGGGGCGTCCTGTTCGTCGGCCTGGGAGTCCTCCTGTTCGGGGCCGGCTGCGGCCTCGCCTACTGGAGCATCCCGCGGGCCCTGGACTTCCTAATCGGAATCGGAGGGCCAGACCTGGTCAGCGTCTTCTCACCCGCCCGGTACCTGGGATTCGTTGTGAAGATGACCTTGGCTTTCGGAATCGGCTTCCAGTTTCCGCTCCTCCTAGTCCTCCTTCAGGTCCTAGGCATCCTGACCCCGGCATCGCTGCGACGGTTTCGGCGGTACGCCATCGTTGGAATCGTCGCGGTGGTGGCCGTTCTGACACCCAGTGGCGACCCGTTCACCCTGTTGTTGTTGTCCGTTCCTATGGTCGTCTTCTACGAGGTGGCGATCCTGGTGGGAGCGCTAAGGGCCCGCCGCCACCGGCGAGCCGGATCCGAGTGACCGACGGCCGGCCCTTCGAGCTCGACCGCTTCCAGGTCGAGGCAATGGCCGCCGTGGACGCCGGGCGTTCTGTCCTGGTATCGGCCCCCACCTCCAGCGGCAAGACGGTGGTGGCGGAACATGCCATCGACTCGGCGTTGGCCGCTGGACGCCGGGCCTTCTACACGGCACCCATTAAGGCCCTCTCCAACCAGAAGTTTCGAGACCTGGGCGAACGGCTGGGCCACGATGCGGTCGGCCTAATGACCGGCGACCAGGTCATCGCCCCAGAGGCACCAGTGGTGGTCATGACCACCGAGGTCCTCCGGAACATGCTCTACGCGGGATCCCCGGCCACCGAGGGACTCGGATGGGTGGTCCTAGACGAGGTCCACTTCCTGGAGGACCCGTACCGGGGTGCCGTCTGGGAGGAGGTAGTTCTCAACCTGGCCGAGGACGTAGGGATCGTGGCGCTCTCCGCCACGGTGTCCAACGCAGAGGAGTTAGGCGACTGGCTCACCGCCGAGCGCGGGCCGACGACGGTGGTACGCGAGAACCGTCGACCGGTCCGCCTGAACTCCCACTACCTGGTGGCCGAACGGGGTCGCCCCCGACGTGTGCACCGGTTGTCCATCCGGCGCGGTAACCGATCCAACCCCGACGGGCGGCGGTTTGACGTGGACAAGCAGACCCGTCATGGGCGGGGGCGCGGTCGCCGAGGTTGGGCCTCGCCTCGCCGGGACGAGGTCCTGGCTGAGCTGTCCCGCCACGACATGCTCCCAGCTATCCACTTCATCTTCAGCCGGGCCGGGTGCGACGAGGCCCGCGACGTCATGATCCGTGATGGGGTCCAGTTAAACGACGCCGCCGAGGAGCGAGCCGTCGACGCCCTGGTGGACGACCGTTTGGCCGACCTGCCCGAGGCGGACCTGGCAGCCCTCGGCGTGAGGGCCTGGCGTGACGGCCTCCGGCGGGGGGTGGCGGCCCACCATGCCGGGCTGGTCCCGGCGTTCAAAGAGGTGACGGAGGAGCTGTTCGCCGCCGGCCTCCTGAAGATCGTTTACGCCACAGAAACGCTCGCACTGGGTGTGAACCTCCCGGCCCGAGCGGTGGTCATCGACCGCCTCACCAAGTTCAACGGCCAGACCCACCAGGTCCTCACGCCGGGGCAGTTCACCCAGCTAACGGGCCGAGCCGGGCGCCGAGGCCTCGATGACGAGGGTCACGCGCTGGTCTGCTGGTCGCCCTTCGTTGCCTTCGAGCGAGTAGCCGGTCTGGCGGGCAGCCGTGACTTCGTCCTCCGATCGGCCTTCCGGCCGACTTACAACATGGTGGCCAACCTGATCCTGGGGAGAACCAGGTCCGAAGCCGCTGACCTCCTGTCGCGGTCATTCGCCCAGTTCCAACTCGATCGGCAGGACGCCGCTGTTCGCCAGGCCGCCGAGAGCAGAACACCACGATCTCGACAGGGCGACTCCCCAACACCGACCACCAACCTCTCGGAACGGATGGAAGCTGCCCTGCGCGTCCTGGAGGCCAGAGGGATGGCTGACGGGTGGTCACTTCAGGACCGGGGCCTTCCGCTGGCCGCCATCCACAACGAGGCCGACCTCCTGGTAGTGGAATCCCTTGACTCCGGGCTCCTGGAGGGCCTCGATCCGGCCATGCTGTCGGCCCTGGTGTCCTGCCTGTCCTACCGGAAGCGTGGGCCCGGCGAACCATCGTCAGTTCAACTAGCTGGAGCCTTTCCGGAACGGTTCAATGGACTATGCGCCCTTGCTGCCGGAGTGGCGTCTGCCGAACGAGAAGAGGGTTTAGAGCCGAGCGAACCCCCGGATCCGGGCTTTGCCCACGTGATCTATGCCTGGGCAAACGGAGAAGAACTCGCGGAAGTCCTGAACGGCACCCTGACCGGGGGTGAGTTCGTTCGAAACGTTCGCCTCGTTACTGACCTGATGAGGCAACTGACCAAGGTGGCCCCACCCCTTTTGGCAGCGACGGCCGAGGAGGCAGGCCGGTGCCTGGACCGGGGAGTAGTGGCACTCGCTATAGGCCGGCCGGACAGTGCCGACGAGATGAACGGGTCATGAACGTAGAACGGGGACGTGATTGGGGAAGGCCGGGACCAGTACCCAACGACGCTGTGGTGGTCGAATCGGACGCAGAAGCCAGCGACCTGGTGACCGCGGCCCGTCGGGGTGGTCGAGACCTGCCAGTGATTGTGTTGGCCGGGGGGGACCTGTGCCGCACGCTCGGAGGGAGGGGAGTGGCGCTACCCGGCGGTTCAGGCACAAGACTCACGGTGGACCTCGGAGCGGCCCTCCTGGACGGCAAGATTCACTGGTTCTGCGCCCACCTGGTGGCCCGACCAGAGTTTCGTCCGGGGCGCTGGTGGGTGGCGGCTAATGCTGCTCACCGTGGCCGCTGGAATCTGGCACCGAGAGCGCACCCGGGAGACGGTCTTCTGGACATCCTGGACGTCAACCTGAGCGGCCTCTCATGGGCGTCCGCCTGGCGTCGACTGCCCAGTGGCGACCACGTACCGCACCCGGGGATTAGGTACAACCGGACATCTTCTATCCAGCACTCCTTTGACCGGTTGACTCCTGTTCGGCTCGACGGCCAATCGATTGGCCGGTTTCGGGACATCAGTGTGAGAGTGGAGGCCGAGGCTCTTCAGGTGGTGGTCTGATCGGTTCCGAGAGTTGCGTGGGTGGATTGGGTCGCCAGCCCGATCGGGATTGGGCATGAGTGGGGTGGTTACGCTCAGGCGATGGACCCTTCTGACCGCCAGACTCCCACCGCAGACGTTGTCGCCGAGGCCCGGCAGAGGGTCTGCGACCGTGTCGACGAGTTGGCCGATGTGCTCGTGGCCACCTCGCACGCCATTCACGCCGAACCGGAACTGAATTTCGAGGAACATGTCGCTCATGGCTTACTGACCGACGTCTTGGCCGAGCAGGGCCTGCCGGTGGTGCGTGGCGCCTACGGCCTCGATACCGCCTTTGAGGCTGATGCCGGGACTGAGGGACCTCGGTTGGCGGTGTTGTGTGAATACGACGCATTGCCCGGTATCGGGCACGCCTGCGGGCACAACGTGATCGCTACGGCTGGCCTGGGTGCCGGCCTCGCAGCGGCAGCGGTGGTGGACGACATGGGAGGCCGGGTCCGGATCCTCGGCACGCCGGCCGAGGAGGGTGGCGGTGGCAAGGTCATCATGGCGGACCGCGGTGCCTTTGAGGACGTGGAGGCGGCGATGATGGTTCACCCCGCCGACGCCGACCTGGAGAACATCACCAGCTTGGCAATTCAGCAGGCACAGGTCGTCTACGAGGGTCGGGCAGCCCACGCTGCGGCGGCTCCCGAACAGGGGCTGAACGCCTTGGACGCGATGGTCCTGGGCTATGTGAACGTGGCTGCCTTGCGGCAACACATTGCCCCTACCGAACGGATCCACGGGATCTTCAACGAGTGCGGCGACAAGGCGAACATCGTCCCTCGGCGGACCACTGCCACCTGGTACGTCCGATCGCCGAATCGAGCGGGTGTAAGGGCTCTCAAGGAACGTTTGACGGCTTGCCTGGAGTCGGGTGCGGCGGCGGCTGGGTGCACGGTCCAAGTCGAGTGGAACCCTGTGACCTACGACGAGGTGGTCGACAACCGAGTTCTTTTGGATCGCTACGTGGCCAACGCCGCCCTGTTCGGTCGAGACGTCCAGCCCACGATCACCCATCAGGTGGTGGGGAGTACCGACATGGGCAACGTGAGTTATCTGGTGCCGGGCATCCATCCCATGATCAAGGTGGCGCCCCACGGCACGGCCATCCACACTGAGGACTTCGCCCGTTACGCGGCTCTCGAGGAGGCGGATCGGGCTGTCGTCGAGGGTGCCAAGGCAATGGCGTTGACCATGGTGGATTGCTGGGCCGACCCGGCTGTCCTGGACGCCGCCCGTACGGAGTTCATCGCCATAGAGACCTGATGGGTGATTCGGGTGTCCGCGCTGGTGGACGGCCCGCGACGTAGGTTCGGCGCCCGTGACGCCGTACGCCACCGAGGAGTTCAGCAGCGAGGAGGCTGACGTCCTCCGCCGGTATTTCACCAACCTGGACCAGCCGGTGTTCGCCTTGGTGAACCTGCCCGAGGTCGTCAAGGGGGCGCTCTTCGCTCGGTACTCGCGTTCCGACAGGAGCCTCCGCCGGCTGTTCTTGGAGGAGTTTGTCGGCGAGTTAGACGTGTCGGGCGACGAGTCCATCGACGCCACAGTGGGTCTCCGGCGGGCTGAAGAACTTTACGACAGGGTCTTTTTCGAATACGGCGACGACAGTGTGGCCCAGCTGGGGGGCGTGCACCTGGCCTGCGAGCAAGCCTCCAACATCCTCACCAAGATCCTCGAATGGGGCCGGCTGATGGCCTATCTCGAGCAGTCCACCCGTTACATCGCGTACGACTCCCGGCTTGGAGGGCGGTTTCGCTACTACCGAGATCCGGATGTCCTGTCCTCGTCGCTGGGTGCCCGCTATATCTCGGACATGGACCGTCTGTTCGAGGTTTATGCCGACCTCGTCCGGGACATGACCGACCATTTCCGTGTCCGGGTGCCCAAGTCGGAGGGCGACTCCGATTTCGTTTACCGCCAGGCCGTGGCAGCTAAGGCGTTCGACGCCGTCCGCGGCGTGCTTCCGGCGGCCTCGCTGTCAAACGTAGGGATCTACGGGACGGGACAGGCTTACGAGGCGCTCCTCATCCGGATGCGGGCCCACCCGCTGCCCGAGGCTCGCAGTTATGCCGAGATGATCCTTGCCGAACTACGCAAGGTGATCCCATCCTTTCTAAAGCGGGTAGACCTGCCGGACCGAGGTGAAGAGGTAGGTCGCTACGGAGCGGACGTCCGAGAACGCTTGGAGGACTTGGCCGAGGGCCTGTTTGGCGCGGGCGACCCGGTGGCCGGGTCCCCGGTCGTGGATCTCACCGACTTCGATCCGGACGGCGAGGTGAAACTGGTGGCCGCCGCCCTCTATCCGGTTACCAATCGGTCGGACCGGGAGGTGGAGGCGAGGGTCCGGGGGATGAGTGTCGATGAGCGCCTCTCGGTGCTTCGGGCCTTTGTGGGAGACCGGGGAAATCGCCGTCACCGCCCGGGGCGGGCCCTAGAGCGTCCGACGTACCGATTCGACATCCTCTCCGACTATGGCGCCTTTCGGGACATGCAGCGGCACAGGATGCTGACCTTGGACTGGCAGCGGCTCTCCTGTGACCACGGATTCGTCCGCCCGCCGGAGGTGGACGAGGCTGGCGTAGGAGGCCGGTTCGACGCCGCGATGGAGCGGTCCCGCGACCTGCACGATGCCCTCCGAGGACCATTCCCGGAGCAGGCGCCGTACTCCGTGGCCCTGGCCTACCGGGTTCGCTACCTGATGCACATGAATGCCCGCGAAGCCATGCACGTCCTGGAACTGCGCTCCACACCACAGGGCCATCCCTCCTACCGGCAGATCGCCCAGCAGATGCATCGGCTCATTGCCGACGTAGCCGGTCACCACGCTGTCGCGGAGATGATGTCGTACGTGGATCACACCACCGAGCCGGAACTTGAACGGCTGGAGGCCGAGCGCCGAGCCGAACAGAAGCGACTGGCCCTCGGTAACACCTGATTACGACGCCCAAGTGGCGTGAAAGGGTCGGGAAGGTGTCTATGATCCCGCCGCGACCTTACGAGTGCCCGTATCTGAGGATCTGATGAGTGACGACCTACCCGACGAGATGACCGACGAGATGACCGACGAGGGGTTCTCGGGCGACCCTGCGGAAGACGAGATCGAGGGTGGCGAACTCGAGGAGGCAATGCTGGAGGACGGCGACCCAGAAGAGCCGGTCGA
>UINC01001246.1_pt1 | contig 25181 bp, 25 predicted proteins | sample 5385821 | NCBI WGS metagenome assembly UINC01 (sample SAMEA4666929, study PRJEB26691) | marine metagenome | isolation source: Pacific Ocean | place: Pacific Ocean | collected 2011-10-13 | reverse complement strand
AAATGGATTCTTTCTAATTCAGTCAGGTTTTCTAAATCTTTCGGGGTTTGAAAAATTGCGCCATATGCGTCATTTGATGAAGGAATTACTGTTAGGAGAGGAATTGTTAGCCCTCCAACCATCGTATAGTTAAGAAATTTTCTTCTTGAAAAATTTTCTATAATTTTCATTCAATTCTCCTAGACTGTGAATTAGAATTGGAGCAAATATTTTATTTGCTAACAAACAATTAATTTTTTGAGAGTAGAAAGACATTTAAAAATTGGTGGTCGAAAAACTTATATGTAAAATTCGACCACCAGCTATTTCAGTTTTACTCTGAAGCAGCAATTTGAATGAATTGATTATCTTTAGAATCAAATCTATTCATTGCAGATTTTATAGCATATGGACTAGGTACCCAGCGCACACCGTTATTTTCAATACCTGAATCAATGTCTGTGGTGATCACTTCCCATTTAGAAGGATCGGCTGCAGATGTATCAACTAGAGTTGCTACAGGCTCCTTTGGTGTTGAAATAATTGCTCGTGTTCCTTCTGGATTAAAAGCAACATTATGAGGTTTCAGACCTGTTTCAAGATCAATGATCTTGACATCTGCTTGGGTATCAATAACAGATACAGTTTCTGATTTACCAGATTCATTAGTAAAAATTCCGTATCTGGTGTTTGCTGGATTTAAGTATAGCCTGTTTCCGTTTTTACCGGTTTTTATGACTTTAATCAGTTCAAGACTCGCCATATCAATTACTCCGACTGAATTGTCTTTCCTTAAACCTGCATAGCACTTTGATCCATCTGGGAGACAAGTGAAATTTCCTCCACCACCAGGAACTTTGATGGTTTTGGCAATTTCATTTGTTGCAGTATCAATTAGGACAACTGCCTTTGAGGCTCCAACCATGAAATACTTGCCGTCCGGAGTCATTCCTCCTGCCCTTCCTCCTTCAATCGAAAACCATTTGATTTCTTTTTTTTGCTTCACATCAACAATCGAAACGCCCTTTGGCTCCTGTTGACAGGTGGTAAAAACTTTTGAGTCATCGAATGTGAACATTGCGTCTCTAGCTCCTGCACAACTCAGTTCAACTATGTGTGAAGGACGACGGGTATCTGTTCTGAGAAAAGTAAGATACCCATTCTTTTTATCTAGAATATTACCTGTAACTGCCAAAGGGGATTTGTATGCAAATCCAATATGCAAGGGAGCTTTAATTGTTTTACCACCCATACTTAATCTGAAAGTATCAACTACCTCATGGGTTGTTAAATCTATAGTCCACATTACATCTTTTTCATATCGCTGTGAAGACCAAGCATATCTTCCACCAGGAATTACAAAAATGTGATGATTCCCTGCGGGTTTAAAAGAGGTGCCTGGAGGGTCACTTAACTTAATTTTTTTGATTGTCTCCCCTTTATTATAGTCAACCACCGAAATAGTACTTTCACCTTGGTTATCAATAAGGAAATATCCATCCATTCCTTTAACTGCAGAAAAATTTGCCATCATTGTATTCTGGGGGTCCAGCCTAATTAAAGACTCATATTCCTCAGAACTCATGCCTTTTGATGGTGCACTAATTTTTGCTCCACATCCTGAAATTATTCCAGCTAAGAACGCAATTGTTACCAATAGAATTGAATTATTTTTCATAATTTTCTCCTTTATTTTTTGGAATACTCAAATTGCCGGATTGGTTCCCCAATTCCAGATAATTAAGAAATTACTTTTTCCCTTTCTCCTAAATTTATAATTAATAATTCAAATCCCCAAAGTAAACATAAACTATTGGAGAAGTTTTAATTCACTGATGATCAAACAATCACCAGTTTTCTGGTGGCTTCATTCCATGAAACAATCAGATACCAGACTAACATTAGCAAGCAGACAGAAAGGATTCCCATTTTCCATCCAATTAATTCTGGAATGAAGAGTGCCTCACCTAATTTCATAGACCAGCCACTTACTCCAAGCCATTCTCTAAAATATGAACTTGACAGGGCAAATGCAATCAAAGCAACCCAAAGCTTAATATGCCCTTCACCAGCTCTCCATAGAGTGCCTGATGCACAGCCACCTGTAAGAGACATACCAATACCAAAAATAGTTCCCCCGACAAGACTGCCAAACCAAAATCCTGCAGATACTTGTGCTTCCCAATCCTTCATGTCCGACCATTTTAGAATTGAAAAACCTACCACACTAATGATAACTGCGAGTACAACAGCCTTGGATGCACTTCCGTCCCCAGTCATAAAAGGTTCCCGGAAAGCTCTTACGAAACAGAAGCGGGTACGTTGCATGATGATTCCTATCATTAAACCAAACATTAGAAAGCCCCCCCTGATAGAGTAGTCCAACTCGTCATAAACAAAAGCTAGGCTGATTCCAACCAGCAAAATTATTATTCCTAACAAAGGCTGGTTTTTCTTCTGTTTTCCTAAAACGTCATTGCGGATAGGAGATGCAGAAGGACTTAAATAAGTTATTTCCCAAACGAGCAGTTTCAGTCCAATAAATGCCCCGATTATGAGACCAGCCATCATTGTGACTCCTGACATGGATAAGGCACTTATAGCACTAAAAAACCCTCCAATATTACAGCCAAAAGAGAGGGACGCTCCAACACCCATAAGGGTACCACCAATTAGTGCCTTTGACAATTCTCTTGTAGGAGCACTCCTGACTTGGAATTGTTTTGCCAGAAGTGCTGATGCCAAAGCACCGACTATGATCCCAAAATTTAATAAGGAAGTTGAATAAAGATGGGGATCTATAATAGTAATCTCTAAAACATTAATAGTGTTGAAAAACCAGTTCCCCCAATTCCTCACACCATCTGCAACGCTCCAGGCTTTTTCGAAGGCAAACATAAAAACATTGAGCACTCCAAACAAAAGTCCTCCAACCCACATTGGCCATTGTTGATCAAATAACTTTGCATAACCAAAAGAAAAAACTTCTTTTACATTTTCTGGATCTTTCGTAATTATTGCATCAGCCACAACTCTTCCCGATTTCAGTAATGCTAACTTTTTTAATGAACCGAAGGAGGATAATTCTCAAACTCACTACACATTTTCAATAATTCTCTTATTTTGTGCACATCACAAAAAAGTGTCTCTCTCCATTCTCAATCAATATTTGCAATAGTTTGTGTCCGGAAGTCCTGCACCAGGCCTTTATATCTGGCTCAGCTCAGGGGTGAGAACTGCTCATTTGCAAAACGTCTCCAACCGCCAATTTTTTCATGGCCTGCCAAGTACGTATTACGGGCATTCCCATCCCGCATTCTCCAAGTTGGATTTTAAGTTCGATTTCCATTGAAATCATCTAGCTCATTTTAGCCGTATCATTCTCAGAATCCACGAACTTATAATATTCTTATGTAATATACAAATCATTTTGTTCAATAAATTTAAGAAGATGGTGTCTAAGAATTAATTTGCAACTGATATTTACAGTAATCGAAGCGGCATGAGTAAAACCAACTAAGAGAGTATTCAACAGTTTTTTGCTAATGTCTCATCAGGCTTAAATGAAGATCTCTCTTAATGGCGAAATTTCTTCAACCTGAGTGATTAGGTCATGCTTTTCGCCGTAAATATTAAATAAATAACTGGATGTCTGATTCGGCAGCAAACTCTAAAAAGGTGGCCGCACCACCAAGTTCCACGCCATCGATGAAATCTTCTTTGGAAAAACCAAAAACATCCATTGTCATTTGGCATCCAATCATTCTTACACCGGATTCTACACAAATTTCCCTGAGTTCTTCAATAGATGCTACACCCTTGTTTTTAAATGTTTCTTTCATCATAGACGTTGCCATCGTCTCAAATCCAGGAACATTGCCCATCAATACATTTGGCATAGGCCATTCAATATTCTGGAAGCTTTTCGGGCCAAATGGCATTTTCATCGGCATCGCAGGATTGGCCTGCGGGGCGACTTTGGCCACAATTTTCTTTTTCAGCAGCGTTAGACCGTAGAATGTAAAAAAAACTGCTACTTCCATTTCCATTGCCACTGCTGTGGATGCTAAAATAAATGGTGGATAGGCCCAGTCCAAAGTTCCTTGCGATGTGATCAGAGCCATACGTTTTGGTCGTTCTTCACTCATGTTGTAACCTTTATGACAAGATTGTTAGTAAATTTCATGCTTCAGTAACCATATTCATAACATGATTATAAATACTATGAAAGTTACAATAATTATCTCACGCAGTCTTCTTAACGGCAACTGCGACTTTTAGCAGAGCCGTTAAAATCAACAACCCAATCGCCCATATTCCAAGGGTAACTGTAATTTCAATGAAAGTTGGATGATATTCTACAACCTCTTCCATTGGTGTTGGAATGAATCCTCCTATTATTAAACCAATGCCTTTATCAATCCAGAGAGATACAACAATCCCGATGCAAGCAGCGATAAGCAGATGGTTTGATGGTCTACGCAGTTGATACAACAATATCAAGACGGATCCTATACCGACAATCATCGAAAACCACATCCAAGGTACCAGCTGGTATTTTCCATCAAGTCCGAAAAACAAATATTGGAGACTGTGCATGTATCCTGGGATATTGCTGTAGAATGCTGTAAAAAATTCCATACCTATAAAAAATAAATTGGCAATGCTTGCGTAAGTCGCAAATATTGACAGTTTACGGATGGCTTTTTCTCCGACATCAAAATCTGCAAATTTGCGCAGAATAAAGGAAATTAAAATCAGGAATGCCGGTCCAACAGCAAATGCAGAAGCTAAAAAACGAGGTGCCAGGACTGCGGTTAACCAAAGATGTCGGCCAGGAGTACCGGCATATAAAAAAGCTGTGACAGTGTGAATACTGATTGCCCACACGATTGAAAGATAAATGATTGGTTTCACCCAATTTGGCGGAGAAACTCCTTTCCGTTCGGCTTCTAATACTGTCCATCCGCTGACAATGTTTAGCAGTAAATAGCCATTCAGTACCTGAACATCCCAAAAAACTATTGATTTTAGATGGGGATACAGCAGGACATAAAAGACCCTGTCAGGATGTCCCATGTCTGCTAAGACAAATAACAAGCAAATTGCTGCTGCGGAAACGGCTAAAAACTCTCCGATGATCACAATTTTTCCAAACTCTTGATAATCGTGAAGATAGTAGGGTAGCACCACCATTACCGCCGAGGCAGCTACTCCAACTAAAAAAGTAAATTGAGCAACGTACAGGCCCCAGCTCACATCACGTCCCATTCCAGTGACTCCCAGTCCGTATGTGAGTTGCTGAGAATAAGAGTAGATGCCTAATGAAATCACAGCCAATAATAAAGTGATCCATCCCCAATAGCTTTTATTTCCTTTTAATGCATATTCAATCATCCTTGTTTTAAGTTATGTAGAAAACGGAAGGATTTGCTCCCAATTCCGGTTTTCTTTGAATAGTCGGATTTTTTTTCAAAACCTGACGGATTTCACTATCCTTATCATAAAGATTACCAAAAGTTAAAACTTTTTCCGGACAGGCTTCGACACAAGCTGGCTGCTGTCCTTTTACCAAACGTTCAGAGCAGAAATTGCATTTTTCAACTACACCTTTTTCACGCGTTGGATATTCCGGAGTAATATTTTCAATGGCCGGACGAGGGTCTCTCCAGTTAAAACTCCTGGAACCATAAGGACACGCGGACATGCAAAAACGGCAACCAATGCAGCGGTGAAAGTCCATTTCGACAATGCCGTCTGATTGCTGAAATGTCGCACCTGTCGGGCAAACCTTCACACATGGGGGATCTGCACAATGGTTACACAAAGATAGAAACGGTTTTTGTCTTGTTTCTTCTGCTACATACTGCTGGTTTTTGCTCGGAAAAACTTTTTTATAATCACTTTTCCAAATCCATTTAATTTCGTCTTTAGGATTGCCAAAATCGGGAACATTATGCTTAACATGACAGGCGTCTATGCACTTTTCGCATCCATCCACACATCTTCGCATGTCAATCACCATCCCCCAGCGGATCTTCTTCTTAGTAACAGGTTTTTCGATTGATGCAGTCGCAAAGCCAGTGGAGTATTTACTGATAAAGCTGGAAACAACCCCGGCACCTGCAAGTAGACCTGCGGTTTTTTTCAGGAATTTGCGTCGATTTTCAATCACTGTTCACCCCTAATAGTTGTTGGTTGTTGTCTGCAAACTGTTGATTCCTCGCCAGTAAATTTTTCAACAGTTTTTGCTGGGAGTCTCTGCCACTTTCAATTACGGATAATTCAGTATGTCCTCCGCTTTTAGGAATTACGTGACACTCCCAACAATATGGTTTTACGCTTGCGTATGTATGACACTCCTCACAAAACTTCTCTTTGCTTACATGACAGCCCAGACAGGTTTTCGTTAGGCTTTTTTCAACTATACTGCCATCTGGCATGATGTGAAAGCGATCTCCATCCCTTACAACAGAGTCCCGCCACGTTTCCAACAACTGCATGTGATTCTTCCTCATATAATCTGCAGGAGCAACACACTGATCTCCTTTGGTTTCCATTGCCACTTTTGGAAAATCATCCGGATCAGTACTTTGCCAGAATGGAAACGAAGCTGCCGACAAAAAAAGTGCCAGTCCAGCAAATACTATGATTCTTTCATTCACTATTATTCTCAAGATCGACCATATCATCTTCTCTCAGGTCTTCAGTTCGATCGTCTTCGCCATCCATCACCAGGGCATTTCCAACCAGTTCATGAAGTCCATACACAGAAACTCCTGGATTCCAGTATTTCATTAAGGGAGGCAAACTTGCGCGGTCTATGGCACAAATAGCAACGAGAGCATTCACACCAAATTTGTCTTTTACATACTTCACCGCACTAGCCCGAGGGAATCCTCCCCGCATGCGGACATCCATGTATTCGTCTGAATTAAGTCCACTTCCGGATCCGCAGCAAAATGTTTGTTCTCGAATAGTATTTTCCGGCATTTCGTTGAAATTATTACAAACTTTTCGTAAAACGTATCGAGGTTCTTCCAGCATTCCCATTCCACGCGCGATATTGCACGAATCGTGGAATGTTGTTTTCAAATGATCGTTGCGTCTCGGATCAAGTTTGAGTTTGCCCTGATGAATCAAATCAGCGGTAAATTCAGCAATGTGAACCATTTTTGTTGATGTCGCATTACGAAATTTTGTCCCCGTAATTGGAGAAACTGGTTCTTCCAAGAAATCAGCTGGGCCGTTCATGGTATCCATGTACTGGTGAACTACGCGCCACATGTGACCGCATTCACCACCTAAAATCCATTTCACCCCCAAGCGCTCTGCTTCATGAAACATTTTGGCGTTTATTTTTTTCATAGACTGATTTGAAGTGAACAAACCGAAATTTCCGCCTTCTGAGGCATAAGTGCTGAGTGTGTAATCCAGACCTATGTGCTCAAACATCATCATGTAACCCATCATCGTGTAAATTCCTGGATCACCAAACACATCTCCGGAAGGCGTGATAAACAATATTTCAGCACCCTTGCGGTTAAAGGTTGGATTTACCTTGACCCCTGTTTGGTCTTCAATGTCTTCTGCTAAAGACTCAACTACACTTTTGTACGTATGTGGTTCAATACCTAAATGGTTGCCTGTACGGTTACAATTTGAGGCTGGCTCGGAAATCCAGTTAATATTTGCACCTACTAGATTGAGCAACTCACGTCCCATCAAAGTAACTTCCGCAGTGTCAATTCCGAATGGACAAAAGACTGAACAGCGGCGGCATTCAGTACACTGATGAAAATACATGAACCATTCTTTGAGAACCTCTTCAGACAATGGTCTTGCACCAACCAACCCTTTAAATATTTTTCCGGACCAGGTAAATTCGTGCCGATATACCGAGCGCATTAATTCTTGCCGGACTACAGGCATATTTTTCGGATCTCCGCTGCCTAAAAAGAAATGACATTTGTCAGAACAAGCCCCGCATCTGACGCAAACGTCCATGAACAATTTGAAAGAACGAAATTTATCTAAACGCTCCTTCATACCGTCTTTGACGACTTTTTGCCAACCTTCTTGAAGTTGCCAGTCTTCATCCTCCGGACTCCATTTTCTTGGATTGTTAAATCCCAGATCCTCAATCACATTTGGCTTTGCAGCATGGCACCAGTTTCCGTCACGGAACTCTACAGGAATGTCCAACCATTCTTTGCCGGGGCTGTCTCCTTTCAACAGACTCGGTTCCTGTTCGTACTCCAACTGGAGTTCAGCCAATTTTGGTGGGTTTGTAGACATATTTATTCCTTTACAATCGGCAGATCAACTTCTGTCGGCAAATCCGCTTTGACCATTTTTTCCCTGAACTCATCTTCATATTCCTTATAAGTCCGGAATTTTACCTCAGGATTCCAAGGGTTGATGTGACGTTTTTCACGGCTGTTGTTGGCTAAATTTCGAGTAGGACTGAGGAAGATTCCACCCATGTGCATAAGTTTGCTGAACGGGAAATAGCTGGCTAAAACGCAGACGAGAAAAAGATGGACATAAAAAATAGCTCCAATTTCTCCAGGAGCATCAAACTGAAAACTGACCAGTCCTTGAACTAAAACTTTGACAGCCACAATATCCACCTTATCCAGATAGCGCATACTGATTCCGCTCAAGGCAATAGCTAAAATCAGGAAAAGCGGAAAATAATCTGTGGACAGAGAAATGATTCTCATCTGTGCACTGGCTAGCCTACGTAACACCAAAAATGTGACAGCCAACACTAGAAGAAGATCTGTGATATAAAGTGTTGGAAGGGTAATTTGCAGGAAACCATCAATACTTTCCAAAAACTCCACAAAACCTGGAATCGATGCCAAAAAAAAGCGATAATGCCGAAGTACAATCACCAACAAAGACCAATGGAATATCAGTCCAGCCATCCAAAGCCACTTACTGGAAGCATAGGCGAGGCTTGGTCCAGGAGCTATTTCAGCTTTATTATTGCGGAACAAAGAACGAAAAAATAAAACTTCCAGTGACATCCTGCCTACCACTCCCCAAAACCCTGAGGGACTTTCCAATTCGTCTCGTTTTATCCATTTCAGGGACTTTGCCTGCCCGCAAGTTGTAGGAATGCGGAAAGGAACCGGGGATTTCATCCAATCGAAAATTCGCCAAGTGAAGCCCACAAAAAATAATAGCACGGACAAATATGGGATGATTACCCCAAACAAAAAATCCAAACCTGCTGCGGCACCGAGATAACCCACTGCAGCCAGCAATAAGACTGCAATTAATGGATAAATAACCTTCATAATCTTGCCTTCTTCAGAAGCATAAATGCTTTGTTTTTACTTTCATCAACTTTGAGTTGATAAATTGTTTCCCGATGGCCGATGTAACTGTCAAATGCTTCAAGTGTCATTTTTTCAACTCTGGAATTAAACTCCACCCATTCCTTATGCCCAAAACTGACACCAGTTTTTTTGGCTCTTTCCTGAATAATCTCTTTTAATTCATAAAAGAGCGACATTGCCCTTGATGGAGGAAAATCTTGAATAGCGAGTACTCTCGAAATTTGATCCAATGATTCAGTAAATTTTTCACCTTTTGTTTCAAAATTATCCAGAATCACTTTCAGCCCTTCAAAGATTTCATGACGAATTGGATTTTGGAATTGGTCCATTTGTGTGGCAATCAAAGAATGTTTTTGCTTGGAAAAAAGTGCCAACCTTCGGTTCAACCACTTTTTGAGTATCCACTCCTTATTTTGCTCAATCAGCGATTTCATTGAATTAGTCATGCTGCTCTTCGGAAACGTTCCGCGACTTTTCCACTGGACAAAATTTTTCGCACAACAACTGCTGCTTTCTGTACAGAGTCATAACGTCCTAAGTGCCAAAGTGTCAAAGAGGCGCTGTACAGCAAAGCATCACTGGTGGCATTTCTTGTTCCTTCCAAAGCACCCAGCCCTTCTTTTGCAGCAAGTTTTGCAATTTCAGAATTGTTTTCGTCCGGACCAAAATCTCTATTTTTGTTTGGCAACAGCTCTTGCGGAATTGGAACCAAACGATTATCCTGCTCAATATCGATTTCCAATGGATCGGCTTCAAAAACTTCGTCTTCGCCACGCTCCCAATAGCGGATAAATTCATCACGTTTGCGTAATGACGGAGTCACCCCTCCTTCTGTTCCTCGCAGCAAAAGCGTAGAACTGAATCCGGAATGTCTGGCCAGCATTGTGTATATCGGCGGATACGCATTATGCACGTATCCGGTCAACAAGTGTGTTTTTTTACGTCCGCGAATCGGCCCTGTTAAAACCTCAGCTGTGGAAATAGCCGCTCGTTTCACTATTCTCTTACGAAACTGTGCCATGCCATACAAGCTCGGACAAAACGTGCTTTGATCAACATACGCCCAGCCGACATCTGAATCACATATCTGTTTCCATATTTCCTCTCCTGAAAGATTTACAGAAACTCCTGCTGCTTGTAAAACCTGGCTGTGAGTCACACCAAATTTAGGAGCGACCGTTTCAATTCCGTGCGATACAGCAGGAACTCCGGACTCTGCCAAAAGCACCGGCAAAAACGGAGAAGACGGAAGGCTGCGACCATAACCGTTGTAAGGATCGGCCACATCCACCAATTCATCTACATCCGTGACAACGGTGTTTGTTTTGTCCAGAATTCCCTGTAAAATGCCTTTGTTTTCATCATCAGTTTCGCGTTTTACTCGTAAACCAATCAAAAACACCGCTGCCTGAACTGGATCAGCCAGTCCCTCCAAAACAAGACGCATACCGGCCCGAGCTTCATCGTAGGTAATGCTTTTGCTGAGTTCCGGACCAGTGGCAACACGCTGGATAATCGAAATCATTGTTTTTTCTGGATTTTCCAGCAAGGTTTCAAAAGAGTTTTTCATCAATTTTAACAAATATCTTTGGTTCTAGTTAGCACCGTAATTCATCAGATGTTGGTTCTTTTTGTAAATGGACTATAGGAAAAGGAGTACTAGTTTAAAATTAATGTTAAGAGAATTTTCGTGTGGTCGGTATCTTTGAGCAAATCCTTAATCAAAGCCAACTGTTAACTTGGTGTTTCTCTACCAGTTCCACAAAACCCTCATATTCGATTGATGTGACCCCATCAGTGATCTCAGAAATGCCTCTCGCATTCAGGTCTGGAACAAGAGCATAAACCTGATTGTTTTTAAGAATGTTTGTTAAGGCAACAGAAAATTTGTTATTGGCTTGCACAGCGTAAACACCGTCTTCAATAAAAAGTATTGGATCACCAGGTTGAAGAAATCGAGCTGACGTTTCGAAGCTGCTGCTTCCAAATGGAGATTTGTTGATTGTATGTAACATATTGATTGAGTATTAAAATTTTCTAAGGAGATTTAGTGATGAACCACAACATCTTGTTTAGCCATTATTTTACCTATTTCAGCAGAACTCAAAACTTCTACATCGACCACTAAATCATTCTCAGTGAGTCCACGCTCTTCCAGAGAAATTTGGTCAACATACAATTTTTCAACATCATAACCTTCCAATGCGCCAAAGGTTTTGGAGAAGCCTTTGATTTCTATACCTTCTGTGTCTTGTCCTTTTTTCAAAGCATATACGCCGTCATCAATAAACGCGACTGAGATATCCTGATCATAAGCAGCCATAATCAAAATCATTTCCAACCCCTCATAGGTATAAATAGTTCCGTGAGGAGCTTGCCGCATGACATGCATTATTTTTTTAACTGTTTCATCATCATTAAATTCTTCCATTTCATTAATCTCCAAAAATGATGAGCCTGTCGTTCCGGATGGCAATATCAGTCAGATTGCCCAGTCCGGTAATGACTCCACAATCAATCAGCACATCATCATTTATTCCACGACGCTTAGCTGCCGCAACACAGGTCAATATCTGTACTCCGTGTTTTTGACACAAATTAGTCCAACGACTGGCGATGTTTCTATCATCCTGTGGCGGGTCCATCAGTTTGGTAGTATTGATCACTCCGTCATTATAGAAAAAGACAGCATCAATTGTATGCCCTTTTTTGATAGCAGCTTCAGCAAATTTGTATGCAGTGTCAGCTGCTTGATGGTTATAAGGCCCCTCCTTTAATAAAATACCAATTTTCATTGTACTTTTCAGATGTTAATTATCATGAAGTCAATCTCCCAAAACGGAAGTTCCATTTAATCGATCAAAATAACGAGAACGGTAAAAATGTCGCTTGTTAGTTTCGTCATCAAGAAAAGAGCTTCTGGCATGAAGCACGTTATTGCTAACCAAACCTGACCCTGCTTTTAAAAGTGTTCGAAAAGTATAAGAGGAATCTCCATCCAAAATTTTCCTGAGTGATAATTTGGCTGACGTCATTGCAGGGTTTTGAGTCCAAATCACATTTTTTTTACGAATAGTGTAACGCATGTGCAAGTCTCCAGAATCTGTAATTCGAAAAACCGGACCAGTTACTGTATGACGCTCCACTTCCCCCTCATTCATCCTTGGCGGAATACTCAAAGCATCAGGACACATAAGCGCTTGAATATGTTCTGGGTTTTCTTCTCGAAGAAGTATGTATGCTATTTCATGATCAACAAAACGGTTTTCACCACCACTTGCCGCCCTTTGAATTGAGTGCAACATCATAGAATGAATCTGTTCTTCAGGTGGATTGTAATAACCATCAGTATGCCAATTAAGTGCACTATTGGTATATGGAGCTAATTGGTTATGTGATGGATTTTCAGTCAAGGTAAGAGAACTAAGCGCATTTTCATCTGCTAACCAGTTTTTGCTAATACCGCAAACACCAAACTGGCGTCCGACTGAGAGCGGAATCTCTGGATCAGGATCTGTCCCGGTTTTTCCAACATAAATTGCCATGTTTGCCTTACGGCAACGCTGCAACAACGCTTCAAACTCACTTTGAGTGAAGTTACGGGGGTCATTTACCTCTACCTGCAGATCCTCAATTTTGGTAGGATAATCTTTGAGCTTACATTCCTTCCAGCGAGAGTATGCATCGTTGTTTTCAAGATCAAATGGACTGGCTTCCATAACATGTTTTTTATAGAACTGAGGCCATTCACCCACCATTTGATATTTTTTCTTTTACTGCTGAATGCAAAGCCCCCCAAGTTTTAGAAGACTCCGCAAAGGGTTTCTCTATGTACTGGCAAAAATAAAGATGATCCTCTGCATTTTTTAGGTCTTCGTTTTTTAGTGCTTCAAGAGCTTTTTGTCCCGAAATACCGGCATCATAACCAGTCAGTCTGGCTTGTTTCCAATAGTTTACTGCTTCGTCCCGGTATACAAAAGTCTTGTCTAGCTCTTCAGCCTCTTCTAGTGAGGAAACATTAGTTTGTCTTGGACCAAAAGTAACTTTCCAGCCTCTTTTTGCCCAGTTCATGGAGAGATCAATGGCCTTTTCAGTTTGCTCAATTAATTCTTCATACATAAAAAATATCTCTGAAAATCAAAGTCCTTCTCCCATACCCATCTGAATATAACCAGTAGGACAAACAAGAGCACAAAGGTGGCAACCGACGCACTTGGTGTAGTGCGTGTACATCACCTCACCGATAGGATTATCTTTATAGCGTGAGATTGCCTCTTGAGGGCAGAATGAAGAACACTGCTTACAGTCAAAACATAAGCCGCAACTCATACAACGCTTGGATTCCTCTATAGCCTGCTCCTTGGTCAAAGCTTCCAGCACCTCATTATGGTTGCCAACGATATTTTCAGCGACGTGATGTCTACGCTTGGTTTGGTTGGAATGGAAAAAATAGTTTAGATCCTGTTTTTTAACATTTATTACTTCTCGATATGGTGCTTCAGGCATATTTTTCCCTTGCAGAAAAGCATCTATCGAATCTGCCGCTTTTCTTCCGTGTCCAACAGCAGTAGTTATTAAGTCGATTTTGAGAGCGTCTCCTCCACCAAAAACATTTTCTTTGCCTTTCACCCTAAAATACTTGTCAAGTTTCAATAACGAATCGTTTTCGTTGATGGTATTTTCAAAACCGTTCATATCTGTGGTTTGTCCTATGGACGCGACAATCATGTCAGATTCAATTTCAAAAACATCACCTGTAGCTTTGTAGCGCATAAAAGGAATTTTTGCATCCCAGCCTTCTTCTCCTTTTTCTTTCTTTACCATTTTTGCGCATTTAACACCTTGTACTCCATTCTTACTTTCAAGTACTTCAAAAGTTCCCACAAGGTATTCTATCTTTGCACCTTCTTCTATGGCATCGTCAAATTCATCAGGATAGCAATTCATTTCCTCTCTTGGAACTGCGGATATGATAGTAGATTCAGAACCCATTCTACGAGCCAAACGAGCAACGTCCATGGCAACGTTCCCGTCTCCAATAACAACTACCTTCTTACCAATCTTAAAATCATCACCTTGAAGTTCGTAATTTCTTAGAAAATCAATGGCATTGGTTGTTTCCGGACGCTTTGAAAAACCTTCAATTGGTAACGATCTACCTATTTGTGCACCAACTCCAATAAACACAGCATCATAATCTTTTTCCAACTGCTCCAAAGAAATATCAGTGCCGACACGGATCCCCATTTTAGTTTCAACTCCAAGGTCAATTATTTTTCCCACCTCAGCATCCAAAACCTTTCGGTCCACACGATAACCCATAATTCCATAAAGCATCATGCCTCCGGGCTTCTCATTGAAATCATAAATAGTGACAGCGTGCCCCTTACGACGCAACTGATAGGCGACTGAAAGTCCGGCTGGTCCTGCCCCAATCACCGCAACTCTCTTTCCCGTGTCTGGGCCTGCCTGTGGCAGCTTCAGCCCGGCTTCAATTCCGTGCTCACCAATGGCTTGTTCTACAGCATTAATGCCAATACTTTCTTCTCGGTGTTGACGATTACAAGTGGATTCACAAGGGTGTGGACAAATTCTCCCCATAATTGCCGGAAAAGGATTAGAATCAACTATTCGATACCAGGCCGCATCCCATTTGTTGTCAGATTTTTCATCCCCGGTTAATAAATTGTGGAAGCCTCTAATATCTTCACCAGCTGGACAGCCTGCGGTGCAAGGTGGTACTTGTTTTACATAAATAGGACATTTGTGACTCTCGTCTCCAAATGCCACAACTTTATTTATCCCCTCATGATCAGAATACTCTGGGAATTCATACTCATTTGCAAAATCGAGGATCGGGTTCGAATCTAAAGTCATAACTATTACTCTGAATTAGAAGCGAACGTGAGCAGATTGATTAAACGTTGTTCTGGCATGACGGTAACTGTCGATCATATCAACTTGAAATTCCAAATCGCTTTCTTCAAAAAAGCGTTTCCATCCAATACGATCAATCCACTCGTTCATTCGTTCCCAAGGCTTCCCTCCAGCTTTGTATGCCATGAGAATTTTTCCAACCACATCGTTTACTTCTGGCCAGCGTGGAGGATTATTTGGCAATCCCTGAGCAACCAGGCTCATAGTTTGTGGTTTTGAACGGGCATTGCTATTTTTACCTCCAACCCAAATAGCAAACTGAGAATGTTCAGGATGATTTATTTCCATAGCCGGACACGCTCCAAAACATGCTCCACACACTATACACTTCTCTTCGTCAACCATTAAGGATCGCTTGTCATTGACGATAGTAGGGCGAATAGCAGCAACAGGACATCGTGCAACTGCTTTAGGAAGTTCACAAACTGAAGAGAGGATATCGTGGTTTATTCTGGGGGGACGAGTATGTTTTACCACGATAGCAATGTCCGCTTGTCCACCGCAGTTGATGGAACAGCATGATGTGGATAACCTGACCTTGTTCGGCATTTCAATAGTTTTGAACTCTTTAAAGAGAACATCCATGACTGATTTCGCCACTCCGGAGGCATCAGTAGCTGGAATATCACAGTGCAGCCACCCTTGGGTATGAGCAATCGGGGCAACACAGTTTGCAATACCACCGACAGGCAGCCCCATATCTTCCAAATCTTGCATTAGAGGTTCTATTCTCGATTCATCTGAGAACATAAACTCCACGCTGTTGCGAATAGTAAAACGAAGAAAGCCATCAGCGTACTTATCAGCCAAATCAGCTATTCTCCGCAGCAAGTCGACAGAATCCTGCCGCGGAGTAGCCGCACGAACCGTATAAAGCGCATCTCCGCTTTCACCGTAGTGTACCATCACACCAGGCTTCAGAAGTTCGTGATATTTCCATTTTCCATAATTTTTTGCAACTACTGGGTGCAGGGCATCTTTGTAAGTGTGCGGACCGGACTCCACTGTTTTCCAGGTACGTTCTGCTGTAGTACTCATTGCAAGCTCCTTATTTTAGATTAAATAAAAAATCGACTGAACAATATTTTTACCAAATAGCCTCATTGATAAAAAGATTGAATAAATTAGGTTGTTTCGTCATATTTTTCTTTGTAGTATGGGTTGTCCCTCGGTCTGGCTATCATATCGATATTCGGTTCTAGATTGACAGATTCCAGGAATTGTTTCATTCCCACACGTTCCACTGTTTCACCGATTCGCTCGTGATCAAAACCGGCATCGTCCCACCAGTCGATCATTTTCTCTGAAAGTTCAATTAATTCTTCAATGTCTTCATCAGTTTCCATTTTCATGAATGGAACGATCATCGCACCCATATTCACACCAACCTTAAGTGTGTTTTTCCCGCCTAGAAGCAAAGACACTCCGCGTTCTTTTCCGGGAGAAAGAGCTTTCGGGATTACATTTAAGCAGTGCATGCATCTGACGCAGTCTTTGTTTTCAATCTTGATTTCTCCGTCCTTGTGAGAAATGGCCTTCGTGGGACACATATTGATGACTTGTTCATACAATGCATCGGTGTCATGCTTGTCAATCCATTCCTTAACTGCAGACTGATCGATCTGGATAGAGTCACGCCATGTTCCAATTACTGCTAAATCAGAACGCATTATAGCGTTTGCACAATCATTTGGGCATCCTGAGAACTTGAATTTAAACTTGTAGTTCAGTTCCGGACGGTGTATTGACCCCACAAAACTCTTAAGTAATTTTTCGTGTACTTTCAGATTGTCGTAGCACGCCTGCTCACAGCGCGCTGCTCCAACGCAGGAAGTCGCAGTACGAATAGTTGCGCCAGCCCCACCAAGATCAAAGCCAGCTTTATTGAGCTCATCAAAACATTCCTGAGCGTCACTGTCCTTAATACCCTGGAACATGATGTCTCCTGATTGACCATGCAGAGCAATCAAGCCGGAGCCGTATTTTTCCCAAATGTCACAGATTTCACGCAACATTTTTGTGCTGTAATGATATCCTGGAGCTGGTTGTACCCTAAAGGTATGGAATTCAGCAGCTTCAGGAATCTTGTCTTTGATCATGGAATAACGGCTGATTATTCCTGCCCCATATCCTTTGACGGTTACCAACCCTCCCTTCCAGTATCCCATTTTAGTTTTATAGGAATACTCCAGTTGATCCATAACACCACGTAACATGGGCTTTTTCGTCCGTTCAGCAAGCTCCTTAAGTCCTGTCACAAAGCTTGGCCATGGACCGTTTTCCAACTCGTCAAGTATGGGTGTAGGATTTAAGAATTTCCCCTCATTTTCACCCTCTTCGACCTCACCTGAAATGTTAGCTCTTTTTAAATCATCCATAGCTCCTCATTTGAAAGAATGTTATTTTGATTGCAGTTTTAAGTTAAGACTAGCGTACTCACTACTGTCAGCTAAAATCTATTAAATCATACACAACCAGTTGGCTTAGGCAGTCCAGCAATCTTACAGGCTTGCAGACCTGGTCCATTTGGAAATAGTTCATACAAAAACACGGATGCCTCTTTCTTTTCAATATCATTTCTTTTTGCAATCGCTTTTGTCAGTACCTTGACTGCAGGGGCAATTTGATATTCTTGGTAATAATCCCTCAGAAAATTTATGATTTCCCAATGTTCATTATTCATTTGTATTTCTTCATCTTCGGCAAGTTTATCTGCCACTCCTTCACTCCAATCATCCAGAGAAATTAAATAACCATTTTCATCTGTTTCTATGGTGGATCCATTGTATTCAAAACTCATCTGTTTCTCCTTGAATCAGGGTTTTATATTAGTGCTGGTATTCAGAAGCCAGCTCCACAAATCCTTTTGCCCATTGCGGATTTACCGAAGCATGCAAATGTGCAAAAGACGCAAAAATATTTTGATGCAGGATTCCATCCCTCTTACCATCAATTCCATATCCTCTAACTACGTTGAACTGAAAACGATCTGAAGAAGAAATTTTGGGAAACCTTGGCTTAGTCCAATTTGCAGAAAGTGGTTTGGAGTAGTGAAACTCATGAGCTTTTACCAAAGCACCCTCGTCGAACCACCTGCTCTGGCAACGGCTTTTCAAAGAAAGATAACCGTATCCAACAGGATTATTTTGGTAACCGATTTCAAAGGGTAATACTCCTGCTAATGTATATTTTTTACCCTTGTAATGTGCCGCTTCAGAGAGATAAATTAATCCTCCGCATTCCGCATAAACTGGTAGTCCGCTACTGATCCGATCTTTAACATCTGACAGCAGTTTAGAGTTATTACTAAGTTCTTCAAAAAATGATTCCGGAAAACCCCCTCCAATATAAAGTCCGTTTATGTCTGGTATTATACTATCATGAAGCGAATTAATAAAGAAAAGTTCTGCCCCGTGTTTACGCAATGCTTCCAAGTTTTCAGGATAATAAAAACAAAAAGCCGGATCATTAAAAACTCCTATCTTAATGGATGAATCTTTTGAAGAAATATCATTATCATTTACAGAATCCACAAGAGTGAGTTCCTCTTTAAAAAACGACTGGATTGCATCCATATCACAATACTTGGCAACTAACTCCCCTGCCTGACTAATTATTATACTAGCACTTTCTATCTCATCTACTGTAGTCAGTCCAAGATATCGCTCTGGAATAACTACAGCTTCATCATTCGGAATTGAGCCAACTACCGGAACACCACAATGATTTTCAATTGCCGATTTCTGTTTGTCTTCTTGACGGTGAGTCCTGACATGATTCAAAATGACTCCGACAATATTTGGTTCAGGTTTCATTTTTTGCATGCCTGTCACTAAAGCGGCGGCCCCTCGGTTCATCCCCCTGCTGTTAATAACGAGCAGCACAGGTGATTTCAGCAAGTTCGCTAATCCTGCACTGCTGTCAGAACCATCAAGACTCATGCCGTCATGTAAACCGTGATTGCCTTCAATCAATGCCATTCCAGATTTTATTCCATGCCTGCTAAACGAATCAAGACACCCTTGCGCTCCCATCAGGTAAGGGTCTAAATTGTGACATTCATTACCACTGGCGAGCTTGAGCCACATAGGATCAATATAGTCCGGACCTTTTTTAAAACTTTGCACACTTTTACCTTGCTCTAATAAGTTGTGCAGGATGCCAAGACTTACTATTGTCTTTCCTGAACTTTTTTGTGGAGCAGAAATCATTAATCTTTGAATATTTTTGTTTTCCAAAGCGAATCCTTTCTACTCAAAACAAAGATTGAAAAATAAATAGATCTGCAACTTTATTATCAATGACATATAATTAATAAACTGGTATATTCAAATAATTTAATATATAAGTACAACAAAAAACACTCATTTTCTTCAGGATTTTTAAAAAACTACTTTTTCTTAATAATAAAAGTATGCACGCTGCTATCTTCAGCGTGAGAAACCAAATTATTTCCTGTACGTTTTGTCCAGGAATCCATGTCACTTACTGAACCTGGATCTGTAGAAGTCATTTTCAAGATTTGTCCACTTAACATTCCATCTATTGCTTTCTTAGTTTTTAATATTGGTAGAGGACAATTAAGGCCTTCACAATTTATCTCATTATCAAATTCACTCATTGCATTTTCCCTAAAGGATCTCGTTTTTCTTGGCAAGATTTTCCATATTTGAGTAATAATGTCAAGTTTTTATTACTAACTATACTGAATTGATTAATAAAAAAAACGCGCCGATTATCTACAAGTTAAAGTTCAGTTTAAATTTTTAAAAACCACAGTGATAGTTAAACGAGGTATAATCTATTGCTTTCGTATGAAAATAAAATGCAATCTGGAAATGGTTTTTGTAAATTTTGATACTAAATTAAAAAACTAACCTTGGTGAAAAAAATTGCTCAATTTTTTACTTTTGGACGAATAGTTCCTTCGCCAAACAGAGCATACTTAAGCCACTCCATTGCAAATTTTAAAAGTTTTTCTTCATCGGACTTAATTGATTTTATCTTTTTTTCGGCTACATCAAAGCGTTCCAGGAAAGAACTTTCAAAAACAAAGCGCCAAAAGGTGTCAAGATCATAACTGGCCATTACAAACAAGCTAATTTCGTGATGCTGTTTCTCACCTATTTTCATGGCTTTTAATTTAGCAACAATCTCCATCCATGGTTTATTTTCTTCTTCCATTTCAATTGTACCCTGGTCTTCCATCCACTTTTTTAGAGTCCATGTTTTAGGTTCCCGATGACCCATACACATGTCCTCTTTGATCATGAAGCGTGCTTCGGTTGATTGACCCTCCGTTTGAAACTTAGCATGTCTTGGATCAAGAGTAGCCACACCGAGGGGGTAGCTTCGGCAGACCTGTGGACGGTTATGATAAATAGAACAGCCCTTAGGTCCATCCAAAAAAATACATGCTCCGTTTGAATTTTCACGCATTTTTAGTTTCACAAGTGGAATACCTGTTTCCTTCAAAGTGTGAAAAGTGGTGAATTTTGTGAGGAACTCACCGGAACGTAATTTTAAATCAGTTTTCATTTTCAAAATATCAAAAGGAGTCAAAATTACGTCGATTTCGTGGCAACATCGGTTAAAGCACGAAACTCCGGGGTGACAGGCAAAGGAGAAAATTCCTTCAGGTGAAATTGGCTTTAGATTGAAATTTTCTTCAATTTCTTCAGAATGATTATCTGGTTCAATTGTGGTTACTGATGTACTCATCTAATTATCACATTTAAATTGTTAAAAACACAGTGGAAAAAACTGAAGATCTTCTGCTTTCCGCTAAGGAAGCATTGGTACAAAAAAAAATAGATAAAAGTATTGAATTATTTTCAAACGTTCTTGAACGCGAGCCAGATAATTCAGTAGCTTTATTCAGTAGAGGTACCGCTTATTTTTCCAAGAAAGATTATCAGCAAGCTCTTCACGATTTTACAAAATGTATTGACATCAAACCAGATAGTGCCAAGTTGTTTTGTAGCCGAGGTAATGCCTGGCTAGGGCTTAAACAAAATGAATCCGCTCTGCAAGACCTAAATAAGGCTGTCGAATTGGATCCATACTATCCTACTGCATATTTTAGCCGTAGCGAAGTTTTTGAACGTATGGAAGAAAAAGAGCAGGCAGAAGCTGACAGGGATGCAGCAGAACGACTCCAGAAACATATTTCTCGGTCTTACCTAGAAACTCAAGGAATTGAGTTGCCATACAATTTGTAACTTACCCAAATTTATAAAACTCATTGAGAAGTTGATGAGTTTAGAACATCAGGATAATCACCACATTTTATATGACCCCCGCTAATTTGTGAAGCAAATATCTATCTGAATTGATTTTTATTTTTTCTCTCGCAACTTCCAATTGATCAGTTTCAAATTTATCTGCAAGTCAAATAAGATAATTCGTCCCATCACAAATTCCCTATTAAAAGGCGGATAAGTTTTTACTCATCCAAAGGAAGGATTTCCTCGTATGTCATTCATTCAAATATCTAAGAAATTTCTGAGACTTCTATGCTCATTGCCATGAGAAGATTTTTAGTAGATTGAAACTGTTTTCAGTCACTTTCCTTGGCAAATTTTAAGGCTCCTGTTTCAGATCATCAATAACATAATTTTACAAAGTCTGGTAATATTCTGACAAAATTTCTGCAACTTCCGGACGAGAAAACTCAGGAGGAAGATTCTTACCCTTGGCTAGTATTTCACGAACCCTTGTGCCGGAAAGTAGAAGATAATCTTCCTTACCATGAGGACAATCACGCATCATCATTACCTTCTCACACTTGTGACACCAAACCGTGTGATCACCACGAAAAATTTCAATCTGTAATACTCCATCCGGTAATCTGTCAAAAATAGTTTGTGAGTCAAATGCTCCATAATAATCACCAACACCTGCGTGATCACGTCCCACAATCAGGTGGGAACAACCAGAATTTTGCCTAAAAATAGCGTGCAAAACAGCTTCTCTTGGTCCTGCATAAAGCATATCAAAACCGTATCCGGCAATCATCACGGTGTTTTCTGGGAAATAAAGTTCGACCATTTTCCTTATTGAGGCATTCCGTACTTCAGCCGGTATATCACCTTTTTTCAGCTTGCCGAGCAGCATATGCACCAGAATACCATCTGCATTCAACTCTTTTTGAGCCATTCTACATAGCTCTTCATGAGCACGGTGCATTGGGTTTCGAGTTTGAAAAGCAACGACTGACTCCCAGCCTCTTTCTTTTATTTCATTTCTGATTTCCACTGCAGTTTTGAATGTGTCTGGAAAATCAGTTGAAAAATAAGAATAGTTCAGGACTTCAATTGGTCCTGAAATAAGCGTATCTCCTGAGTCAACAAATTCAGCTACTCCCGGATGCTCACAAGATGAAGTTCCGTAAATTTGTTCTGAAACTATCCCGATCTGTTCTTTGCTAATTGTTTCGATATTATCAACAGACTGAATAGCAATTACAGGATTTCCTTCAATATTAGGATCACGAAGTGTGATTTTTCCGGCTGATTTGATTTCTTCGGAAACTAAATCTACCTTTAGCAGATTGATGACTGGAGTGGGCCACAGCAATCCAGAGTGCATTTGCATTCGTTCCGCCACACTCAAAACATCTACGAGATTCATGTACCCTCTCAGCGGATTAAAATAGCCACCACCCAGCATCACAGCATTTGCTGCTGCTGCAGATGAAATAACAACTGATGGAATTTTTTCCGCTTCATCTAGCAGGAATTTTCGGCGTGATACTTCCTTTACATAAAGGGGAGTCAAAATTTCTGAACCATATGGTTTAATCATTGTAGTTATTTGAAATATCGAGAGTAATTTTACTTTGGCTAGATAAAAATCATGAATAATATTTTAATGTACACCTGATTCACGCCAGAAAATCCATAAGATGCAAACTTTCTCAACATAAAAATGCTGGAGTGCTTCGAAGATTTTATTACTCATTATCTTGGTTTGAAACCTTTATCTCTAACTGAATTAACAGACCAGAGATTGGATTCCTAAGTATAGGGCAGGATTTAAACGACAAAGCTAAAGAATAATATATGGATCAGAATTTTGAGCAGATCAAAAGTTACAAATTTCTGAAAATATTCTTATTACGTCCTGAATAACGGGAATAAATCATGGCTGCTGGCCTAAAAAATATATGGCCAAATTTAGTTTGGGGTGCATAAGCTATCAGATAAAAGACCATCACTAAATGAATGTAGTAGGTGAAGAAGGATAGATTCGAATGATCACCTACGCGAAAAACCTGGCACAAAATTCCAGTTGCAACCGTAAAGAACATGTTGCCAATGAACATCCAGTCGAACAAAGATAAAACAGTTGTAGCTGAATTTTTGATACGATCCCTTACAATAAAGTAAATTCCTGTAAAAGCTGCGAGGGCACTCACGTTACCTAAAATTTTCACAGGATGGAAAAATGGAAGCGGGGTATCCTGAACATCAAAGCCAAACTCTTTCAAGTAATGTAAAATCATCACGGCATTGGTTGTCGCAAAAAGCCCGATGAACCCGTACATCATTAGCCTATGCCAAATATTCCTGCTTTTGTTCGGACCACACTTCTTGAATTCAATATGTGAGAGCACATCCTGAATTGTTCCTTTGATGGCTACAAAGAGAGTCTCTCCTTTCTCAGTTGGTGGATATTGTTCTTTCAGGCCGTCAACAAAGTTTCTGATCGTTTTGTAGGAATTAAATAAGGCAAATAATCCAGCTGGTATAAAAATGATGTCCACAAATGTGACAGATAACATATTTGCGTAGACAATTGGCTTTAAGGTTAAAAATGCAAAGTCGTTCCCGATGTTTTCCACTGCAATGGCAATAGCAATCAAAACCATCGGTATCAAAAACAAAATTACATTCCCGCGAATGGTTTTTGCAGCACTGGAAATTACTGCTGGATAAGAGTAATGTTCAATTGTTTGATTCCTGAGGGCGGACATTACCTCTCCGGGTTTTGCTCCACGAGGGCATAGATCAGTGCAGTCGTTACAGTTGTGACACAACCACAAGTCCATATCCCTTACTAACTTTTCCTTCATTCCCCACTGCGCCCAAAGCATTTCTTTTCTGGGAAACGGCGATTCATCTGGAGTCAAGGGACATGCTACCGTGCAGGTGGAACACTGGTAACATTTTTTCAAATCGGCAGCTCCATGCAGCATCAGCCCTTCTACAAAGTTCAAATCCGCATTAACGGCTACTCGTCCTGTCATCTAATTCTCCTTATTTACTGAGTTTTCCCTCTTATTTACAAATACTAATAGAAAGTTTCAATCAAAAAGCTGTGTATCACATTCCCTTAAACGGATTTGGACCGAAATCCTCCAATTCTTCAACAAAATCATCAATTAATTTTGGTAAGGATTCATAATCATTCATACTTATTGAGAATTGCTTGACACGCTCAGGCTCTAAATGCAAACGGCTAATCGTTTCTTGTACTTTACCCAAGCGCGTATTTGCTAGCTCACTGCCCTTTACAAAGTGGCACTGATAATCATCACCATAGGCGCATCCCATAAACATAATACCGTCATATCCACTTGATAATGCATCATTAATGTAGACTAAATTCAGACCTCCTAAACATCGCATCGGCATAATTCTTACACTTGTATTAATTTTTAAACGATTTATTGCGGCTATGTCAAAAACTGGAAGAGCATCATTTTCACAGGCAAAAACCAGAATTCTAGGTTTCTCTTCAAATTCATCAGGCATTTCATAGCTAGTCATCATTTCTTTGAAAATGTTAGGACTAGAATCCTTGAACGAAATTATCTGTACAGGGCACGACCCCATGCATATCCCGCAGCTTCGGCACCTAGCCGGGTTAGGCAATGGCATACCCCTATTGTCTTCCTCCAGCACACCGAAG
>UINC01001244.1_pt1 | contig 25269 bp, 22 predicted proteins | sample 5385821 | NCBI WGS metagenome assembly UINC01 (sample SAMEA4666929, study PRJEB26691) | marine metagenome | isolation source: Pacific Ocean | place: Pacific Ocean | collected 2011-10-13 | reverse complement strand
TCACTCCCAGAGTGATGCGCAGTTGGGACCTCGATTATCCCAACATGAAGAAGCTGAAGCCCGACATCATCATGGTCTCCAACACCGGCTACGGCCACGGCGGCGGCCCCTACTCCAGCTATCCGGCCCAGGCAACCACGCAAGAAGCGACTCACGGCCACTGCTGGATCACAGGCTACAAAGACCAGGGTCCTGCCAAGGCGGGGGCGTCCTTCGTGGACTTTCTGTCCACCTGGACAGCGCTGTTCGCCATCGGCTCGGCGCTGCGCTACCGCAACAAGACCGGCCAGGGCCAGTGGGCCGACATCGGCATGTACCAGGCGGGCGTTATGTTCATGTCGGAGTACATCATGGACGCCCAGGTCAACGGCCGGGATGGAGGTCGTATCGGCAACCGCCATCCCTACCGAGCGCCCCAGGGCTGCTACCCGGCCTTGGGTGACGACAATTGGATAACGCTTTCTGTGGGCGATGACGAGGGTTGGGCCGGCATGTGCAGTCTTATGGGCAAACACGACTTGGCAACCGATCCCGAGTACGCCGATCTGCTCTCCAGGCAGCGCAACCACGACCAGATAGACGAGATTATCCGCGGGTGGACTTCAGGCGTAGACCGGTACGAGTTGATGCACGCACTCCAGGGTGTGGGCGTCCCGGCGGGCCCGGTGCTGAACAGCAAAGACATCCATTACGACCCCCAGTTCAAAAGCCGCGGCTTCTTGGAACGGGTCGACTATCCCAAGGAAAGGAAGATGGGCTCCCGGTTGTTCATCGGCCGGCCTTGGAAATTCTCCAACAGCCCCCTTGCCATCCAGGGGCCTTCACCAGCCTTCGGCCAGCACAACGAAGGCGTGCTTCAGGAGTTGTTGGGCGTGGACGTCGAGAGCTACCAGAGTTTGGTGGACGATGCAGTAGTGGCCACTGTGCCAACCACTGGCGAGGCTAGCCCCAGGATTCCGGAAATCGAGTCCCTGGAGCGGGGTCTGATCTCCGACTGGGATCCCGACTACCTCAAGAATCTGGGCCTAGCTTAGCCTCGGCCCAACCTCCTTGACACCCCCAAAACCCCAGGACTAAGCTAGCCATGAATAGGCCGCCAATGTAGCGCGCCTTTTTCGTTCTTTTGCGGGGGCCCGTAGCTCACTGGTAGAGCAGACGGCTCATAACCGTCTGGTAGTTGGTTCGATCCCAACCGGGCCCACCATTTGAGATTGATTCATTACATATGCCCCCGGTTGAGGAGGGCATTTCTATCTAATGCAACAGGTTATGACGACAGCCATTTTAGGTTCGAATCCCACTCTCTTCGCCCCGCTCATAATCGGAGGACTCCTCGAGTTCGAGGAGCCCCTTCGTTGTTCGCAGGCACGACCGCCGATAGCGGCATCTAGGTGAACATATCGAATATATTCCCCAAGGCACCGCTCTCCGCTTTGTAGATCTCAGTGTACTTGCAACGGGTGCAGGTCACGGTGGTGAACTTGCGGCTCTGAATATCAAATATCTTTGACAGGAAACCGCCCGTGGCCCTGAACTCGCTGGTTTCGTATTCGTTGTTCAAGCACTTGGCGCACTTGAAATTGGTGGCAGCCATGGTCCCATCTCCTTTGGTACACAGCGGTAACCGGCATCCCTTGAGTTTAGCAAGTTCGCCACTGCACGCTCTATTGATCCAGCCTTGCGTTAATGTCGATATAGAGCCAAATAGCGCTTTGCAGTGTAACGTTCAGCCCCTTGAGACTCGCACTAGGTCGGACGCCAACTTGCCTCAGTCCAGGACCGTGAATACAATTCAGGCGACGGGTCAGACCACCAGAAGTTCCACGCAACGTCAGCGCACCAGGAGGCGGCATCATGGCGGAAGAACTGGGCCGGATACAACGGCCTCCAGCAAGTCAATACGACGGGCGGCGCAAATTGCTGCTGGTGCCCTTAATCTACGGGCCCCAGGCGGACGACCCAGCAGGCGTGGAGGCCCTCCAGAATTACTGGGAGCAGATGCTGACCCAGGTAGCGGCTTTGGAAACCGCTTTAGGTGGCCTACAGCACATCTATCACGAGAGCCTGACGGTCGGAGGCGATGAAGGTCTGGAACAATTAGGTGCCGCCGACCAGCGCAGCCATGGCTTCATCACCGGCAAGACCCAGTCTGGCGCCGTTCTGGAGGCCACTGAGGACATGGACGTTCTGTTGGAGACCTTGGATCTGCAGCGATGCATGATGATCCCCCTGGCCAGCTCCAGCGTTGGGTCGAGACTCCAAGAATGGCACGCCGACAGCAACAGGCAGCGCTACGAGCACATCGCCAACCAGATAGACAGCACCCTGGGGGAGAACGAGACCGGGCTGCTCTTGATCAGCGAGCGGCACCAGGTCCAGTTCCCTGCAGACGTAGAAGTATTCTATGTGTCGCCACCGGCCCTGGACGAGTACCGCCGCTGGCTCCACAACTGGATGGAACAGCAACAAAACTCCGCGGCCAGAGAGGCCGCAAGCGGCGACGGGGAAGATACGGAGGAGGACGACGAAACGTCTGTGGGCGAAGAATCCGTAGATCAAGGCGGTGCAGCCGAACAACCTGAATCTGCCCAGTGACCCGCGCCTACACCACTGCTACGGCCGTAACCTCGATCAACTGCTCCGGGCGGCCCAGTATCTGGTGCATGGATATCCCGGTGGCCGATGGGAACCGGTCGCCGAAATACTTCCGCCGCACCTCTCCTACCTTCCGGTAGTCCATCATACCGTTGGGCGCGACCCATTCAATGGTGTTTAAGATGTCATCCATCGAATAACCACCCTCGTCCATGATCCGGGCGATGTTGCTGTAGGCCTGCTCAGTCTGAGCAACGATATCGTAGCCGCCAACCGGGAGACCGGTGGTATGGTCAACTGAGGACTGCCCCGATATTTGTAGCAGCCGGCCCTTCTTGACCCCCGCGTTCTGGGTGAGGCCACCGTAGTTTCGCTCCCATCCGGGCACCCGAATCTCCTCCCGGGTCCCACCCTTCACCGCCACCACTTCGATCTCCACATGGCCCTCCGGCCGCAGCAACCGGTTGACCGGGATGTTGGTTGACGCTGGAAACCGGTCCCCAAAGAACCCGCGGCGCACGTCCGCCGTGTTTGGGTATTGGAGCAGACACTGGGGCGAGATGTAGTCCAGGGTTTTGACCACGTCCTCCGGTTTAGCGCCGGCGCTATTCAAAACCTGGCCGATGATCCCGTAGGTAAGCTCAACTTGCCGGGACGTGTTCTGTGGGTAGTTGGCCTGGCCGTCCACATCTTCGCTGCCCACGAATCCGGAGGTCCAAACGAAGTCGTCGTCCACCACCACTCCAGGCACATAAGTTAGCTGGCCGTAGCGGTCCCATCCCGGGTTGATTGGTTTCTTCTCGCCCATCATGGCAACCATACTCACCTCTATAAAGGCGTCGGGCCGCAGCAAGCGTTCTACGCAGATGCCGGTAGCCCCTACCGGGCTGTCTCCCAGGTATTGCTTACGTATGGCTCCGGTCTGACGGTACAGCGGCAGCGCCGTGGCGTCGATGTAGTCCACCGTCTGCACCACGTTCTGGAAACTCATCCCCGCGGCCTCTAGCACTACAGCCAGCTTCTCATAGATCACCCTGGTCTGGTCCAGCAGGTCTCCCTTGCAGACCACCCTACCCGACTCCGGGTCGTATTCGCTGGCGGTCTGCCCAGACAGGTACAGTGTGCCTGCGTTCTCAGCCCCCATGCAAAACGTATACCGGTTCAGGTCCAGCCAGGGGAACTTGCCGGGGTCTACGTCGACTATGTTTTTGGTCATCTCGGTTCCACTATTTTTCGCGACATGTTCATGAACGATCTCTGTCCCTACGTTTTGTGCAAATGAATTCGCCTAGGCGATGACTCCGTTCTCCATCAGGCGCTTGAACTCAATGTCGGGCACATTGAGTAATTCTTGTAGCACCTGTACGTTGTGCTCGCCAAAGAGGGGAGCGCTGCGGGCGACTCCGGGTTGACCGCCGTCCACTGCCCATGGCAAGGCGCCCAACGGGCGAGGGCCCACCACCGAGTGGTCGGGATACTGCACAAAGCCCCGATCAATCATATGCGGGTCGGACAAAACCTGGGCCGAGTCCAAAACCGGCCCAGCGGGCACTCCCGCATTCTGCAATTTCTGCACAACCTCTTGGACCTGCAACCCCGCGGCCCACTGCTGAATCAACGGTTCCAGATCGTCCCTATGTTTCAGCCGTGCCACAGACGTAGTAAACCTGGGGTCTTCCGCCCATCCTGGATTGCCTGCCGCGTAAGCCAGGGCCTCAAATTGGGAGTCGTCTTCCACCGATATCGCTACCCAATTCTCCTCTCCCTGGCAGCGGAACACGTTGTGGGGCGCCTTTTCTTTGTGGTGGTTCCCTACCCGCTCCGGCTCCGTGCCGTCCAGGGTGTACTCCATCACTGCCTCGGGTAGAAGGGTGGCCAAGGCTTCGGTCATGGCCACTTCAATGTGCTGCCCCTCTCCGGTGTTGGCCCGGTGGTAGAGCGCTTCCAGCAGCGCCAGCACGCAGTAACAACCGCTAAAGGCGTCGGGGAACAGACCACCCATAATCCGTGGGTGGGAGCCCTTGTGCCCGGTCACGGACGCCAGCCCGCTGAACAGATTGATGACGCTGTGAAAACCGACCAGGTCTTTCAGGGGACCGGTGCGGCCAAAGGCGCCCAGAGACAGGTAGATAACATCGGGGCGTAGACTACGCACGTACTCGTAACCCAGGCCCATCCGATCCATGGTGCCACTGGAATAATTCTCGACCACAACGTCGCTTACCGAGATGATCTGCTTGGCCAACTCCACCCCCTCGGGGTCCCGCAGGTTCAGGGTGCAACTCATCTTGCTGGAGTTGACCATATTGAACCCGCCGCTGCGGTTGACTCCCGGCTCAGCCTCGGCGAAGGGCGGCCAGATACGCGTGGTAAGCCGCTGCTCAGTCTCGATTAGGACCACTTCGGCCCCCAACCAGGCCAGCATCTGTCCCGTGTAGGGAATGGCAATAATCTGGCCAAAATCGGCGATACGGACTCCCTGCAGTGGTAGCGTAGTCATCTTGCGCCCACTGCCAAGAGCTGCTCAGCCGAGTACTCCAGCCACTCTCCCAAGACTTCCGAAGTATGCTCGCCTAGCTTTGGAGCCGGCCTAAAGAGTTGCCAGGGGGTACGCTCCAGCCGGACAGGATAACCCGGAAGCTTGAACATCTGGCCACCGGGGCCCTGCATGTCCACCATGAAGCCGCGCTCAGTCACGTGGGCAGAGTCCACCATCTGGCCCACGGTGTAGGCGGGGAAGCAGGGGATGCCCCGGTCTTGAGCCAGTTCGGCGATCTCGGCTCCGGTGTGGGCCATGGTCCACTCCAAAAGCAGGGGTTCTAAGGCGTCCCAGTTCCGAGCGCGCTCAACCCCCGATGAGAACACCTCGAGCTTGGCCCAGTCCGGGTTGTCGGCCAGGTCCATCAGATTGCGCCAATGGGCTTCCATCACCGCCATGACCACCACGTACCCATCCTGACAGGGCAGGTAGGCGTTGGGCATCACCCCAAAAATCTCCGGCTTACGGGGCTTGGCTTCGTGGTAGGAGGCATGGGCCAACTCGAAGGGCATGACGGCGGCCACTGCCTCCTGCATGCTGAGGTCGATCTCGCACCCCGTGTCCTGAATCGTTCTCGACAGTAGGGCGGCGACGCTGGCCATGGCACCCTGAACCCCTGCTAAATAGCCAGCCATGTGGGTGTTGGAGCGCAGCGGAGGCTCGAGGTCCAGGTCACCCACTCTGTCGGGGATGCCGGGGGTGGCGTAGGCCATGCCGCCGGCGCTGATGGCAATCAGGTCATCACCCAGATAACCGCTATTGGGGCCGGTGAGGCCGAATGGGGTAATAGTAGTGACGATGAGACCAGGATTGGCCTCGGATAACTGTTCCCTGCGCAGGCCCAACCGCTCTACTTCTGAACTGTTTTGGCCCAGCACCAGGAAGTCCGCGGCTGCCACTAGCTCCAAAAAAGCGGTCCGGCCTCCCGGCGACTCGATATCCAATGACACACCGCGCTTGTTGGAATTCAGGTAGAGAAACAACCCACTCCAATCTGGGTCGGGCGCCCCGCCGGGATAGGGACCACTTCTCCGATAGGGGTCTCCTTCCAGAGACTCGACCTTGACCACGTCGGCCCCGGCGTCGCCCAGCAACCGCGCGCAGAATGAGCCAGCAACCTGGCCTGAAACCGGATCAGTTAATTCCACAACTTTTAGGACACGGAGAGCGCCTTCCTGAAGCATGGCGCTAGCTGCCCACCCGCAGAGGGAACCGCACCAATGCGCTGGCCGGGTCCACCACTTTCTCGCCCCGTTGGTTCTCCATCCAGAGGTCGCATTCCACCATGCCACCCTCGTCGGCGGCTGAGACATCAGTGACCACCCCGCGACAGGTCAGCGAGTCGCCTGGGTAGACCATGATCCGGTTTCGGAACGCGAGCTTGCGGAGGAACGCCCCCGGCCCGGCCCAGTCTTGTACCTGTTGGGTCAGGAACCCGCCCATCATCTGGCCGTCGACGAACGGTGCTTCAAAGCCGAGCTCTCTGGCGTAGTCGGCGTCGTAGTGCAGCCGGATGAAATCCCAGGTCGCCGCCCCATAGGCCATCATTCGGGCGATGCCGATCTCTTTGACCAGAGGCGTGATCTCGTCGCCGATCTGGATGTCTTCGAACTTTCGAACCTGGACAGCCATGCTATGCCTCCGGCCGGTAGAACATGGTCTCGGTGTTCCGGGCGAGTAGTTCTTGGCGTTGGTTGTAGAACGTTGTCTCGATCACCTGGAAGATGATTGAACCAGTGCGCCCAGTCTTTTCGTAAACATCCTCGACCTTCCAATGGGCGTTGATCACATCATCGGGATGTATCGGCTGAAAGAACTCGTATTCATTGCCGGCCCGCAAGCCCTCAAGTTCGCCGGCGGGCCCCCGTCCCAGCAAGTCCCCTCGGTCGTCCATGTCGCCGTCCACATACTGCCAGGTGTCGCAGATCAGCGTGGGCGGGGCCATTACGTCGGGCAGTCCGTGAGTCTTAGCGAACTCGCGATCGGAATATAGCGGGTTGAAGTCGCCGATGGCTAGGGCATATTGGCGTAGGGATGACCGGCCCATCTCGTCGGGGGCCTGGAGCACGATCTCTTGCCCCACCGTCTCCTTAAGTTTTTCTAGAAGGCTCGTCATGTCAGTCCCCCGCTACTCGCCCTTGTAGATCGGGGCTCGTTTTTCCCTGAATGACGCCAAAGATTCGATATGGTCTTTGCTGGTGAGGGTTAGCACCTCGACTTGGGCTGCCTCTGCCAGGTGGTCATCCAACGTCTGGGTAAGTCCCCGGTACATCATCCCTTTTACCATTCGGTTGGGTATAGGCGCTTTGCCAGCGATCTTCCGTGCCAACTCCATGGTAGTCTCCTCCAACTTGTCGGCGGTGACCAGATGGGCCAAGACTCCGCATTGTTTAGCTTCTTCGGCCTCCAGCCAGTCTCCGGTGTAGAGGAGTTCTAGGGCCTTGCTGATGCCCATGGCCCGGTTGTAGAGCCAGGTAGCCCCGGTGTTGGAGACCAGGCCCATCTGAAGAAAGGCGTTCATGAACCGGGAGTTCTCGCAGCCCACCCGGATGTCGCAAGCCAGCACCCAGTCGAAACCGTCGCCGATGGCCAGACCGTTGATCATGGCGATGGTCGGTATATCTAGGTTGTGCAACTTGGAGGTGACGCCCTGGGGCATGGCGCGGATGAACTGGTAGGTTTCGTAGGGGTCTTTATGCCCTAAAAGTTGGTCGCCGCCACGGCTCTCGTCTTTGATGTCCGCTGAGGCACAGAACGCGCGGCCGGCCCCGGTGATGATGAACACTCTCAGGTCGTTGTCTGCGGCCACGTCTTCCAGCGCGTGGTTGAGTTCGGCGAACATCTCTTCGTTCAATGCATTGAGACGCTCCGGCCGGTTCAGGGTCAGCCGGGCGATGTGATCGGACTTGTCCAGCAGTATGGTGTTGTAGAGCACGCCGGTTGCCTCCAGGCAAGTTAAGCCTACACTGAGAGTCTAGTGTGTAGGTGCTGATTCTGGTGGCCCAGTAATGGCCTGTCAAGTTCTTCTATTCGGAGATCAACACCGTCTGAATGCATCTTGACACCAGCAATCGGCAATCACATACTGCCTCCAACCTGGGATAGGGTATCCGCTCCGGTTGGCTGGGGGCTTCACATGCCACGCGAAGTGCTGTTCTTCACCGAGATGGGGTACACGGCGTACCCACAAGACCAAGCCAAAAAACTTGGTTACAACAACCTGATGTTCCCGAACGAGTATTTCGACCCTGAGAAAGCCCAGGAGCTCTACTCGATGTATTTCGAGGAGCTCCAATATTGCAGCGAGTCCGGCTTCGATGGCGTCATGATCAACGAGCACCATAACAACCCGCTATGCATGATGCCGTCGGTGAACGTGATTGGGTCGGTGCTAGCCCGGACCACCAAGAAAGGCAAGATCGCCTTCTTGGGCAACGTCCTGCCCATCCACGAGAACCCGCTCCGGATCGCCGAAGAGATCGCCATGATCGACATCCTCTCCGGAGGCCGGGTGGTCTGCGGCTTCGTCCGTGGCATCGGCCAGGAGAGCATAGCCACCAACACCAACCCGGTCTACAACCGGGAGCGGTTCGACGAGGCCCACGACGTCATCATCAAGGCCTGGACCAACCCCGGACCCTTCCGGCACGAGGGCAAGCATTACCAATACCGTGTGATCAACCCATGGGCGTTGCCCCTGCAAAAACCCCATCCGCCCATCTGGATTCCAGGCGTGGCTTCCACTGAGTCGGTGGTTTGGGCAGCCAAGCACAAATACCCCTATGTGTCATTGGCCCCGCCCATGAACCTACTGCGGGGCATCTACGACCTTTATGACGAAACTGCCAATGCCGACGGCTGGACGCCCACGGCGGAGCACCGTGCCTACGCGGTCAGGATCAACGTAGCCGACACCGATGAGAAGGCGTACGAGGAAGGCAAGAACTTCTACTGGCAGCTGGGGACTTCATTCGGGGTGACTCCACCTCACTGGCAGGCGCCTCCGGGGTACATTTCCAAGTCATCCGCCCAAGGACCTCGGGAAGCAAACAGACGCGCGGGCGCCAACATTACTCCCGGCGGGCCCAGCCTCCTCTATGAAGAAGCCCAAGAAACGGTCCAGATCATTACCGGCAGCCCGAACACGGTCATAAAGAAGCTCAAGAAGGTCATTGACCTGATTGACCCAGGCACCATCGTGCTGTGGGGCCGCGAAGGCCCCATGTCTCACAAGGTAGCCATGCGCAGCATAGACCTCATGAGCCAAGAAGTGATCCCCGCCATCAGGGAATACCAGGCGGTGGGGTAAGATCTCTCTAGGCTAACTACGAGGAAGGGGCGCTTCAATGAATCGAGGCGCCCCTTCTTCGTTTCTTCGGCCAACGTCGCCCTCGCCGGAATCCAGTCAAGCCAGCTCCTCATACAAATCGCGCCATTCTGGATTGGTCTCCTAAATCAACGACTTCTTCCAAGCCCACTTCCACTTTTTGATGTCCTTTTCGCGTGCTATGGCGCTTTCCATGGTGTCATGAGCCTCGTACCAAACCAGAGTGTGTACCCCATAGCGCCAGGTGAAGAGTCATTCTTATACTCCCAGACACGTTGGGGCAGGTTCGATGTAACTCCCACATAGATAGCCCCGTTTAGGTCGCTCGCAAGAAAATAATCGCGTGGTTTGGCGCAGTGGGTTCCGGATTTTGCCGAAACGACGGTGAGAAGGCATGATCCTCCCTAGTCAGCGGCAAACACCGCCAGTTCTTCCTGGTCGATCAGAGCGGCGTCGCGGCAGCGGCGCATGATCCGGAAGATTGTGCGCACGGTGACCGAGAACCGGTCCGCGGCCTCTTCTACCGTCAGGTCGTCCTGCTGCATGGCCGACCAGATCTTAAAGTCCCTAGCCAAACGCCGGTTGCGTTGGAACCAGGCCGGGTCGTCGTACTTGCACTGGGGCAGCGGGCAGTCAAGGCAGGCTGCGGAGACCTCACAACCCGTATCTTCATAATGGTAAAATTCGGGCACGGCGTCGAGAATGGGGCTGGAAGTGATTGGCCAGTCTAAAGTAGTCATGTCCTTTCTCCAAAACAAATGTTCTAATATTGCATGCTAAGTTTAGAACGCTTGTTCTGGACATGTCAATGCTTTTCCGAACTAATTTTCTGATTTACTGGATTCCACGCTCGTATCAGCCTGGGAACCAGAACATCCTTCGTAAAATCCGGAGGTGGCCTCAGTGCCCGAAACATCAGTAGAAGAACCAAAGATAATCACCGAATACAAAACCATGATGTACAAAAGGCGAGGCAAGACCGCCTACATCATGTTCAACCGGCCCCAGGCGCTGAACGCGGTCAACGACCAGTTCGAAGAGGACCTGCACTCAGCTCTGCTAGAGTTCGACCTAGATAACGAAGCCTGGGTGGCCATTGTCCATGGCGCGGGTCGGAGTTTCTGTGCCGGGGCCGACATCAAACAGCGGTTCGTGGCGATGACACCAGAACAAAGCGCCCGCCGAGAGCGGGGCCCCAACCCAGAGGGTTACATGGGCCGTGCCATCAACTGGAAACCTATCATCGCCGCGGTCCACGGGTACGCCCTTGGCGCGGGCATAGTCATCGCCGCCGAGTCAGACATGATCGCGGCCTCGGAGGACGCCAAGTTCGGCATAACTGAGACCAGAAGAGGACTACCCGCAGGTAGGATCTGGGCTAAAGTCAGTGCCTTCATGCCCTCCAAGATCGCCTCGGAGATGGCGATCACGGGGGAGCACATCGACGCTGCGGAACTGTACCGGCTTGGGTTGATCAATCGGCTGGTACCAGTGGGGGAGCACGTCAGCGCCGCCGAGGAACTGGCGGAGAAGGTGCTGAAATCACCGCCGCTGGCCACCCGGGCAGCGGTGAAGTTGACACGGCGTCAGTGGGTGCAGACCGGGGCCGATGCCGACATGCAGATGCTGCCCCTGAAACTACACCTGACTGAAGACTTCAAAGAGGCAAGCCAGTCTTTCGTGGAGAAGCGGGCTCCTGAGTACCACGCCCGCTAAGGCTGGCTAAACGAACTCAGGCATGACCTTCTCCGCGAACAGGCGTAGGGACTTGGTGGCGACGTCGCCTTCCATGCCCGGCCATTGGGAGCGGAGTATCAGCTCTTCCACACCCTGCTTTTGGTATTTGTGGATTTCTTCGATGCACTCTTTCGGGCTGCCGATGATGAAGCGGCCCTCCAGCACCTGCTCGAAGGGCACATCGATGCGGTCGGCCTCTGGTAATTCTTGGCTGTGACCCAGGGCGGCCCGGTCTTTGTAGAGCCACTCCACTTGGGGCCGCACAATGTCGATAGCCTGCTGACGGCTGTCAGCCACGAAAACTTCACGCCAGGCAGCTATGTATCCCGGCTTGCCTGCCTCTTTCGCCGCCTCACGGTACATGGGCGTTTGGATACCGATAGTCGTTAAAGTCGCCCGGGAGCTGACCAGCCAACCGTCGGCTTCCTTGGCGGCCCGCAACACACCATTTTCGAGGTTAGCTGCCAGGTAGACCTTGGGTCCCGGTTTCTGGATGGGAGAGCCGACGCCAGGTACGTCGTCTAGGTGAAAGTGGCGGCCATCATGGGTGACCCTGTCCTGACTCCACAGCTTCTCCATGATGACTTGAACCTCACGGAAGCGGGATAGCCGCTCCGACTTTGGGATTTCGAAGGCCTTGAACTGAAAGTCTCGCCAGCCCAACGCCGGGGCCAAGACGAACTTCCCATTGCTGATAACGTCCAAGGTGGATATCTGCTCCGCCGCCTCCACCGGATGGTACAAGGGCAGCAGCGCAACCATGCCCAGTTCCAGGCCCGGAGCCTCGGCAGCCACCCGCGCCAGCAACATCAGAGCGTGGAAATCGTTGTTCAGATAACCCGCGCCGGTCCACAGGGAGTGGTACCCCATCTCCTTGGCCAATCTCGCCTTGGCCAGCCGCGCCGCCAGCCCATCTTCACGAGACTGGCCACGCCGGTCTCCACCGCCCAGGTTAATTCCAAAGTGCATGATTCAAGTCCCTCCGTCTCCGCCGTGATCAGTCGCCCAACGCCTGGTCTTCGAGCCGGAGAAGTATAGCAGGGACAAAATAAAAGGCCCCGGAGGAACATTCCTTCGAAACCCTTCTTGTTCATCATTCCGTTGTTAGGTCAACGAGGGCGCCACGGCCAGGCTGGTCCCGCACGGTGGCCAGCAAAGGAGGCACCTTTCCGCTGAGGGCCGCGCCGGCTATCTTGGCCAGATGTCCTATGTCGTCGCTAACCGATGCGCCGCAACAAAGCCGTTAGACGTTAAGCCAGGAGGCACGATGTCCCAACACCAAGCCGTTTTCCAGTTCCAATTCTACCTTGAGGTTGCGGAAGAACAGGAATTTTTTGCTGTCGATGGTCATGGCAGTAGTGTGCTGGGCCAAATTGGGCAGCATGAACAACTCCACACCATCCTGCATTATCTTCCGGTAAGGGGATATGTCCCGGCGGGCGATTCGGGTATCGACCGATACCTCAGTGGAATTGCCGCCTCAAGACGTAAATGAGAGCAGGTCGATAGCCGCCTGGCCGCCCTTGCTCTGAATATGTTGAACGGCGTCGGGTGTCAGATTGATTTGCATCGGTTACCTCGCTGGCCGGTGACTCCCTCCGGCTTGATCAGCAGCGGTTACGGCCTGACCAGGGTCTAGCTGATCATCTATGATGCTCCAAATCCGGTTGAGGTTCAATCCCGGGAGCCTGGGCCTCGCCGCCAAGATCTAACTCTTTAAACTAACGATAAGGCTGTTGCGGGCGTCTATGCTGACCGGATGAACCGTCTCACCTTTCCCAATACGGGCCGCCATCTCCCGGGATAGGAACTCCAACAGCGCCAGGTCCATACTCTCCAGCGCCATGGCGTGCAGCCTCGCCTGATATGAGTAGACTGCAGACTTCTGAGGGTCCAGCTTATCGGCCAGGAAAACCAGTTTGCCCAAGGGGTCCAACGAAGCGTGGGCAGTGGAATGCCACCGCACCGCCTCATAGAGACTCTCATCAGTGAGGTCTTCTTCTCGTCGTAGGAGTTCAGCGCCCACTGGACCGTGGAGTAACAGCGGAAAGTCACGGTCTACTTCAGTCACTGTCACGCCCAGATCGCCGGACATCTTGAGCAGTTCGCCGCCGGGAACCGCCCGACAAACGTCGTGGGCCAGTGCGCCAAGTTCTGCGCGCCCGGTATCGATGTTGTGAGGCGCCGCCAGTTCAAGGGCCACGTCGCGCACGCGGTAGATGTGGGACCGCAGCCCATCAGGTAGAAACTTCAGGCGGTCCTGTAGTCGTTCGAGCAGCTCGGCCATCGAAGAAAGCTCAGGGTTACGGCCCTAGCCCATGGCTCCCAGTTTCTTGCCACCCAGAAGATGCATGTGCGGATGGACTATCTCCTGTCCCGAGTCGTCGCCCTGATTAAGCACCAACCGGTATCCGCTGAGAGCAACGCCCTCCCTTCGGGCTATCTCCTCTGCCACCACGAACATATGGCCCATGATCGGCACCTGTCCGGGCCCCACATACGCCAAGGAAGCGATGTGCATATTCGGCACGATCAACATATGCACCGGGGCTTTGGGGTTGACATCTTTAACGGCAAAGACCCGATCGTCGCGGTAGACCGGGGCCGTGTGCATTGGGTCTTGGGCCATATTGCAGAAAACACATTCATTGGTAGTGGTCATGCCGTGTCAGTCTCCGTGACGTGGGTCAATTTTGAGTGATTACTCGTCATCTAGGCGCTGCAGAGCGATCTCTTTATGGTGATTGGCGTCGCCGTAGGTCAGCTCGTGTACTTTGGCCCTGCGGGTGTACAACTGCAGGTCGTGCTCCTTGGTAAAGCCGATGGCGCCGTGGCATTGGTGGGCTGTGCCACATACGCGGCGGTATGCGGGGCCGATCCAGGCTTTGGCCATCGCTACTTCCTTTTGAGCAGTCAGGCCCTCCGACAGCCGCCACACGGCCTGGTAAGCGATGCCCCTGGAGCCTTCGACATCGGTGGCCATGCGGGCACAGTGGTGTTGCACGGCCTGGAAACTGCCAATAGCCCGACCGAACTGGGTGCGGCCCTTGGCGTATTCGACGGTCATGTCCAATACGGCCTCGGCTCCGCCCAACATCTGGATGCATTGCGCCGCCGTGGCCCTCTGGATGCTTCTCTCGATTATGGGCCACGCCTCGCCCGTAGCTCCAATCACCGAATCGGCGGGCACGTTGACCTTTTCCAGGCTGACTTCAAACACCCTTTCGTTACCAACGGACTGCATGGGTGTAATCGTCAGTCCAGCGGTCCCAGAAGGCACCAGGAACAGGGAAACGCCGTCGGCCGGGTCTTGGCTTGACGATGTGCGGGCGGCAACGATTATCATGTCGGCCGCTTCCGCATCGGGAGTAAACAGTTTGGTTCCCGTGATTTCATAACCGCCGCCTTGCTGGCTGGCGGTGGTCTGGATGTCCCAGGGTTCATAAGCCGCGGCAGCCTCAGGGACCGCCAGGGTCATGATGATGGTCCCGGCACATATACGGCTGATCAGGTCCTCTTTTTGGGCATCCGATCCGCCATCAAGAACGGTCATCCCGCCCAGCACCACGGTGGAGAAGAAGGGCGCCGGGGCCAGGGAACGGCCAATCTCTTCCAGCAACACTCCCAGGTCGGCGAAGTTGCCACCGGTGCCGCCGTACTGCTCAGGGAAAGCCACTCCAGTCCAGCCAAGACCGATCATCTGCCGCCACAGTCCGTCGGTGAATCCCCGTGGGTCTTCCTCCATTTCCCGGACCAAGGTCAAGGGACACTCCCGGGACAAAAAATCCTGCGCGCTGGTCTTCAGCATCTGCTGTATCTCGGTTAGGCCCAGATCCATGTCTATCCTCCGAATTTGGTGCTAGCGGCCTCGAGCGCGGATAGTATAGCCCATCCCATTGAGCGCGGGTAGGGGCTGAGGGACGTAACGAAATAACGCTTTAAGCCTTGGATTGCTCCAGTTCCCCCACTATCTCCACCGGGTCGTTGCGGGCGACGATTATCTCGAGGTCGTCGGCTCCGTCGTTAACCGGTTGGTGAGCTGCTTCAGCGAGCACGTAGATGGAATCACCGGTTTATCTGGCTCACATCAATCTCCGTTCATTAATGGCTAGAGGCTGCGTACCATCTTGTCCAACTGGCTAATAGCCCTCTGGATATTGTCCTGGGAGTTGGCGTAGGACAGGCGGACGTATCCCTCACCGTACTTGCCGAAGGCGCTGCCAGAAAGCAGAGCGACGCCTGCTTCGTTCATCGCCCGCGTCTCGAAATCCATACTAGTCAGGCCGGTGTCTTTGATGCTTGGGAAGGCGTAAAATGCGCCCTCAGGCTCCGGGCAATTGACCCCCGGAATGCTCCGCAAGCCGTCTGCGATGAGCCTGCGCCGGATCCCGAACTCAGCGACCATAGCCTCCACCTCATCTCTGGGTCCCTCCAATGCTGCCACTGCCGCCTTCTGGGTGAAGGAAGCAGCACAGGAAACACTGTTCACAGCCAGCTTCACGATATGGGGCACCAACTCCTCCGGCAGGATTCCGTAGCCCATCCGCCAGCCGGTCATCGCATAGCTCTTGGAGAAGCCGTCCAGAATGATGGTGCGCTCCTGCATGCCTGTTATGGAAGAGATGCTGTAGTGTTCGCCCGTGTAAAGGATATCCTTATAAATCTCGTCGGCCATCACGTACAGGCCGGGGTGCTGCATAACCACGCTAGCGATGGTCTCCAATTCTTGCTTGGTCAGCGCCGACCCACAGGGGTTCTCCGGCGAGTTGATGATAATCAGCCGGGTTTTGTCGGTGATCAAACCGGGTAGGGCGTGTAAGTCGGGGTGATAGCCCTTTTCTTCCAAGAGTTGCATGGGCACCGGGGTTGCGCCGGCGAATTTGATCATGGACTCGTAGATCGGGAAGCCGGGGTTGGGGTATATGACCTCCACGCCCGGTTCAGCCAGGGCCAGGAGCACGTAGAACATTATCGGCTTCGCGCCCGGCGTCACCACCACATTGGCTGAGTCGGTATCGGTGCCACGGACCTCGCGGCTGTTTCGGGCGATGGCCTCGCGCAGGTCGGGTAGGCCCGCCGTGGGGCCGTAGTGGGTAAACCCGTCGCTGATGGCCTGCATGCCGGCCTCGACGATATGCCGGGGAGTCTCGAAATCGGGCTCACCGATCTCCAAGTGGATTATCTCCTTACCCTGGGCCTCCAAGGCCCGGGCCTTGGCCAGCACCTCGAATGCCGACTCTGTGCCCAGGTCATTCATGCGGGCGGCAACTGTCATCAATCCTCCGGAATCGTGGGGCTGTCTAAACGGCGAAGTAAGGGTGGCCAAGGGTCGAAGGTTCAGTCGGACTGAACCTGGTTCTCGGTCTTCACCGAAAGGCCGTAGATCTTAATGAAACCCTCGGCCGAGGCGTGATCGAACTCGTCGGCGCGGTCATAGGTAGCCAGGCCGTAGTTGTACAGGGCCTTGGGGGCTTGGCGTCCAACCACCGTGCCGTTCCCTTTGTGCAGCCGCACCCGGATGTCACCGGTTACGAAACGCTGGGTGCTCTGGACATAGGCGTTCAGGTCGGCCCGGTGGGCGGTGAACCACAGGCCGTTATAGACCACGTCGGCGTATTCCAGTGCGATTCGGGCCTTGGTGCGGGCCTGGTCCTTGGTCAGGGTCATGGCTTCCAGGGCAGTGTGGGCCGTGTGCAGCAGCATCGCCGCCGGGCATTCATATATCTCCCGGGATTTAATGCCCACCAGCCGGTTCTCCACGTGGTCGATACGCCCGATGCCGTGGGTCCCGGCCAAGGTGTTTAGGTGATTTATGAGGTCAGTCCCGGCCATGCTCTCGCCGTCCACCGCCGTAGGTACCCCGCGCTCGAAATGAATCTCCAAGTACGCCGGCTCCTCGGGAGTGGTTGAAACCGCGCTGGTCCAGGCGTAGGCATCCTCGGGAGGCTCCAACCAGGGGTCTTCCAGTTCTCCGGCCTCCACGCTGCGGCCCCAGAGGTTCTCGTCGGTGGAGAACCGACTGCGAACGGCGTTGATGGGCAGGGAGCGTGCTTGGCCATACTCGATCTCGTCTTCCCGGCTCATGCCCCAGTCACGTATGGGGGCTATGACATCGATATCCGGCCCTAAAGCGGCGATGCCTACTTCCAGACGGACCTGGTCGTTGCCCTTGCCGGTGCACCCGTGGGCAATGGCGTAGGCACCGTGCTCCCTGGCGGCCTCAACCAGGTAACGGGCAATCAGCGGGCGTCCCAAGGCGGTAGCCAAGGGGTACTGCTCCTCGTAGACCGTCCCCGCTTGTAGGGAGGGGAACAGGAATTCATTGACCAGAGTATCTCGGCCATCAACCGTCAGGGCCTCCACTGCGCCGATGCTCAGCGCCCGCCGGCGGATGGACTCCAGGTCCACCATACCCAGGTCAATGGTCAGGGTGATTATGTCTGCGTCGTACTTTTCCTGCAACCACGGGACGGCCACGGTAGTATCCAATCCCCCGCTGTAGGCCAACACGATCTTTGGTTTTGCCATTGTTTAGTTCTATCCGATTTGAGTTAAATGGTCGCCAGGGCGTTACCCAAGCGCTCCACCCCCTGGTCTATCTCTTCCTTGGTAATGGTCAGGGGCGGCATGAAGCGGATGGTGGTGGGCCTGGGCGCGTTGAGCAAGATTCCCGCCTCGTTGGCCGCCGTGAGCACCTGGGGCGAGATGTCACTCTCGAACTCCATGGCCGCCAGCAACCCCTTGCCGCGGACTTCGGAGATGAAGGAGAAACGGCCCTTCAGATCGTTCAACCGGCCCAGCAGGTAAGGTTCCATTTCCTTGGTCTTGCCAGGGATGTCGTTGTCAATGAGGAACCTGGTCCCCGCGTAGGCGGCGGCGGTGGTCAGCATGTTGCCCCCAAAGGTAGAGCCGTGGTCGCCGGGCACCAATGCCATGCATTCTTTCTTGGACATGAACGCGCCTATGGGGACGCCGTAACCCAGCCCCTTGGCCAGAGTCATGACGTCGGGCTCGATGCCATACTCTTGATATCCAAACAGACTGCCCAGGCGGCCCATGCCGGTCTGCACTTCGTCCAGGATCAGCAAGATTCCCTGCTTGTCGCACCAATCTCGAACCCGCCTCAGGTAGTCGCCGGCGGGGATTATCACGCCTGCTTCTCCTTGCACCGGCTCAATCATCACAGCCGCCGTCTTGTCGCTGGTGGCATTCATGATGGCTTCGACATCGTTGTAATCAACGTGGACGAAACCGGGCTGCAGGGGAGTGAAGTTCTCCTGGTAATGGGGTTGGCCGGTGGCGGCCAGCGTGCCCATGGTGCGGCCGTGGAACGAGTTCAGGGCCGTGATGATCTCAAAGGCGCCGTCCCGGTTGAGTTTGCCGTAACGGCGGGCCAGTTTCATGGCCCCCTCGTTGGCCTCGGCCCCGCTGTTCCCGAAGAAAACCAGATCCAGGGCGCTGTTCTCGATCAGGGTCTCGGCAAGTTGCAATTGGGGGACGCTATAGAACTGGTTGGAGACCTGCATCAAGGTAGCGGCCTGGTCGGCGATGGCCCTAGTCACCGCCGGGTGGCAGTGGCCCAACTGGTTCACGGCCCAGCCAGCTACGAAATCCAGATATTCTTTGCCGTCTGCGTCCCAAGCGCGGGTGCCTTCGCCCTTGACCAGCACCACTGGTTGGCGGCGCACCGTCTGGGCGTAATACTTCTTCTCAACGTCGATCCAATCACTACTCTTGGTCATTGCCGGTCTCCTCCCCCGTTTTTGGTTTGGTCATTGCAAGTCCCTATCTAGGGATTCGCGTAGGCGTTCTACAGCCTCTTGGAGTTCTTTCAGGATCTCGTCTAGTCCAGTGACCGCATCCTCGATTACCTGCAGGTCTTCTGAGCCTGGAGTTACCTGACCTTCCCCACCCACGGGCTCACCGGCCAGAGCCGACTGGTCATCCAACAACATGGACAATGCCTCACCGACGCTGTCCGCCATAACCACGTTGCTGCCGTCGGCCAGGATTACCTTCTTGAGCTCCGGAAATGCCAGCACTTCAGACTGGAGGTACAAGGGCTCCACATAGATTATCGCATCTCCCACTGGTATGACCAGTAGTTGGCCTCGGACCACCTGAGACCCGGCCCCGTCCCACAACGTGAACTGCTGGGAGATGGTCTGGTCATTCTCGATGCGGGCCTCCACCTGGGCTGGCCCATCAACCTGTAGGTCGCTAGGCACCGTAAACGCGTTGAGCTTGCCGTAGTGCTCGCCGTCGTTTCGCGCCGTCAGCCAGCCTACCAAGTTCTTTTTCTCTCCAGCCGGACTGAAGGGCAACATTAACACAAACTCTTCGCCGTCGCCGCCTGGAATCTGCAGGATCAGATACGAGGGATGGACCTCGACCCCCTGGTGGCCGAATCGGGTGTCCTGGGGTATGGCCCACTGTTCAGCCTGGTTGAAAAACACCTGGGCGTCGGTAACGTGATAGCGTAGGTACATATCAGCCTGGGGCGAGAACAGACCGTTGGGATAGCGTATATGTGATTGGAGTTCCGCGGGCATCCGGTCGAAGTCCAAGAACAGGTTTGGGAAGGCGCGGCGGTACATCTGCAGCAACGGATCGGTGGGGTCCATGACATAAATGGACACCTCGCCGCTGAAGGCATCGACAACCGCCTTGACGCTGTTGCGGATGTAGTTGAAGCCGTCTTGCGTGAGTGTCGAGTAGGGGTAACGGCCGGTGGTTGTAAACGCGTCCTGCAGCCACCACATCTTGCCGGCCCCGTCCACCACTGGATATGGGTCATCGTCCATGGTTAAGAATGGTGCCAGGGCTTTGACCCGCTCGCTGATCTGCCGCCGGTATTGGATGCGGGTATCGGATGATATCTGGTCGCTGAGCAGTATGTTGATGTCGGCGAATTGCCAGGCGTAGGCCAGCTTCCGGAAGGTTGAGCCCAGATGCACCCCGCCATCACCGTCGTAATGCACATCGCTTCCCGATGGGTCGATCTCCGGGGCGGTGCTATTCACGATGGCGAAGGGCGCCGGAGACTCGCTGTAGTACAACTCAGGCCGCTGGATTGGAATCTCGCCCCGGATGGGGATGTCCTGGATGAAGAATTCAGGGCGTCCTTCTGCTGGAGTGAAGCCGGTGGCCGGACTCATGGCTACGCCGAATCCGTGGGTGTACTGGAGTCTGCGGTTCACCCAGTTGCGGGCATCAGCGGGCAAGTTATCAGGGTCCAACTCTCTTGCTGCCAGCAGCACCTGCCGCAATTGCCCATCCAGGATGTAACGGTCTGAGTCCATGTTCAAGAAGTTGTAATAAAGCTCCATGAACTGGAGTTGGTTATATGCGTCCTGCAGCGGTTCCACGTCCCACAACCGTATGTTCTCGATGACCGGCAGATTGCTAGCCACCACGTCGGCATCGATATCGCCGACCGTCGGTAGCGCGATCTCTTCAACCAGGTCCAACTGGTAGGCGGCCCGGGTGGACTCGATGTTCCGTTCGATGTAGACCTGTTCCCGTTCAAATTCGTTGGGGTCCACCTGGAAGCGTTGAAACAGCACCGGGAAGGCCAGGTTAGCTAACAGAACCATGATGACCCAGAGGCTAAATGAGCCAGCCATCAACCGAAGACCGCCAAAATAATTGCTGATGAAGAATGCCACGGCACCCAGGACAGCGATAGCGGTCATCAGCCAGAGCACCGGTATGCGAGCGTGGATGTCAGTATAACCGGCCCCGGCCACCAGACCACCCGGCGAAACGACCAGCTCGTAGATGGACAGTACGTGGCCACCGGCGATGCTCAGCATCAGCAACCCGCCTAGGATGCCAATGTGCTTCAGCATCCGCGGCGCCAGAAAGAAGTTCAGACCCCGCAGCCCGTAGATGCCCGCATAGAGGAACAGCGACATGACAATGGACGTGATTAGAATGCCCATGATCCAACTCTGTACGAAATTGAGCATCCGCATCGTTACGATGAAAAACGAAAGGTCGCGTCCGAATTCAGCGTCGGACACGCCAAACGAGACTTTGTTCAGGAAGAGCAAGAATATCTCCCACCGACCCGCTGCGGCCGAGCCGAACCCGGGCGCGGCGGCCAGGACTGTGATGACAGCCGCTACCAACAGCAGCGCCCGCAGCAGGCGCATGGTTTCATCGGTAACTGGAAGGGTGGACGGGCCGCGGGAGAACCGGAAGGTGAAATAGAAGTTGGCTACCAACACCGAAGCCGTTATCGCTGTCCCGCCGATGAACAGCCAGATCTTCATCACCAATATCTTGGTGAATACGGATTGGTAGCCGAGCTCGTCGTACCACAGCAGATTCGTGTAGACAGTCCGCAGCCACCACAGAATCAGGAAAGCAAAGAGCAGGCCGACGGCTATGATGCAGCCGTTTCGGACCCGACGCAGGACAACAGCCGACACACCCGGCAAGCTCGGTCTATCCGGCTGGTCGTTGTCGTTTGTCAGATCGTAGCTCATGGATAAACTTTCGTCGGTGAACCAAGCTAGCGTGTAAGACTACGACGGTTCCGTGTTTTCGCGTCTCTGTCTACCTCTGAAATCGCTGATGAGGGTCGTCCCAGTCGAGTTGCCCCGCACGCATTCCAGCAGCGCATCGGGCCGGCGGCCATCTATTATGTTTGCCACAGGAGAGCGTTCCAGGGCCCGCAGGCAGGCAGACAGCTTGGGAATCATGCCCCCTTGGATCACGCCAGAGTTGAAGAGGATATTGGCCCGGCGCCGGTCCAAGCGCGGTATGACGCGGCCGCCGCCATCCATGACACCGCCAACATCGGTCAAGAAGACCAGTTGCTCGGCTTCCAGGGCGTGAGCCAGCTCCCCCGCCACTGTATCGCCGTTGATATTCAGTGGACTGCCGGCGTGCTCAGAACCGTCGCGCACGTGGACGCCAAGGGGAGCGATCATCGGTATGTAACCGCTGTCCAGCAACGACCGTATCAGGTCAATGTTCACTGTGGTCACCTCGCCGACAAATCCCAGTTCGGGGTTGCCGATCTTGGCTTCAATCATACAGCCGTCGATGCCGCTGAGACCCACCGACCGGCCTCCGAACTCGTGCATCAATGACACAAGTTCCTTGTTGATCAAACCGGTGAGTACTGCGACCACTATCTCGAGGCTGGGCCCGTCGGTAACCCGCAGGCCACCCACGAACTGGGGCGCCAGACCTTGACGCTGCATCCATTGGGATATCACGTTGCCGCCGCCGTGTACCACCACCACTTCACGCCCTTCTACCTGCAGCCGGACCAGGTCCCTAAGGCTGGTGTCGTGACTACCAAGGGTGCTGCCGCCGATCTTTACCACTATTGGGTGGCCCGAAGTCGGGTGGCCTGCCAATTCTTCCTCCAAATGGAAAACTCAAATCAAGATAGGGTCGAATGGGTGTGGAATCGGCTGCCGAAGGGAGGCCGTGAACGCCGCCAGAGGTGCAATCAGACTGCCGCTGGCCCCGCCTTGGGGGACGGTCGTCCCACGCCCGAATGTTTAACGGGAAATCGGACGCAAACGTGTACGCGAGCAGGGGCTCATGCCAATATTTGTCATAGAGGTTTGGTTAAGTGGTGTAGGCACTGTTGATGACCACGTATTCTTCGGTGAGGTCGCAGCCCCAAGCGGTTGCATGACCGTCAGAAAGATTTAAATCAACCCCAAAAGTGACCTCATCGCCACGCATCAAAGCGACCACCGAGTCCCGGGCGAACGGCACGGGCCGGCCTGATTCCATGATGCAAACGCCGTTGATGTAAAGGTCTATCTTCGACTCGACAGTCTCGGCCCCGCTGCGGCCCAGTGCCATGATCAACCGTCCCCAGTTAGGGTCGGCCCCGTAAACCGCCGATTTGACTAGGAGCGACGAGGTGATGGTTTTTGCCGCCATCCGGGCATCCGATATGTTCCGGGCCCCTCGGACCTCAGCCACAATCAAGCGGGACGCGCCCTCGCCGTCCTGTGCCAACTGACGGGTCAACTGGACCAAAACCTCATACAGACCATCCTCGAAGGCACCGGCGCCAGCGCTTGCAGCGGTCAAGGGAGTGTTGCCGGCAACTCCGTTTGCCAGCACCACCAAGCTGTCGTTGGTACTGGTGTCGCCGTCGATGTCCAGCATGTTCAGGGTACTATCGGCGATGTCGGGCAATATCGAGCGCAAATAGTCCTGCTCCATCGCGGCGTCGGTCGCCACGAAGCAGAGCATGGTCGCCATGTTGGGATGGATCATCCCAGAACCCTTAGCAACGCCACAAATTTTGATCTCGGCGCCCTCCACATTGACTGAAACAGCCGCTTCCTTGGTCCGGGTGTCGGTGGTCATCATGGACCGGGCCAGTGCGTTGCCACCGTCGTCCACGAGTTCGATTTCGTTCACACCCTTCTTGATCAACGTCATGGGCAGCTCAACACCGATAACGCCAGTGCTGAAAACAAGCACTTCTTCAGGTTTCACGCCCAGTCCGGCAGCGGCCACGGCAGCCATCTCCTTTGCGTCGATGTAGCCCTGCTCGCCTACACCCGCGTTGGCGATGCCTGAGTTGACCACGAGCCCCCTTACCGGACCGCCCGCCGCCAGGGTCTCGCGGTTCACGGTCACGGACGGAGAGACCAAGCTGCTCTTGGTAAACACTCCAGCCACGGAGCATGGCGTGTCAGACAACAGTAATCCCATGTCCATCTTGTCTTCTGAGTAGGTCTTGATGCCCACGTAGGTGCCACCAGCTTTGAAGCCTCGGGCGGTGGTTATGGAGCCGCCATCTACGTGGGTGATTGGGCCGGCCATGGGCTACCTTCCTTTACTGGGTCATATACCGGGCCATTTTGAATCTTCACCGTGCCTGAGCAAGCACCGAGTATATCACAAGAGAAACGCCCGCTCGTGAACCTGTTCCCTTAGTCTTGGCTGTGGACTGGTCGTGTGGGTTCACCTATAATCGAGCCTGTACCCACTTAGAGAAACGCAGGTAATTGAATGGCAGCGGTAAGCCCTTTCAGAGGTTGGAGATATAACCCGGAAGCTGTGGGAGACATGGCCTCGGTGCTGTGCCCGCCCTACGACATGATCAATGCAGAAGAACAGGAAGAACTCAAAAACCGGAACCAGTACAACGTCATCCATCTAGAGGCCGGCGAGGGTTTGGACTGGAACACCTCGGCTAAAGAGCAGTACGCCGCCACATCCGACCTATTCGACCGATGGAGAGCCGATGGAGTATTGCGCCAGGACGCTGAGCCCAGTTATTACGTGATGCGCCACAGCTTCCCCAGGGGCGGCAAGGACATGGTCCGTGTAGGACTTATCGCCTCGGTGGGCCTGGAGGACTACGAGACGCGCCAAGTGCTGCCCCACGAGTTCACCCAAGCGCCAGCCATTCAGGACCGGGTGTGGTTGATGGAGTCCTTGTCGGCCAACATAAGTCCAATAATGTCGATCTACCGCGACGCCGAGGGCGTGCTGGGCCAGCTCTACAAACAAGTGATGAGCAGCGCCCCGGAATTTGACGCCAAGGACGAATCAGGTAACGCCACTAGCCTGTGGCGTATCGCTGACCCAGCAGTCCAGAATCAGATCGGCGAGTTCTTCTCCAACCGGCCCATCTATCTAGCCGACGGCCACCACCGCTATGAGGCGGCCAGGCAGTACCAGCTGGACCGCCACGCCGAAGACCCCAGCGCCAAAGCGGCAAACCTGGCCCACAACTTCGTGATGATGACCCTTATCTCATTCGACGACCCGGGGTTGGTCGTCATGGGCTACCACCGCACGCTGAACGATGTGCCCGCAGACAAATTGACCAACATCAAGGCCAAGTTGGACGAACTGTTCGACTCGGAGCCCGCCACCGGGGATTCCGACGCCCTGGTGGAACAGGTGGACCGTATGGGCGCCAATCGGCGGCTGCTAGCATCTGTGGATAGCGGAGGCGCCAAAATGTTGACCTTGAAAGACTCGGCGGTCGATCCAAGTTGGGGGTCACTGGCCGAGGCCGAGGCCTGGCTCCTTGAAGACCAGGTGCTGCGTCCGGAACTGGGTGACGCCA
>UINC01001240.1_pt1 | contig 25399 bp, 20 predicted proteins | sample 5385821 | NCBI WGS metagenome assembly UINC01 (sample SAMEA4666929, study PRJEB26691) | marine metagenome | isolation source: Pacific Ocean | place: Pacific Ocean | collected 2011-10-13 | reverse complement strand
TAGTATAAGTATCCTGATACAACGGGGCAAGCTACCGTCCACAACCACCTGGGTCATGTCCATCAGCGGCGCGTTAGCCCACGCCAGCCTCCGGGCTGCGGTGGCCGGAAAAGCGGCGTCCAAGTCCGGGGTGATGGTGAAGAATACCGCAGCCAAAGAGTCCTCTTCCAGACCGTTGGCATCGATCAGAGCCTGGACCAACTCGGTGGTAGCCCCGTGGATGGCCTCCTTCGTGTTGGCATCGGCGGTTGTCGCCCCCCTTATTCCCCGACAAGCTGACATCTGATAAAAATCCTCCTAGGTTGGGAGCGAGACCCCCGCCAATTCGGCAACGAACCGGCTTGCGCGCTCGATCAGCTGTTCCCGCGGCGAGTCCAGCATCACCCTAATCAGGGCGCTGCCCACCACGGCGGCCTCCGCCGTATCGCCCACTTGTTCAACGTGGGTCCTGTTGGATATCCCGAATCCCACGGCCAGGGGAAGAGCAGTGTGGGCCCTCACCCGGTCCAACAACTCGAAACTACGCCCGGAGACCTGTTCACGGGCACCGGTTACCCCGGCGACACTAATGCAATAGACGAACCCGCTGCCCCCAGCACAAGCGTCTTTTATGCTCTCATCGGTGCTGGTGGGCGCCAGTAATGGAATCATCGATATGTCGCGCGATTGACACTCTGAGATCAAGGGCGCGGCCTCGAATCCAGGTAGGTCCACGGCGATCAGACCATCTACCTCTGCCTGCTGGCATCGCTCAGTGAAGGAGGCCAGCCCGTAGGAATAAATAGGATTGTAGTAGCCCATTAGGACCAGGGGAGTGTCGGGCAGTTTTTTCCGCAGGGTCTCGGTGGCGGTCAGGCAGTCTTCCAGGCTGGTGCTGTTCTGCAATGCTCGGAAGCTAGATTCCTGGATCACCGGACCTTCGGCCAGAGGATCACTGAAGGGCACGCCCAATTCCACGGCGTCGGCCCCGGCAGCGACCAGGGCTGGAACCAGCTCCAACGTGGCCTCCATGTCTGGGAAGCCGGCGGTCACAAACACAATAAGTCCGGGACGCTTTTGCTCCCGGACTGCATCAAACATACGCCTGATTCGTGGTTCGCCCATACCTGGAACCTAGAGTCCTCCCGGCCCAAATCCACCTGTAAAAAGGTCCTGCAGTTTAGGCAAATTTAACGTACAACCCTACTGGTGTCTACCCCTTGGGCTCACCCGAACAGCTAAATCACCCTCCAAGGGCCCGCTCGCCCAAGGCCAGGGCGTTTTGTCCAGCATGGGCACCGATGGTCGCCCACAGCGAGCCCGTCCTCCAGTAGAGCCACGCAAACAGACATCCAGTGATGAAGATCGGAATCAGAACACCAATGCCAATGGATAAATGGAAGACGCTGAACACCAGAGCGCTGGCTGCTATAGCTCCCCAGGGGCCCAACGGAGTCAACAGGCCGCGGAAGATGAAGCCTCGGAAGAACAGCTCTTCGCCCATGGGCGTGATGAAAGCCAGAGCTTGGAAAGTCAACACCACGGCCGGACCTTCAAAGTAGTGGTATTCGACTTCTGGGACAGACATCTTATCCAGGCCCAAATAGTCCACGATGCCAGAATAAACGGAGGTGGCGATCAAACTAACGCCCAACACACCTAACGTCAAGAAAACGGTCCGTTTCCGCGGCAGCTGTACTCTGGTGATCCCCAACACCACAAATGGGTACCTGCTGTGCCGGAGACCGAGGCCCCAAACCGTGGCGACGATGGCCATGGCCGTAACATGAACGTTAATCCAGGTGGCAAGCGCCTTTTCATGCTCTGGATATAGTGAGCCGAGGAGCGACGGAATCCCTGCCGCCAAGTACAGGAAAAGGGAAGTTACAACCAGGATTATCCCTGCGGCGATCTGCCAACCGCCCCAGGGAACTCCCCCCAAGCGGGGAGTCGATCGGCCTGCGGAGTCGTTCGATGAGTAGCGGTCTTCTACAACGGATGCTGTTATCACAGGAGTCTCGGGCGGGTTGACCGCATAGTATTCGCATTCGGTACAGCGGCTCTGTCCTTTCTCACAAACGCGGCCGCAGCGGGAACAATAAGACAGATCCTTACTTGTATGGGAAGATTCGCTCAAGGTGTACTCCGGTGCATCATCGCCGGGCTCTGCCGATCGCCAAGGAATATTTTTATCGGAGCGTACTTTGGTTTTGCCTGTGCGCCTCAAGAGTCCCTGCCATAAAGTATAGCAACTTGGTTCCTATTTCCAAATCTCCAGTAGATTCTGACCACCGGTTGCCATGGCCGATTGCCAGAAAATCCAACCTCATCCATAATGACTGTGGCTCCAACCGGCCAGCCTACTGGAGATGACGAAATGGCTTCAGAACAACCACTCTCCCGGGAAACTTTCGACCGCCTGGCCAAAATGCTTGGCGTAGACGGCGATCCAGCCTACCTCGACGAACTTTATTCCCAGACGCGCGGGGTCTTCAACGGCGCCAAGAACATCAGGAACATCGACGTCACCGGCGCCGAGCCGGACATGGCCTTTATCCCGAAGACGGATTGACACACCCAAAATCCGAATGGCAACACCGAATGAGAGGTAACGCCCCGATGGACGCACTGGAAGTCTGCTACATGAGCGCCGGAGACCTATCAAAGCTGGTCCAGAGCCAAGAGGTTTCCCCCGTTGAGATAATCGACGCCCATCTCGCCAGGATTGAGGAAACCGAACCGGTGCTGAATTCGTTCATAACCCTTTTGGCAAATGAGTCCCGCGCTGCCGCCCGTCAGGCCGAGAAAGACATCCAAGCCGGGCGGTACAAGGGCCCCCTCCACGGCATACCCGTGGGGTTGAAGGATCTGTACAACACAGGCGGGGTACGCACCACTTCAGGCTCCAAGATATTCGACACGTTCATCCCCGCCGAGGATTGCACCGTGGCCGCCAAGTTCCATCAGGCCGGCGCTATCCTCCTTGGCAAGCTGAACATGCACCAGTTCGCCTATGGGCCTACGGGGGAGAACCCCGACTACGGCCACATGCACAATCCGTGGAACCTTGAGATGGTGACCGGCGGTTCCAGCGGCGGTTCCGGCTCTGCTGCCGCGGCAGGTCAGTGCACCATCACCACCGGCAGCGACACCGGCGGTTCCATCCGTATCCCGGCCGCTCTCTGCGGTATCGTCGGCCTCAAGCCCACCTATGGGTTGGTCAGCCGCCATGGACTGACCGCGCTATCCTGGTCCCTCGACCACCCCGGTCCCATGGTGCGCACCGTGGAAGACGCCGCCATCACCATGAACGTCATCGCCGGTTACGACCCCAAGGACGTGGCGTCGGCTAAAGTCGATATCCCCGACTACACCACGGCGCTGACCGGTGATGTCCGGGGACTCCGCATCGGCTTGCCTAAGGAATACTTTGATGCTCCGCTGGACCCTCAGGTGAGGAAGGCCGTGATGGACGCCGTCAGCTTGCTGGAAAGCATGGGCGCAGAGGTCAAAGAAGTCTCCTTCCCCATGTTCAACGAATCCCAGGCCATATCCAGCACCGTGCTCATGGCTGAAGCCACCGCCTACCACCGGGACCTCCTGGAGAAAGACGGGCACCAACTCTATGAGCCGGTGCGCCAGCGTCTGGAGGCAGGGTTGTTCATCAGCGCCGCCGACTACCTCCGGGCACAACAGGCCCGCGCCCTTTTGGATCAGGAAGGACGCCGGCTTCTCGACGACGTTGATCTACTGGCCGGGCCCACCGAACCCATCACCGCCCCGGAGCTCTTGGCCTCCCGGGTGATGGCCGGAGAGCAAGAGATCGGAGTGGTTGCCGCGCTAACCCAGTACACCAGGCCGTATAACATCAACGGCTTCCCGGCCATATCGGTACCCTGCGGGTTCTCGGAGTCTGGGTTGCCCATCGGCCTGCAACTGGCTGGAAAGCCCTTTAACGAGTTGACGGTCCTGCGCGTCGCCCACGCCTACGAACAGGCCACGGATTGGCATACCCGCCGCCCGCCCCTGTAGGCAGCCATCCAAACTCCCGTCTGAGTTGAGCCGCACGGCTTGCGAGCGGGGTATTTCCTGTAGAATCTCTATACGGCCCCGGTACTTGAAACTTAGAACTAAGACCGATTCTGTTGGGCCGGCAGATGCGGGGAGTCGGCAGTATTGGCGGATATCACCACCGTTACATTCGACCTTTGGCAAACCCTGTTGCTGGACGACCGGGACCTGGGGCAAGCCCGCGCCCTGGTCCGGATTGAGGGCGCTCAATCAGCCCTGACCAAATTCGGTGAGGACTTTGACCTCGTCCACATCCGGGAAGCCTACATGTCCTGCTTCGAGCAGTGCCGAGAGATCCGGGGCAATGGTCTGGATGTGGATTTTCGCGAGCAGGTAGCTATCTTCGTCAACCACATCAAACCAGGCCTGGCCGAACGCCTGGACCCCGGCATCATGGATAAGATCGCCGAGTTCTATTCTGACTCCTTCTTGGTCCATCCGCCGCCTGCCCATGTGGACGCGGTCCATGTGCTGCAGGGCATCAAGGATATGGGCTTAAAGATGGGGCTGATCTCCAACACGGGTATGACGCCGGGGTTCACCTTCCGCTGCTACATGGAAGAACGTGGGATGCTGGACTTCTTCCAAACGCTGACGTTCTCCGATGAGGTCAAGCTAGCCAAGCCGGGCAGCGAGATCTTCAAGATAACACTGAAGGCCTTGGGCGCAACCCCGGAGCAGACTATCCACGTGGGCGACCACGTGACGAACGACGTTGTGGGCGCCAAGCGTTGCGGCATGAAAACGGTCTGGATCAGTGGGTTCTATGAACGGGAAGACCCAAACGACCCGGAGACGGAACCGGACATCACCGTGTCCGGCCTGGCCGATGTGGTTCCCGCCGTTGCCAAGCTGGCCGGGAGAGAATAATTGGCTTGACCTAAGCGCTTATCTTGACAACCAGATTCTGCCGGTGATAGTGTCGGCTTGCCTGCATTTCTGTGCCATAAGTAATACCGAAATGTTCATATCTGACCATAATTCGGTCGAATTATCTACAATTTAAGGGTATTCAGAACAAACAGCACTATCTGAATTTGTGTCTGACATGGGTGACGGGATGCTAAAAAGGGTCCTGACAGGAACGCAGCATGGTTGACTCAGGTGAACTTAGCAAGCTTTGTGCAGCCGTTTTTGCAAAACGGTCACTTGTCCTGGTGAGCAACCGCGGTCCGGTTGAGCACCAGATGACCGGCAATGGCCGCCCAGAAGCCCGACGTGGCAGCGGCAGCGTGGCCACCGCCTTCAGCTCCCTGGCCCAGAAATTCGAATTCACCTGGGTGGCCAGCGCCATGGGCGAAGGCGACCGCGTCGTCTCAGATAACGGCCAGGGCCCGCACCTGAAATCCCCTCTCCCTGGCCATCAGATCAATCTCCGGTACGTGGTCACACCTCGGCGCGTTTACCACAAGTACTACAACATCCTTTGTAACCCGCTCCTCTGGTTCCTCCAGCACTACATGTGGAACCCGCCCTACAATCCCAACGTTGATGCCGCGGTGCATGACGCTTGGGAAGGCGGCTACATTCCGGTGAACCAGGCCTTTGCCAATGCCGTGATTGAAGAATCCCGCGCTTTGGAACATGCGCCCATAGTCATTGGCCACGACTACCACCTGTACCTGATGCCCGAGTTCGTTCGCAGGGGAGTGCCCGAGGCAGTGATCCAGCACTTCGTCCACATACCTTGGCCCACACCCCAATACTGGCACATGATTCCCGACTACATCACCCGCCGCATCTGCCAGTCCCTGTGCGCAACCGACCTATTGGGGTTCCAGACCATCGGCGACGTCCGTTGCTTCTTGGACACGGTCGACGAGTTCGTGCCCGAAGTGACCGTAGACCGGGTCAACCACACCGTAGCCCTGAACGGCCACACCACCTCGGTCAAGGTTTACCCCATCTCCATCAATGTTGAGGAAGTCCAGCGCATCGCCAACACCCCCAGGGCCCTAGATTACGAGGCCAGGCTGTCCTCGGACCTTGGAGAGGTTACCATCGTCCGCATCGACCGCGCCGAGCCCAACAAGAACATCGTCCGTGGTTTCCGGGCCTTTGAGCTTATGCTTACCCGCTATCCCGAACTGAAAGGCAAGGTCAAGTTCCTAGCCTTCCTGGTGCCTTCGCGCACTCACATACGCCAATATCAAAGGTACATGGACGAGATACAGCAGGTGATACAGCAGATCAACAACAACCACGGCACCGAAGACTGGCAGCCGATAGTGCCCTTCGTAGAGAACAATTACACACAGGCCATCGCAGGCATGAAGCTCTACGATGTGCTTCTGGTGAACACTATCATCGAGGGCATGAACCTGGTGGCCAAGGAAGGCCCGGTAGTTAACTGCCGCAACGGCGTGCTGGTCTTGTCCCACAGTAGCGGCGTATACAAACAGTTGGCCGACGGCGCCATCAGCATATCGCCCACGGACATCGAGGGCACCATGGAGGCATTGCATCAGGCGATCACCATGTCACCCGAGGACCGCAAAGACCGGGCGGCCCGGATGCTTGAATCGGTCTGCCGCGAGGACATTAATCACTGGCTTTACCAGCAGATGCACGACATCGCAGGGATATTATAGTGAGTACCCATAACGGGTACACGGGCCGTGATTCTTGGCTGGATAATTCCCGTAGCCGGGGTTAAAGTGTTAGGGCGGCGGCAGTCCGCCTCATCTAGGACTTTCTCATCTCCTCAGTGCCCATTTTCTGGCGAGCTTCAGGGACGAAGACAGCGGATCAAATGGAACAATTGTTCAACCCACAATTACCCGGTGGCGGCCACCCGGATATCCAACTCTGCATCTTTCCCCACCTGCCCGAGTTCCTGGTAATCGACTCTCGGGAAGAGAACCCTAAAGTCATGCTGCTCAATACCGACGACGTTTTTGACGAAGAGTTCTACAGGACTGTCGAATCTGAGTTCTCCGACACTCTGCGCTCGTCCAGCGAATTCCTTTTTTCCAACTTCATGAACCTACCGGTCAGCATCGAGGAATCGGTGCGCGACATAGCCATGACCTTCATCCTCGACCGACTTGGAGTGCAAGTGGGCGACGAAGACGAGATCCCTTCAGTGGTCGTCTATGTGGTCAGCGGCGGCGCCCTGACCAGCCACGCCGGAAAGATACTTGATGGCCTGGCGGACCTGATACGCACCAAATCCAGGGGGACCGAGCTAGATCATTGGCAAGAGACCATCTCCGAACTGGTTGAACGGGAATCCGCCATCATGCAGAAGGTGAATGAACAACAGATGGAGGATGCCCTCAAAGGCGATTCTCCAGATTACTTTACCCTTTGGGAAAGCCGCAACTGACGTCCCGTTATGCCTATTTGATCGACATCTCCCCAATCGGCTTTCCATCCCTGGCGCGCTCCTCCGCCTCTCCCCTATAATCCCTAGGCGATTCCCTTCCCTATTCGATGAAACGGAATCCCACCAGGGGAGAAATAGACGGACCCGATAGGAATTTCATTGATGAACGAGATAGGACTGTCTATCAATACGCGCCGGGATTCCTCCGATGAAGAACTGATCTCCATCGCCAAACACGCGGACCAGGTGGGGTATCACTCATTTTGGGCCGCGGAGTCCTGGGGTCGCGACGCTTTCACCGTACTGACCGTGGTCGCCTGCAACACCCAAAATATTCGCCTGGCCACCGGGATCGTTAATGTGTTCAGCAGGACCCCCGCGCTCATCGCCCAGACCATCGCTTCCTTGGACATCTTGTCCAACGGCCGCGCTATCTTGGGGTTGGGTAGCAGCGGGCAAGCCGTGGTAGAGGGATGGCACGGCGTGCCATTTGACTCTCCATTGGGCCGGACCCGGGAATATATCGAGATCATCCGCAAAGCCCTGAGCGGCGCGTCAGTGAACCACGATGGTAAGTTCTACCAGATGGAACGTTTCCGCATGACCGCCCCGCCAGTGCAGGAGCGCCTGCCCATCTACATAGCCAGTCTGGGTCCCAAGAACCTGGCCCTGACCGGGGAGGTCGCCGACGGCTGGCTACCCGTCTGGTTGAACCGGGAACGGGTTGCCGACTTGAAGGACCAGCTCGCCGTCGGGGCCGCCAAGTCAGGCCGGAACATCTCCGATGTGACCGTCGCCCCATATCTTATGTGCTACACCTCCAACAGCGCAGAGGATCTGGCCCACGGCGTGGGACTGCTGCGGGCTCACATGGCGTATTACATTGGAGGCATGGGGACATTTTATTTCGAGAGTTTCAGCCGCGCAGGTTTTGCCACTGAGGCCCAAGCGGCCCGTGACGCCTGGAGCGCTGGAAACCGTGAGAGGGCCGCAGCGGCGGTGTCGGACCGGATGCTGGAGAGCGTGACGGTGTCAGGAGACGCCCAACAATGCCGGGACCAGATGTCTAAATTCCGGCAGGCAGGGATCGACATGCCCGTCGTCACCTTCCCCCATGGGACCGAATTAGACGCCATCCACCGCACCATCGAGGCACTGGCCCCGGAGGCGGGAGCTTAATGGCGGTCAAAGTCGGCGTGATCTCGGACACCCACTCAGCAGGCAGCGGGAGAGACCTGCCGGTAAAGATACTGGAAGCTCTACACGGCGTCGACATGATCCTCCACTGCGGCGACCTCGAGTGCCTGGGAGTCATGGATTACTTGGAAGAGGTGGCCCCAGTGCTGGCTGTACGAGGCTACGAGGACCCATTGGAGGAAGGTGACCGCCTTGCCATGACGACCAGGGTTGTGAAGATCGAGGGAGTGTCCGTCGGCATGATCCATGACATTCAGTGGCCCGGCCCCAAGATACCCACCACTTCCGACGGGGCAGGGTTGGTGCTACCAGAAGGCAACGGCCGGGAGATACTGGCCCGCAAGTTCAAAGAGACGGTTGACGTAGTCCTATTCGGCGACACCCACGAAGAACTGGTCATGGACTGGGACGGAGTCCTGATCATGAACCCCGGCAGCCCAACCTATCCCGGAAGACGCCACAAGAGAGGCGTCTTAGGCACCATAGGAATGCTTCGAATAGAAGGGGAAGAAGCCATCGCCCGCATCATAAACCTGGAACCGAGCGAGTAACGCACACCTGTCATCTCTCTGCAGTCTGGGAGGGCTATAACGGCGAGTCTAGTCCCTTCTTCCATACGTTGAAGAGAGTTAAGGCCGGTGGAGGCGTGGGAAATGGTTCTTCGCAAGTCATTCAACGACCACCAGGCTTGGCTGAATGGATTACGGCTTTCATCAAAATGACGGCGGGGGCATAGAAACCAAAGAGGGCCGGTCGGTAGTAGACCCGCCCTCTTGCTTAAACCTATTTGATGGTTATGTAATCTTGTCGATAAGCGGGGTGACCTCCAGGAACACCGGAGAGAACACCAGTGACACGATGGCCATCAACTTCAAGAGTATATTCAGTGACGGGCCCGACGTGTCTTTGAACGGGTCTCCGACAACGTCGCCTTCCACCGCTGCCTTGTGGGCATCGGAGCCCTTTCCGCCATAGTGGCCAAGTTCCACGTATTTTTTGGCATTGTCCCACGCGCCGCCGGCCGTGGCCATCATGATGGCCAGCATGAACCCGGCGCCAACCGCGCCAATGAGCATACCGCCCAGGGACTCGACGCCCAGGACGAACCCGGTAGCCAGAGGGGCAGCCACTGCCATCACGCCAGGGATGATCATTTCTTTGAGCGCGCCCTTGGTGGCGATATCCACGCATTCAGTGTAATCGGGGTCAGATGTCCCCTCCATCAGCCCGGGAATCTCCCTAAACTGGCGGCGGACCTCATTTACGATGGACATTGCGGCCCGGCCCACAGCCTTCATGGTAAAGGCGGAAAACAGGAAGGGCAGCATTGCCCCAAACAGGACACCAACGATGACCTTGTGATCCAGTAGATCAACCACGTCGATGTCGGCGGCAATGGTGAAGGCCGCTAGCAGTGCCAAAGAGGTCAGTGCAGCCGAGCCGATGGCGAAGCCTTTGCCAGTGGCAGCCGTAGTATTGCCCAAAGCGTCCAGAGCGTCAGTACGCTCTCTGACCTGAGGATCAAGTTTCGCCTGCTCAGCGATACCGCCGGCGTTATCAGCGACAGGGCCGTAGGCATCGGTGGCCAGCGTGATTCCCAAGGTTGACAGCAAGCCTACCCCTGCTAGGGCTACACCGTAGAAATCCGCCAACTCGAAGGCTATGATGATAGTGAGTCCTACTGCGAAAAGAGGAATGACCGTGCTGACCATGCCAGTGGCAATCCCGCTAATCATCACCGTGGCGGCGCCCGTTTGCGACGTTTCCGCCACATTTTGGGTGGGCTTATATTCGTAAGACGTATAATACTCAGTGGACAGGCCGATGATGATACCCGCCGCGAGGCCGGTCACGATCGCCCAGAACCACTCGATCTCCATATCTAGTGAGAGAATAATCACCAAAGCGAAGACCCCGAGCAATATCGCGGCGGCAAAAATACCCCGCCTCAAGGCCCAAAGCAGCTGGCCGAAATCGGCCTGCTCGCCGCTGCGCACTACAAACGTACCTAGAATGGCGGCCACTATTCCAGCGCCTGCTAACATCAAGGGCAATACTACCTTGTCGGCATCCCAAGCAAGCGCTGCCGCGCCAGCTGTGCCCGCGAAAGCCAAAGCCATCGCAGCTATGATCGAGCTCACGTAAGATTCGAACAGATCCGCACCCATGCCAGCGACGTCCCCTACGTTGTCTCCAACGTTATCAGCGATCACTCCAGGATTCCTTGGGTCGTCTTCAGGTATACCGGCCTCGACCTTTCCTACCAAGTCGCTGCCGACGTCAGCCGCTTTGGTGAAGATGCCTCCGCCAACCCTGGCGAAGAGGGCTATCGAACTGGCGCCCATGCCAAAACCGGCAACAACGGAAATATCTTTGAATATGATGTACAGGATGGTCACGCCCAGCAGGCCGATTCCGACCACTGTGACCCCCATAACAGCGCCGCTGGAGAAAGCGACTCGGAGGGCAGGGTTGAGGCCGTGCATTGCTGCGGCGGCGGTGCGAACGTTAGCGCGAACGGCAACGCTCATCCCAATAAAACCGGCAGTTGCGGAACAGATGGTTCCTGCGAGATAGGCGATGGCAGTTTCGGGCACAGTCCTACCCACGGTCCACCAGTCAATCAATATCCAAAGTCCTGCAGCGACTACAATGACGAACGGGGCCAGGATTAGGTATTCACGCCGGAGGAACGTTCCGGCTCCTTCGCGTATAGCATCGCCGATAGCCCGCATCCGCTGATTTCCGGCATCGGCGCGAAGCACGCGCATAGCGGTCAATAAGGCAAATAAAAGGGCTGTGCCCCCTGCGGCAAGGGCAACGATTATGGATTCCATGAAGAGACTCTCTTAACAGGACAGGCTGGCCTGAATTTATGTCTGGAAACGGCCTTTTTTTGGGCGTGCGCAACGTATCATACGTGCTTAGGGGTGTCAAGCGGATTTCGACGCCAGAAATGGTTATTTTAGACGGTACCCGCCGCAAAGAAGGCTGATGGGTTTCTCTTGTTGGTGACTCAGTGGTTGGTTAGGGGTGATGTATCTCTATACCGGAGAACGATATTGCCATTGCAAACCAGAACAATCGGCAGGTATTCACACGCTGCAAATTTCAGACGGGCAACGGGCCATTCATGAACCGGTTAGCAAAATCCTAAGTGCTGTAGGCCTACCGGTCAGAGAAAGATCTGTCGCCCAAAAGAGAGCCTCCAAATGGACGCTGTGAATGTTGCGATTCGAGTTGGTCACGGTCTTCCACACAACATGAGACCCTCCGAGGGTTGGCTCTGGTTTCGTTTCTGTAGGCTGTAAAGTATTCTCCTAGGCCTCTGGAGTTGTGTCCGGCCCTCTGCAGACTAATGCAATCACCATCAGGCGTTTACACCACTGCAGTCCATCGAATTATCGCCTTGAGGTTGTCCTGATTGTATGACCAAATGCTAGTTCCCAATCAACTGTTCGATGCCACCAACGGAATTTTATTCCGGATGCATCGCGCCGAGTGATAAGGACACTCTTCAACCCCGCATTAGCCAATAGTCGATGCTATAATGCGGCACTAGAAAGCCCAGAGTCCAGAATAGCATCCAACGAAGAAGGAATCGCTAAATGTTTATCGGCTACTTCACCGAACGACCTTACCAGGACCCACAGTCGGGATTCTTCGGCGCCACGGGAACCCCCATCAAAGACCTGACCTTAAGCAACGAAGTGTACAGCCCCGAATTGGGCGCACATCTGTACAACCGCTATCTGGACGAGAAGATCTACGCCGAGGAAATGGGGTTTGACGGCCTGATGCTGAACGAGCACCACAACACCCCTTTCTGCATGGGCGGCGCGATGAACGTCGAGGCGTCAATCCTGGCGCGCATCACAAAGAAGGCCAAGATCGTCCTCATGGGCAATATCCTGCCCATCTGGGACGACCCTCTCTGGCTCGTCGAGCAGCTTGCCATGATTGACCTGATCTCCCATGGACGCCTGGTTTCAGGCTGGGTGCGGGGGACAGGCCGCGAAAGCGTGGCCCACAATTCGCCGCCGCCATACAACTGGGAGCGGTTCAAAGAGGCCCACGAATTCATCGTCAAAGCCTGGAGCGAGCCCGGGCCCTTCCGATGGGAGGGCAAACACTACCAGTACCGGCACGTTAACCCCTGGGTACGCCCCTACCAGAAGCCCCACCCCCAGGTCTGGCTGCCTGGCGTGGTCAGCCGCGACTCATTGATGTGGGCCGCAGAACAGCGCATCCCTTACATCATGCTTTCGACCGAGATGGAACCCACCAAGCAGGCGTTCCAGATATACCATGAAACCGCCGCCGAGCAGGGATACGAGTCCGGCCCCCAGAACCTTGGCTATCTTTGGAAGGTCCACGTGGACGAGACCGAAGAATTGGCCGAGGCGACCGCCCGGAAATACATCCAAGGCCCTAGCAACCCGTTCTTGGCCGGTAACGAAGGGACCAACAACCCGGCCCTGCTCTCTCTGCCTGGGTTGTCCTCCCGTCATCGGGTACTACCAACCCAGGCTGTGGCTACCACGGCCCGGGGAGGAGCGGGCGGCGTCCTTGGCCGGCCCTACGAGCGTCAGATCGAGGACTACACCATCATCACCGGCACTCCAAAAACTGTGATCCCTAAGATACGCCACGTCTTGGAGTACATCCGGCCCGGCAGCGTGTTCTTCTGGGACGGCGACGGCGCCATGACCCACGATGACGCCATGCGCAGCCTGAGGCTCATGGGAGAAGAGGTCATCCCGGCCGTCCGCGAGATTGCAAAGGATTTGGAATTGCCAAGTTCCTTTGAGGTGGACACGGCGACTGGCAAGCCTATAGATCAGCTACCATCAGCCACCGCCGATACCGAAGGCGGCCACGGGGAGGACTAGTCCATCTCCAACCCTCACAGATGAGCAACCACATCCCCAGGCCCGTTGCTAACCGGTCTGGGGATTCTTGGGCCGCCGATACACTGCCCACCCGTCCACTCACGGGCGCATAATATGTTGCGATGACCACAGAATCGAATCCAGAGCCCAACCTAGATTTCACCGCCGATATTGTTGTTATCGGAGGCGGCCCCGCCGGCAGCGCTGCGGCCACCATGCTGGCCCGTAAGGGGTGGCAGGTGACGGTGCTAGAGCGAGAGCAGTTCCCCAGGGACCACGTCGGCGAATCCTTGCTGCCTGCCTCCATCCCGGTTCTGGAGGAATTGGGCGCCCTGCCCGCCGTGGAAAGCGCAGGGTTCTTGCCCAAGCACGGGGCAACAATGGTCTGGGGCAGCGGAGACGCACCCTGGAGTTGGTACTTCAAAGAGACCAGCAAGCGGTACCCCCACTCTTATCAGGTCTGGCGTCCCCAATTCGACCAGATTCTGCTGGACAACGCAAAGGCCGAGGGGGTCACAGTGCTAGAGGGCCACAAAGTCACTGAAGTTATCTTTGACGGCGATGAAGCTGTAGGGGTGGAGTTCACCAACGGCCAAGGACAGTCCGGGGATGCGCAATGCCGCTTCGTGGTCGACGCCAGCGGACAGTCGACATTGTTGGCGCGACACCTAGAATCGAAGCAGTGGGACCCGTTCTTCCGAAACTTGGCCGTCTACGCTTATTTCACAGATGTTAAGCCTCTTCCCGAACCCGACCAGAACAACATATTCATCGAGTCCTATCGGTATGGCTGGCTCTGGAGCATTCCACTTCACACAGGACGCACTAGCATAGGCGCGGTGGTTGACTCAGCCATCGGGCAGGAAGGCATCCAGCAGAATGGAGCCAAGGCGTTCTTGGAGGCCCAGTTGGCCCAGAGCGGTCACACGCGCGCCATGTTGGAAAACGCCAAGATTGACTCAGAACCGACGGTGGTGGTGGACTGGTCGTACACTGCCGAGAAGCTCTACGGGCCGGGCTACATACTGGCCGGAGACGCCGCTTGCTTCGTGGACCCACTGTTCTCGTCAGGCGTCCATTTGGCGCTGATGTCCGGGGTGTTGGCTGCGGCTTACGTGACCACGGCCTTGAACGATGCATCCATGGCCGATGAAGCCGGCCAGGTCTACCAGGAGTTATATCTCAAGGAGTACAACCAGTTCCGTGAGATGGCCCGGCTGTTCTACTCCAGCAATCTCAGCGCCGAGTCCTATTTCTGGGAGGCCCGGCGTATCATCGACACGGGAGGATATTCACCACGCCATAGCTTCATCCAAGCAGTGGCCGGACAGCCACCCCGGGGCTACGAACGGGCGGTGCTGGACCGGGGCCAAGCGCCCGATGAATTCATCGAGAGCGTGCGTGCCGTGGAATCGGAACGCCAGTCTCGGACACGGTGGTTGACCGCACTGGCCGCCGACTCCCAGCGCAACCAAATGCTGAACGCGGTGCCAAGACTAGCTGAGGACATCCAAGTCAAGCGCAAACCGGTGCTGGCGGAGGGGGAATTCGTGCAAGGGTACGTCCTGAACACTGTCTCCCAACCGGAGGGCACACCTTGCAGTCCTTTGGTCGCCGCCGTCATCGCCGAGATCGACGGTCAGAAGTCGGTCTCCGACATAGTAGATGGAATGGGGGCGCACCTAGACCAAGCCGGCCATACCCAACTTGAAGAAACCATCTCCCGTACCATCGAGATACTCTACGTGGACGGCACCGTAGCCAGGCTGGTCACCGATTGAGGCAAACCAAGTTGAAGCTGCAAAACCCCGCGTCAGTAAAAGCAAATAAGCAATAGGTGAAAACATGGCCACCAAACAGATACCCTCGGAAGAAAAAGTTATCGGTTGGATGGACTCCCTCAGCAACTGGGGACGCTGGGGCAAAGATGACCAGCAAGGCACGTTAAATCTGATTACCAACGCCAAGAGGGCCCAAGCAGCCGCCCTGGTGAAGGAGGGCATCAGCGTTAGCTGCTCGCGGCTGATTGTCCCGGAGCACGCCGCCGATGTCACCAGCATCCCACCCCTGCACTACATGATTCGGGCTGGCGACACAGTCCCGTTCGAGGGTCCCGGCGGGACCTCTGACTTTCTGGGGTTCTCCTACCATGGGCTAACCATCTCCCACCTTGACGCCCTGTGCCATCAGGCCTGGAACGGCAAGCTGTACAACGGCTTTGACGCATCGCTGGTCGGCAGCGAGTCCAAGGCCACGGTGCTGAATATCGACTCAGCCAAGGACGGGATTATCACCCGGGGCGTCATGCTGGACATCGCCAAGGTGCGCGGAGTCGACTGGCTGGAGGCCGGAGAGGGTGTATTCACAGAGGACCTTGAAGCCGCCGAGAAGGCCCAGGGCGTTCGGCTGGAAGAGGGCGACGCTCTGATGCTGCGGCTCGGTTGGTACAAGCGACGCTTAGAGAAGGGCGCCCCGGAATCTGGGCGCCCCGGTCTCCACGCTGAAACACTGCCCTGGCTGAAAGAGCGAGGAATCTCCGTTGTGGGCGGAGACGCCTCCCAGGACGCAGATCCAAGCGGGTACCCCGCGATCGGACTTCCGGTGCACCGAGTAGGCATCGTGGGTATGGGCCTCTGGCTCATCGACGCCGGAAACTGCGAAGAACTGGCTGCGGTCTGTGAGCGCCTAAACCGCTATGAGTTCATGTTCGTAGTAGCCCCCCTCCGCTTCAAGAACGCCACTGGCTCCCCCACCAATCCTCTAGCAGTCTTCTAGGGCGCCGTGGTGAGGCAACTAAAAGGGGCGGATGGTTCGAGCACTCACCCCTTTTAGTTGTCTGACATCTTCGGTAAAGCAAGAATCCCTGCGAGCAGGCGCCCCTTCTCTCTAAGTCAGGATAGGAGAGTATCGTTGCTGCACTGGGCATGGTTTGCTCACAGCAGTGGCCCCTACCCTAACCCTCTCCCATAAGCGATGGAGGGGATTTCAACCCAATTTTGGTCGACGGATCCTATTTACCTTGCTTAATCCATTCGGCGACACGCTCACCAATCATCATGGTGGTTACGTTGGTGTTGGCGCGGATGCAGTCAGGCATGATGGAGGCATCGACAACCCGAATCCCTTCCATGCCGTGGACTTTGCCGTACTGGTCCACCACCGCCATGGGGTCGGATGAGAGACCCATCTTGCAAGTGCAGGATATGTGCTGAGAAGTGCTCACTTCCCTGTACAGGAATTCGTCCAGCGCCTCATCTGATTCCAACTCGGCATCGGTGGGTTCAATGCGGTCCAGGATGATGTCCTTGAATGCCGGGTCTTCACCCAAGGCCACACAGATCCGGACGGTCTCCCGCAGGCGGGCCCGATCAAACTCCTCTTCCAGATAACGGTAGTCTAGGAACGGCTGCACTTTCGGGTCTGCCGACTGCAGCCTCAGCTCTCCAGCGCCGGCGGCCAACTGGATACCGCTAGACATACGTATACCCAGAGGCACCATCCGGTCGCCGCCCAGGTTTATGCGACCGGTGGCGAATGACTGCATGGAAACCTTCATGTCGTTGCGCAGGTCTGACCCGCCTGCGGTGTAGCGCAGGGTCGCCTGCATTCGTGGAGCGTTGCCGTCCAGCTCGACTTCGGGTTTGGTCCGCCAGGTTACGAAGACCAATGGATGGTCGCGCATGTTCTGACCAACACCTGGGGCATCGTGGACCACTGGTATCCCGAACTCTTCTAGATGCGCCTTGGGCCCAACGCCGGATAGCAGCAGTGTGTGGGGAGAGCCGATGGCGCCGGAGCTCAGGACAATCTCTGAGCCCTCCACCGTGAAAGTCTCACCACCACTCTCGACCTCTACGCCAACGGCCCTCTTGCCTTCGAACAAGATTCGCTGGACATGGCAGTTGGCTCTGATAGTAACGTTGAGACGGTGCCTAATCTGGTCCAGGTAACCTAGGGCCGTGCTCATCCGAATACCGTTGGGATTGTTGAGCGGCGTGGGGCCGACGCCGGTCGAATCCGGGTTATTGTGGTCTGGAGAGTCGGGGAAACCAGCGCTCCGGCACGCTTGGTAGAACGCCTCTGTAGCCGGATGCCAGGTGTCCCGGGGGAAACGGTGCATGACTATCGGGCCTTCATTGCCGTGGAAGTCATCGACGAAGTCAGTGTCGGTCTCGATCTTCCTGAAGAATGGCAAGCAGTCTTGGAACCTCCATTCGTTGTTGCCCATCTCAGCCCAGGAGTCATAGTCCTCCGGTACGCCCCTCAGGAAGACCTGGCCGTTGATGGCGCTGGAACCACCGGTCACTTTGCCTCTGGGGACCATCATTTCCGGGGCTTTCTCTGTGGCTTTACCAACGAACTGCCAGTTGTGGTCACTGACCATTATGTCGATTTCAGTCGCATAACCGAATTTAACTTCCTCGGGAAGCTGCTCAAAATCCGGGTAATCCGGGCCTGCTTCCAGCAGCAAGATGTTCTTGGTTGGATCTTCAGAAAGCCTGGTTGCCACGATTGAGCCCGCTGATCCGGCGCCTAGGACTATGTAGTCGTATTTCATCGTAACTCCTTTAAAAGTAGAGTCCTTCCATGTTGGGTAATTTCCGACATGGAAGGACCGCTATATTTTTTGGCAGGAACCCTTCAGTTGAGCTTTAAAACAGGGCTTCGGGGGTGTGGATACCTTCGAAATCGCCTTCGGAAGCAGGGGCCTCCGGAGTGATGCCAAGGTCGTTCTTCATATAGTGGTAAGTCTGCTTCAGGTGATGGGTGCTGTGACTCAAAATGATATTTAACAGCTCCAACACCGTGACCTCACCGCCGTAATGGGCCGGAACTTCCCGGTCAAAGGCCTCTAAATTGCCGCTTTGTAAGAAGGCGATGATGTCCTTACGCACACCATTTCCGTACTCGACCATCTGATCTGCGGTATAGATTTCCTTCAACCGCTCGTCAGACGCCCTCATATCCTCTTGGCTCATGCTCCCCACCTTGTGGCTTAGGTAGGCCACCTCTGGGAAGGACATGATATGCATCACAGTCTTCCGGGCAGTCCACGGACGCCAAGGTACATCGGTGTCCAATTGCTCTTGGGAGAACTGGACACTAGCCCGGCAGGCTGCACTCAGAATCTTTTCGTATTTGTCGGCCAGCCACTCGGTCTTACCCGAAAGGTCTACTTTCACGTCTAGCTTGAACGCTGGAATCAGTTTCTTCGGAAAGTAGCCAATGATGACTTCTTTGTCATCTATGATTGTGACCGGCAGAGCTTTGATGCCTTTGCTTTGCAGGTCTTCCATCGCTTGCTGGTCTTCCAATACGTTGTGGTGCTCGTATTCAACGCCGTTATTCTTAAGGAACTCTTCCAGAGTCCGACAGCTGAATCAACCAGGTTGCGTGTAAACATGGACGTTCATGGCATCCTCCAGTCGTAATCGGTAATTCTATTAAGAATAATACAGATCTTGCAGGCCCTCGGAAATCCAAACACATGCTAACACGAGAATGAGGCTGAAGTTTAGACCAGCACAATAAAACAATGCACCCTTACCCTCGGCCAATGTCATGACCCAAAACTGACCACCCAGAGTTTCTGCCCGCACGGCAACATCTTCAACATTCCTTCTTGAACTTTCCACCCTTTGCCTCGGGATGCCGCCACGATTCCAATATGCGATAATGCCATCTGCCCACGAGGCAACCAAGCTCGGGTATTTCCTGACATAGGAGCATGACCAGATGAGATATGACTACATAATCGTCGGCGCTGGTTCGGCTGGCTGCGTCATCGCCAGCCGATTATCAGACGACCCAAGCAAGTCCATACTGTTGCTGGAGGCTGGACCGGACTATCCCGACTTTGAACATTACCCTGACGATCTAAAATTTGGATACAACCAGACTGCCTCAGCGGTGGACGCACCCCACAACTGGTCCTTCCAGGGCAATACCACGCCGGAACAGACCACTTCCATGCCAGTTCCGAGAGGACGAGTAGTTGGCGGTTCCAGCGCCATCAACGGTCAGGTGCTGCTGCGCGGGGTCCCCGAAGACTACGACGCCTGGGCCGCCATGGGCAACGATCAATGGGGCTTCACCGATGTGCTGCCCTACCTCCGGAAGCTGGAAACCGACACCGACATCCACGATGATTTCCATGGCTCGGAAGGTCCGATACCGGTGCGTCGACACAAACGTGAGACCTGGCTGCCTGCCCAGAACGCCTTCTACGCAGGGTTCCGCGCGCAAGGCCACCCAGACGACCCGGACATGAACCACCCTGAGTCCAGCGGCGTCGGACCAATCCCAATGAATAACCCCAACGGCATCCGCATGAGCACTGCCCTGACCTATCTGGCCGATTGCCGCCATCGTCTAAACCTGACCATCAAACCCAACGTCACCAGCCACCGGGTGGTCTTCGAGGGCGACCGGGCCATGGGCGTCGACGTGGAAAGTAACGGCGAGCGTTACGTGGTCGAAGGAGAGGAGATAATCCTGTCTTGCGGCGCTATCGGCTCACCTCAGTTGCTGATGCTTTCCGGTGTCGGTCCCTCTAACGTACTGGATGGGCTGAACATACCAGTGGTCTTGGAAGCGCCGGGTGTGGGGCAGAACCTGAGAGACCATCCCAACGTCCGCGTGCCAATTGAGGTCCAGGACGATTTCCCCCTGAACCCCGAGGACCCGCGCTCCCAGGTGGCACTCCGCTACACCGCCACAGGTTCAGACCTACGGAATGACATTCAGATAATGGCGTCATCTTTCTCGTCGCCCATATCCGGCGATCCGCTGGAAGCCGAAGGGATCCGGTTCACCTGTATCCTCGAGCTGGCTTATGGCTCCGGCCATCTTAAGATCACATCCACTAACCCCAGCGTACAGCCTGAGCTTAACTACAACTACTTCCAGGATGACCCTCGTGACCTATCCAGGCTTAATGAGGCCGTCAGGAAGTGCGTCAGCGTCTTGGAGCACGACGATTACAAACCCATCGTAAAACGGCTGCTGGAACCCCAGCCAGCAGATCTAGAATCAGATGAGACTTTGAACCTCTGGCTGAAACGTAGCGTGACTACCACCCAGCACATCTCCGGAACCTGCAAGATGGGGCCGGACTCAGACCCCATGGCCGTAGTGGACCAGCAAGGGGTTGTCAAAGGCCTCCGCGGCTTGCGCGTGGCTGACGCCTCAATCATGCCTGATTGCATCAGGGCCAACACCAACTGCACCACGATAATGATCGGCGAACGGATCGCCGAATGGATCAAACAAGGCTAACAGGAGTAATAATGAGATTCGGCAGCTTTGTTTTTTCGATCAGCGCCGATAAGAAAGACGACCACGCCATGATCGCCCAGACCCTGCGAGAGATAGAGCTGGCTGAAGCGGTGGGGTTTGATGCCGTCTGGCTCACTGAGCACCACTTCGACGGCGCAGTGGCTTACGCTGACCCTGTGGTCTTCGGGGCTGCCGTGGCAGCTCGGACCAAGCGTGTCCTCATCGGGTTTGCCGTTGTCGAGATGGCCTTGCATCACCCAGTTCGTCTGGCAGTGCAGACTTCGTTGCTCGATAACCTTAGCAGCGGGAGGCTGATCATGGGCATCGGCCGCGGCTCGGCCTACAACGAGTACGAGTACATCGGCTTCGGCACCACCCTGGAGCAGGGACGGGAGATGCTAGATGAGGCCGAAGAGCTTCTCATCAAGGCTTGGACAGGCAAAGATGTGGTCCACAAAGGCCGATTCTGGGATCTCTCTTTCCCTGGGCTCCGGCCGCAACCCTACCAGAAACCCCATCCACCCATCGTACGGGCCTGCATCTCCGAAGAGTCCATGGTCGCCATGGGGCTGGCTGGCAGGCCGGTGCTGATCGGTGTTCACGCCATCGATACACTGCGCCATCGGTTCGGCCGTTACATCGAGGCCTTGGGAAAGTCTGGGCTAACCGAGGCCCACGTAGAAGACACACTCGACAAGACCTGGGCGCAACGGGCGTTGTTCGTTTGCGACAGCGACCAAGAAGGCGTGGAGATAGCCGAGGCCGGGCTGGCCCGCTACAAGGCCCACCTGCTAGACGCCCGCGTAAGGTTCAATCCCGGCGGCGCCCCACCGCTTCCTCCAGGAACCCCTATTCCGGCCAGCGAGAAGGTGGAGCATGCATTCTTGGCAGGGACTCCCGCCACGGTTGCAGGCAAGTTGGAAGAACTGCGGGACATCGGCGTCCGCAACGTACTTCTGAATCCCAATGTAGGCCAAATAGCGCCTGACAAAGTAGATAGATCTTTACGGCTGTTCGGCGAGAAGGTCATGCCCGGATTCAAAGAACACTAGTGGCCGCTCAAAACCCATTCGACCTCACAGGCAAGGTAGCTGTCGTGACCGGCGGTAACGGTGGGCTCGGATTAGGTATCGCCATGGGTCTGGCGGGAGCTGGCGCCAACATAGTGGTGGCCGCCCGCAGCGTCGAGAAGACCGCACAGGCACTGGAAGACATCCGCGCCTTGGGAGTGGAAGCCCACGGGATCAATGTTGACGTCACTCAGGAGCCGGCAATCCAGCGCATGGTCACCAACACCCTTGACCACATGGGCCGCCTGGACATCCTAGTGAACAACTCCGGAATCGCCATAAGAACGCTACCGGAGGATCTGACCGCCCCACAGTGGGATTCGGTGGTGGATGTGAACCTAAGAGCAGCGTTCCTCACTTCCCGTGAGGCCTACGCTCAGATGATCAGCGTTGGTGGCGGCAAGATTATAAACGTGGGCTCTATGTATTCTATATTCGGTAGCGACTGGGGCGCACCATACGCCGCCAGCAAGGGAGGCCTGGTTCAACTGACCAAGAGTCTAGCAGTGGCCTGGGCCAAGGACAACATCCAGGTCAACGCCGTCCTACCGGGCTGGTTCGTAACCGACCTGACCCGTGGCATCCCCAACTCCGACCTCAACCGCTATGACAACATCAGCCGACGCATCCCCATCGGCCGCTGGGGCGAACCCTCTGAATTGGGCGGCGCCGCCGTCTTCCTCGCCAGCTCGGCCTCAGACTACGTCACGGGTTCCACGTTGGCTGTTGACGGTGGGTATTCCTCGGCGTAATGCTGGCCCTGGTAATCTCATCTCTGAGGCAGAACCATGACTATCAAACACCCTGAATTCCTGGGGGAGACCGACTGGCTTGCCGCGCATCTGAACGACGCCGACATCCGAGTGTTCGACTGCACCGCCTTCAACCGGCCCGATGGTAGTGGCGGCATCCGTGCGGAGAGTGGGCGTAACGCTTGGGAAAAAGAACACATCCCCGGCTCGGGTCACGCCGACCTAGTTAATGACCTATCCGACAAAGATGCCCGGTTCCGGTACATGCTGCCGCCGGTAGAGCAATTCGCGAAGGCCTTCTCAGGCTACGGTGTGGGAGCAGGAACACGGGCTGTCTTGTACGATTCCACGTCCGGGTCTTGGGCGACCCGGATCTGGTGGATGTTGCGGGCGTTCGGGTTCGACAGCGCCTGTGTCCTGAACGGCGGGCTGCACAAATGGAAGCTGGAGGGCAGGCCTGTAGATACTGCCCCGTCGGCTTATCCTGCAGCCATCTTCTTGGCCAAGCCCAGGGCTGGCCTCATGGCGAGCAAGGATGAAGTTTTAGCCGCGCTAAACCAGGGATCAACATGCGTGCTGAACGCCCTCAGTAAAGAGCAGCACCTTGGGACCGGCGGCGCCGACTACGGGAGGCTAGGCAGGATCGCCGGAAGCGTCAATGTTCCGGCCGGTGACCTGCATGATCCCAAGACCCATGCCTACCTACCGGCCGAGCGGTTGGCGGAAAGATTCGCCAATGTAGGCGCTAATGTTGCGGAACGAATCATAACCTACTGCGGAGGCGGCATCGCAGCCAGCAACGACGCCTTTATCTTGACTTTGCTCGGGTATGAAAATGTGGCGGTCTACGACGCTTCGATGTCCGAATGGGCGTCCGATCCATCGCTTCCCATGCAGACCGGCTAGCCTACCTTACCGCCCCTCAAAGAACCGGCGGGGATTACCAACCATGATCTGGTTGATGGACTCGTCAGAAACCCCCATATCCCTCAGCTTGGGCAGTACGTTTCGGGTGATGAAGTTGTATCCGTCTGGGTTGTACTTGATGCGCTCTTCCTGCACGGCGACGCCGTACCTGGCCTTGGGCACCGAATGGTCATGGGAGAGCATGATTCGACTGGTGTGACCGGCGTCGATAAGTTGTTTGGTCAGTTCGGTCCGCTCTTCCCAGTAAGGAGTACCCGGACGACGGCCGCCGGGGAAGCGGTCCAGACCCAGCCAGACACCCTTCTCCAGAAGGCCAGTTAGATAGCCAAGGTCGGTGTCGTCGTTGCTGTGACCAATGTATACCTTTCTCATATCCACTCCTTCCTGCTGGAGGATGCGGACCTGCTCCTCCCCCACCCGGTCCGGCGACCAGGTGTGGGTGGAGATGGGAGTACCGGTGCGGACGGAAGCCTGACCGGCGGCCCGGAGCACTATTTCCTGTGGCCGCGTCACCCCTCCCTCGTCACTGGCCACCTTGATTATGCCCGCTTTTATCCCGGTCTCCTCGATTCCCTGCTCGATCTCCCTGACATAGAGGTCGGCGATAACCTCGGGCGACAGGTCGGCGAACGGGCGGGGCACCGCCAAGTGGTTACCAGTGGCGGCGACTATGTGCACGCCGGTGGTCCGGGAGACTTCCCTCATCATCTCGACGTCCCGTCCCAGGTCGATGGTAGTCACATCGATGATGGTGCGGAGGCCTTCGCGGAAAGCTTCGTTCAGCGTGGCGTTGGCCTGCTCGATGACCCCTGCACGGTCGATCAGCTCGGGAAAGGTCTTCAGGATGCCGGCGGCGTTGGTGGCCAGGTGCTCGTGGCTCAATGTAAAGCCTAATTCAGACGTATCCACCGGTCCCAATACTGTATTTACGGTTGACATGGTTGTTGCCCCTTCAAGTTGCTGCCCAGATATTCTAATACGTAACCGGCACATCCAGGGCATGTAACGGCACTTCCCTATCCATTGCAGAGGAGGTTTGCCTCAATACCCGAATTCTGAGGAACGCCATAGACTGACTAAGAATCTGCCAATCCGGACTTTGCCAGACCCTTCGCTACACTCAGGGTGACATGTGGGTGGCGGCGTTCAAGCCAAGAGCTGGGCGAAACCAGTACATGAGGGATGCTCTCCACCGAGACAAAAACGATATCACCAACCCACGCTATAATTTGCACGCTAAAAACAACACCATGAGGTTCCCATGAAATATGACGTAATCATCGTTGGCGCAGGTTCCGCCGGCTGCGTCCTGGCCAACCGGCTATCCGAAGACTCCCAGCGCTCGGTGCTCCTCCTGGACGCCGGGCCCGATTATCCCGACATGGACCTGATGCCGGATGAGATCAAGCACGACCTAAACCAGCGGGCCTCAGAGGCCGACGCCTCCCACAACTGGTCCTTTGAAGGCACCACCGACCCTCAAGGCAGCCGGACCGCTTCAGTAGCCCGGGGTAAGGTCTTTGGCGGCACCAGCGCCATCAACCACCAGATATTTCTCCGGGGTCTGCCGGGAGATTTCGACCACTGGGCTGAGTTGGGCAACGACGAATGGTCCTACACAAACGTGCTGCCTTACTTCCGGAAGCTGGAGACCGACCTAGACATCGCCGGTGATTTCCACGGGACGACCGGACCGATAACTCTGACCCGGCACAAGCCGGAGGACTGGCTGCCCTTGCAGCGCATCTTCCACTCGGCCTGCCTGGCCGCCGGCTACCGGGACGATCCGGACATGAATGACCCCGAAGGCGAGGGGGTCGGCGCTATCCCGCTTAACAACGTCGACGGCATCCGGGTTAGCACCGCCATCGGGTACATCAACCCCTGCCGGAACCGACTCAACCT
>UINC01001239.1_pt1 | contig 25400 bp, 23 predicted proteins | sample 5385821 | NCBI WGS metagenome assembly UINC01 (sample SAMEA4666929, study PRJEB26691) | marine metagenome | isolation source: Pacific Ocean | place: Pacific Ocean | collected 2011-10-13 | reverse complement strand
GAACCCGGATTATCAGCTGGAGACATCTCTAGATGGTGCGAAAGGGTTGGTGATGGAATCTTTAGAGAGCCTTCAAATGCGCTTAGTAATTTGGGGTTTATGATTGCAGGCCTTTGTATGTTTAAGGTTTTAAGCTTGGGCCCAATAAACCACCAGCAACACAACACATTCAGCGGACTAAATAAATTAAGCGTTCTTTATGCGGGGGCCGCTATTTATTTGGGTCCTGGCTCAATGCTAATGCACGGAACGCACACTGAATGGGGGCAATGGGCAGACAACCTAAGCATGGTTATGTATATCATCTTCCCGTGGCTTTATAACCTAAAAGAAATGGGGCGTTGGAACTCGGAGCGCTTTCTTGTGATTTATTTTTCCATAGTTGGTCTTTATGGTTATACGCGGTGGGTGTATGGAGATGATCTGGGGATTGGCTTGGATTTGTTTGGTTTATCAATAGGGCTGTGGATAATTTCAGAAACACTGTTTAAGTTTTGGTCACCTGTCTTTAGGTGGGCTTCTGGGTTAGTAGGTTTTGTGGTTCTAGCAATGTTTGGAACCTTACCCAGTGAGATTTTGTCTAGTCCTAATGAGTATTGGTGGGTGGCCTTGTTTTGGTTGCCAGCTGTATTTTCAACTCGCGCTCCAAGAATTAAACGAACCTATAACCCTTGGTTTTTCTTAGGCATCGGATCATATATAACAGCCTTTACTATTTGGTTAAACCAATGGTCAGAGATGCTATGCAATCCTGATTCCTGGTTGCAGCCGCATGCAATATGGCACTTATTAAGCGCGTTTTCCACATGGTGTTTTTTCAAGTTTTTTAGAACTGAAAAACAAAAAAAACATAATGCTTAACCATATTCTTAATAAAAAAACTCAGCATTGTTTTTACGCAACACTGTTGCTTTTTGTGCAGAACATCATTGCTGATGTTTCTGTTAACACTGAAGTTGATACCACGAGAGAGCAAATTGAAAAACTGCCCACTGACGATATATGGTGGACCGTTAATGGCGAGGACATGTTGTGGAACTTTAAGAACCTTAATAAAATTTTTCCAACAAACACGGTGTATAGAAATGGGCCGGTAAAAGATTTGCGTCTAAATATTTCTAAAAGCATTGCTAAAACCAACATATCAACACCCTCAGGACCTATGAACTTTGAGAGATTTCTTCACAGCGATCTTTCAACAGCAATATCAGTGCTAATTGTTCACAAGGGTGAAATAGTTTATGAAAAATACCCCCGAATGAAACCCCACGAAAAACCTGTTTTTTGGTCAGTCGCAAAAGTTTTTACAGCAACACTGGTGGCAATATTGGAGGAGCAAAACAAGATTGACACAACGCTCCCAATTGATTTTTACTTACCGGAATTAAAGGGTTCAGATTTTGAAGGGATCCTAATTCAAAATATTCTGGATATGGCAACAGGGATTAAATGCTCTGAGGAGTATGTAGACAAACAAGCTTGTTATTATGTTTATTCTTCTGCAATAGGAGACGGCTTTTGGACTACCGAGTCCCCAGACAACCCATATGAGTTTGTTGCAAAATTAAAAGTCGGTCAGTTTGCCGAACAAGGACAACAATATGATTACTCAGGGGTTAACACTTTTATTCTTGGGTGGTTGGTTGAAAAAACAACAGGGCTACAATTCCAAGACGCTCTAAGTGAAATGATTTGGACTAAAATTGGTGTTGAAGCAGACGGTGCTTTTTTTGCTCCAAGGTATGGTGTCCCAGTGATCCACGGTGGTTTTTTGGCCAGACCAAGGGACGTTGCTCGTTTTGGATTGTTGTTCACACCTAGTTTTAATAAAGTATCCGATAAGCGTTTAATCTCAGAAAAATACATTAACAAATTGCTCCACTCAGGAAGATCCTCGCTTATGATAAAGCCAGGCACACCTGTTTTTATTCCTGGGCTCAAACACAATATAGACCAATGGGATATGGTTTTTGAGAACGGCAATATTTATAAAGGGGGTTGGGCTGGACAAGGGTTAATTGTAAACCCTATTGAGGATTATGTGGTGGTGTGGAACAGTTACTTTAAAGACAAACAACAGAGCGAAACAAAGCTAACCCCGGTTATTTTTGAATTAATGGACTCCATTTATAAAAACAACAACGATTTATGACTAAAGAATATTTAATATACGGAGCTGAGCTGTCACCTTATTCTGTCAAAGTTAGGTCTTATTTGCGCTACAAGGGAATACCTCATCAATGGATTATAAGGAACCAACAAACACAAAAAGAATTTAACAAACTCGCAAAGATTCAGGTCATTCCTTTGGTGGTAACCCCCGAGCAAGAGGTGCTCCAAGACTCAACACCAATCATACAAGTTTTAGAAGAAAAATTTTCCCAAAACAGCATAACCCCAAGTGAGACACACACAGCCTTTATCAGTAGGCTTATTGAGGAGTATGCTGATGAATGGGTTGTAAAACCAATGTTTCATTATCGTTGGCGATACAAAGCCGATCAAACCGCTGCAAGCATACGTTTTGGTGAGTTGTTTGTTCCTGGTTGGGCCAAAAGAGTGCCAATTTTAAACAAACTTTTAAAAAACCAAGCTGCCAAAATCTTTAAAAAAAGAATGAAATCAAGGCTTTGGGTCATTGGGTCAAACCCAACAACCGAAAAAGAAATCGAGAAGTCATTCACTAATTTATTAGGATTGTTGGAGAAACACCTGCACCATAGACCATTCCTTTTTGGCGCCAGACCATCTTTGGCAGATTTTGGCCTTTGGGGCCAGGTTTATAACGCCTGGACCGATGTTAGCGGCAAGCGAATTATTGAAGGGGGACACCCTAATGTAAAACAATGGGTTGACCGCATGTTAAACCCTAAAAACGAAGGAGATTTTGAGCAATGGAGTAGTTTGGAAAACACAATGATGCCAATATTAATCACAGAGATAGCCCAAGTCTTTATGCCATGGTTGAGCGCCAACAACGATGCCATACAAAATGGGGATGACAGTTTGTCACTAACCATTAACGGCAACGTTTTTGAACATAAAGTGACTTCAGTCCAAAAATACCACGCCAAATCGTTTTCAGCGTTACTGGAAGAATATAAAGCAATACCAAATAAAACCGAGCTAGATGATGTTCTAAAGTCAGCAGGCTTATTAAAGTTTTTGGAGTAAGTGGGATGCAACAATTAAAAGTGTATCAATCATTATGGGCTATGGAGCAAAGACACCCCACAAAAAAAGAGCCCACAGATGAGCATAACTTTAAAAAAATAAAAGAGGCTGGCTTTAATGGAGCCACTATTGATTTAGCAACCCATGAGATAGAGGAATTTCAAAAGAAAAAACACTATTTTGTCGATAACAACTTAGGGTGCATGGTAAATGCTTTTCCCTACTCTAAAGATGATCTTGGCCCATTGTTGAAGCTAGCTAAAGAATTTGATGCTTGTTTTGTCAATATAATTGGCGGCGTTATGCCGATCGATTACAAAGACGCCATTCCCCTGGTTTATGACTGGATGGAAGAGGCTGATAAAGCAGGGGTTAAAGTCTTGTTTGAAACCCACAGAGACAGTTTATTAAACGATTTGTTTTACACGCTTCAGTTAATTGAAGAGGTGCCTGAAATGAGACTAACTGCAGATTTGTCACACTTCGTTGTGGACAGAGAGATGTGGACTCCAATAAGCGAGATAGATCAACAATATATTTCAACTATTCTTGATCGTTCAGATTGTTTTCAAGGCCGAGTAGCTTCTCGAGAACAAATACAGATTCAATTAAGTTTTCCTCAACACCAAGTCTGGGTTGAGATTTTTAAAAAGTGGTGGTCAGAAGGAATCAAAAAGTGGCAAGAAAGAAGCCCAGACGATGAAACCGTATATTTTTTGTGTGAGCTAGGCCCTCCAAGTTATGCTATTACCGATGCAGACCAATTAGAGCTCTCTGATCGCTGGGAAGAAGCTTTGATAATAAAATCTTGGATAGAGTCAATTTGGAAGAATGCAGAAAAGAAATGAATAAACCTAAATTTTCATATCCTGTTTTGCAGCACCCAGCACCCCAACTTACAAAAAAACAAGCAGAGCAGTTATTTTCAAGATGGGTTGAGAAAGCAGTTTTTTTAAATCCTTTGTCTAGCGAGAGAGATCAAAACTTTTTGTTTAAAGATAAAGATGAAAAAAAGTTTGTTTTAAAGGTTTCAAACACAAAGGAATCCTTAGAGGTTCTTGATTGTCAAAACAAAGGCTTAGAGCACTTAGCATCAAATACCAGTTTGAATATCCCAAAAATTATTCCAGATATAAACAAACAAAAAATCAATCAAGTAGAGGTAAACAAGAACAAGCATTTTCTTAGGGTTGTCTCTTATGTTGAAGGTGTCCCTGTTGGTGATGCTAAAGAACCAAAGAGCTTGAAAGTCTTACACCATAATATGGGCGTATTCTTAGGCCTTTTAGGTAAGGGGTTTAAGGGTTTTTCACACAAAGGCTCTAACCACAAACTTTTGTGGGACGTAAAAGAAACTGAAAGTTTATTCCATATACTTGAGTTTATTGAAAACTCAGACAAACGAAGGCTAGCTCAAAAGACGCTGGAATACTTTTCTAAACATATTAAACCCAAGCTTGACCAAGTAAGGACGCAAGTTATTCACAATGACATGAACCCAGACAATCTTTTGGTAGAAGCGAATAACCCACAAGTGGTTTCTGGTATTATTGACTTCGGCGACATGGTGAACACACCACTTGTCAATGATTTAGCCGTAGCAGCAGCTTACCAAACCGTTAAACAAAAAGACTTATTTGTGGGCACTTGCGATTTATTGGCAGGCTATCAAGATGAATACCCCTTAACAGAAACAGAGATATCATTGTTGCCAGGACTGATTGTTAACCGTATCGCTATGACTTTAGTTATTTCTGAATGGAGGGCAACAACACACCCAGAAAACAAAGAGTATATTTTAGGCTCTATTGAAAAAACTTGGGCCGTGTTAAAGCAAACACATAAAGAACAACCTAGAGAAACAGCAAACCAATTAATAAGATTTTTAAACAAGGGTGAAAACAAACTCTAAAGCTTTATGAGCCTAAGACAACGAAGAACAAAACACTTGGGCAATGCAAGCCAGTTTTTTTACAAAGAACCCCTTCATATTGTCAAGGGCGAGGACGTTTGGCTAATAGACAATGGCGGCAAAAGATACCTTGATGTTTACAATAACGTTGCCCATATTGGACACTCTAACCCAGAGGTTGTAGAGGCAATTTCTAAACAGGCAGCAACCCTTAACACCAACACTCGATATATTCATGAGAACATTGTTCAATTAGCTGAACGGTTAACAGCCACTTTAGATAGTAAGCTAGAGGTTTGTTATTTCTGTTGTAGTGGCAGTGAAGCAAACGACCTAGCATTGCAAATAGCTAGACACTACACTCAGCAACAAGGGTGTTTGGTCACAAAGAACGCTTACCACGGCAACACTTCAGCAGTTTTTCAACTGAGCCCGGAAGATTGCTCTAAGGAACTTAGGGAAGATTGGGTTGGGCTGGTTGGTGGGCCTAGAGAATACTTGGACAACAAAGAAAAACAGTTAACACATAGTTTTAAAGTAGCCGAAGAGCTAAAAAAAGCAGGCCACGCCCCGGCTGCTTTCATCACAGATAATATTTTTAGCAGCGAGGGTGTTTTCTCAGTGCCTGAGGATTACCTTAAAGACATGTACGATCTAATTAAGTCATTCAATGGATTAACCATTGCTGATGAGGTGCAGTCAGGGTTTGGGAGAACGGGTGAATACATGTGGGGGTTTCAGCATGATCACGTTGTTCCTGACATCGTGACCCTAGGTAAACCTATGGGCAACGGCCATCCAATAGCTGCGGTAATAACCACTCATGAGATAGCACAAGCATTCAATAAAAAGTATGGCTATTTTAATACTTTTGGGGGGAACCCAGTTGCCGCAGCTGCAGGCTTAGCGGTTATAACATACATACAAAAACATGGATTAATAGAGCACTCAAAATTAGTTGGAAGCTATTTTAAAGAAGGGATAGAACGATTAGCAGGCAGTTTAAATATGATTCAAGAAGTTAGAGGTAGCGGCCTATTTATTGGGGTTGAACTGAGGTCAAGCAATGAAACCTCAGAAGCTCTAGAGGGGTTGTTGGCCGAAGGCATTTTAGTTGGGCAAACCGGGCCTGATAACAACGTGATAAAACTAAGGCCGCCTATTACATTTAAAAAAGAGCACGCTGATATCGCTATCCAGGGCTTAAAAAAAGTCTTAACCCTTAAAGCATAAAGTAAATTAATTTAACTCAATAACAGCAGGGGTGTGATCAGAAGGCCTGTCTTGTCCTCTTGGGCCTTCATCGATATAACTCTTTGCACAGCCTTTTTTTAGAGCCTCAGATACCAAGACTAAATCTATTCTCATGCCCATTTTTCTTCTATAGGCCGCGGCTCGGTAGTCCCACCAACTATACAATCCCTCTTGCTGTTCAAACAACCTAAAACTATCTGAAAAACCCAAAGCCAGGATTTTATTTAACCACCTTCTTTCATTTTCACTGCACAAGACTTTATCTTTCCATAACTCTGGGTCATGCACATCTATATCATTAGGGGCTATATTAAAATCTCCCAATATAACTATCTTTTTATGAGTTTTAAGAAGTGTTTGTAAATGAATATAAAAATGCTTTAACCACCTCATTTTATAGTCAAACTTTTCAGACCCAACAGACTGTCCATTAGGAACATAAACGTTAATGATCAGGACGCCACCATAAATACCAGCAATAACCCTGGTTTGATCATCTGTAAAGTCTTCGATCCCTTTTGTTAGTCCTGTCGGCGATTTTTTGGCCAAAAAAGCCACCCCATTATAAGATTTTTGCCCATAAATGCTTGCCTGATAACCCAAAGGCTTAAACACATCAAGCGGAAACATTTCATCCATTACTTTGGTTTCTTGAAGGGCCAAAACATCGGGTTGGTTGGTTTGTAACCATTGTGATACATGATCTAATCTGGCTCTTATGCCGTTAACATTCCAGCTTGCTATTTTCATATACAATTTAAATTATTTGTTTAGGCTTATAATATGTGCAGTGTAATAGAAATTAAAATGAAAGTAGAAATTTTTGGAAAACCAGACTGTATCCATTGCGAGAAAGCTAAGTTTTTATGTAAGCAAAAAAGCATTGATTATAGCTATCAAGAGTTAGGCAAAGACTTTGAAATAGGGTTTGTTTTGGAAAAGTTTCCGGGGGCAAAGACATTTCCACAAATTATTGTTGAGGGAAACCATGTTGGTGGTTACGACGACTTTTCTGCTTTTCTTGAACAAAAAAACAAATAATAGGGAGCAGGAAAATGAAAACAATTATCTTAATTGGCTTATTGTTATTACCCGGAAGCATGGCATGGGCTGGCGGACATAATGATTCTTTGTTAAATGAATCAAATTGTGAGGAGATGAAGCAAGGCATTGGTGAGGCTATGGGTATTGCAGACTATCTTTTTAAAGAAATAGAAAAAAATAATGCTAAAGACCAACCAGAAAATGAGCGAAAAGCAGCAGAAAAAGAGCTTTATGCTGCTGCTGGGTTTATGTCACAACAAGCAGCAAATTATTCAATTATGTATGATGTGTGGTGTGATTAGCTCTTAGTTTTCGGGCTCTGAACTCAACCGATCAATAACCACCTTTGTTTTTGGTCGGACGCCTCGCCAAATATAGAACGACTCCGCAGCCTGCTCAACCAACATCCCCCAACCCTGAAGGGACTTTGTGGCACCGTGGTTTGTAGCCCAGCTTTGAAACAATGTTTCACCATAACTGTAGTTAACATCATATGAGGTAGCTTTTTCTACTGCAATTGGTTCAATCTCGGGAAGTTCTCCTGATAAATGAGCAGAGGTGGTGTTGATAACTAAATCAAAATTTCTATTGATTGACTGCCCATCCAAGCACTCAATCTGTGTCAGATGGAGATACTGTTCTTTTAACTTAATCGCATTATTTGGGCTGCGGTTTGTTAAGAATATTTGACCTACATTGTTTGCTAGCAGAGAAGGGATAATGCTTTGAGCGGTACCTCCAGCTCCAACAATCAAAATAGCTTTATTTTCTATAGCAACATTATTGTTCTTCAGGTCCTCAACCAAACCGTTTCCATCTGTGCTTTCACCATAAACCCTGCCATCCTCTGAAAAACTTAAAGTGTTAACCGCCCCGCAACTAGAGGCATAAGCACCAAGTTTATCGCTTATTGAAAAAGCTAAGCGTTTAAAAGGAACAGTGATGTTTATTCCTTTGCCGCCCCTAGTAAAAAACCCTTCAACTTTTTCTTGAAATGTTTTTTCGGTAGCCTCTATTTTTTCATAAACCAATGCATGCTGTAGTTGTTCGCCAAATAACCGGTGTATTTTTGGTGAGCGGCTATGCTCTATAGGGTTCCCAATTATTGCGTAATGATCCATTATAATTCTTGCGAATAGTTAGGAGTTTATTATAACGGTTTTCAAGGTCTAATTTCTTTGCCTGTTACTATATCTATGATGGTTGATGGTTTTATAAACCCACCACAGTCACCCTCTACTATATAATCCAGTAACCCTGAAAACTCTTTTTGAACCTGTTCTTTTGTTTGGAGTGGTTGTTTTCCATGCCTGTTTGCACTGGTGGACACAATGGGACAACCGAGCATCTCATTGAGAGCCTTTATTATTGGCATTGTTGATATGCGTAGCGCTAATGATGAATGTTTACCAGTAATCCAACACGGCGCTTCCTGAGTAACAGGAATTAAATACGTTGTTGGTTTGTTTGTCGGCATTAGAAGCGTCCGCATCTGCTGGTTTGATATCTTCAACCAGTTATCTATTCCTCTTGTGCTAGAACCCAATAAGATTAAACCCATATCAAGGGAGCGATTTTTAATGCTCAGTAATTTATTTACAGCAATCTCGTTTTTTGGGTCACAACCCAAACCGTAGATTGATTCAGTTGGGTAGGCGATCGTCCCACCGCCAAGAAGCACAGAGCTTAGCTCTTTTTGGTTTTGGATTTTTTAGCCCTCCTTTTTTTAGCAGGCGCTTTCTCTAATAAGGATATACAGTCACTCAACTCTAAGCTTTCTGGGTCTTTGTCTTTAGGCACAGAGGTATTTTTTTTGCCATCCGTTATATAAGGCCCCCACCTTCCATCAACAATTTTTATTCCTGAGCCCTCAAAAGTTTTAATTGCCCCAGAGCCTTTGCTGTTTGCAATAGAGCTAAGGGCTTCCTCTATACCAATAGTAAATGGGTCTGCACCCTTTCTAACCCTAAAGTTTTTTGAGCCTTTTTTTAGATACGGGCCATAAGGACCTATGGTTGCTAGAATACTTTCTCCTGACTCAGGATCTTTGCCAACTTCTCTGGGTAGATCAAGATACTGTAGAGCCCTATCAAGAGTTATGTCTTCAAGTGCCTCAGAGGGCAGGAGACCCACATACCTTGGTTTGTTCCCCCCTTCTCTGCTGCCTAATTGTATTGTGGGCCCATACCGAGCCAACCTTGCGATAACGGGCTCACCAGTATCAGGGTGGTGACCTAAAATATTATCTTCGGGCTTTTTAAGTAGCTCACACGCGTCTTCAAGGTTAACAACAAACAATGATTGCCCTTCTTTTAAAGCAGCCCATTCAAGTTTTTCACCACTGTCCATATCACCCATTTGAACCGCAGGCCCGTTTTTTGTCATTCTTGAAAAAATCGGTCTAGCTAGCTCCGGGTGATCCCCTAAATAACGTTGTGGGTTCACATCTTTTCTTGTAATGGTTTCACTTACACCAGAGACACCGTTAATTAAAGGCTCCCAAAACTCATCAAGAACTTCCTTTTTTGTTTTTTGCCCATTGGAAATAGCATCCAAGTTGTTTTCCATTTGTGATGTAAACTCATCGCTCACATAATCACAAAAACTTTTATTTAAAAAATTACTCACCAACCGCCCCATATCAGACGGCTCATATCTTTTTTTCTTAAGCACAATATATTTTCTATCAGTGAGTTTAGACAAAATATCAGCATAAGTTGATGGCCTGCCTATTCCTTTTTCTTCTAATGTTTTGATCATGCTGGCATCGTTATACCTTGGTGGGGGATCTGTAAAATGCTGGTCTTTAATAATGGCCTTTAAGTCAACCAAGTCTTCTTCTTTTATGTTTGGTGGTGGGTTATTTGTAACTTCTTCATTAGTTGCCTTAAGGTAGCCGGGAAAAACCAGCTGCTGATCTGAAAATAAAAAAGTGGCCAGGCCTTCCTCTTTTCTTGGAACAAACTCAACAGAGGTTCTTTCAAACAAGGCATCTTTCATTTGTGAAGCAATGGTTCGCTCCCAAATTAAAGAGTATATTTTTTGTTCATCGTTATTTAATATTTTCTTGGTTTCATCAGGCAACACACCGATATCAACAGGCGTAATCGCCCCGTGTGCTTCCTGGATGTTTTTTGACTCTTTTTTATTTTTAAAATTTCTGCCCTCTAAATACTCTTCCCCATACAGCTCTACAACTTTGTTTCTGATGCTTGGAACTTTACCCCCGTCTATCTCTATTGAATCTGTCCTTATATAGGTGATTAACCCACCACCTTCTCTTGCATACAAGGATTGAGCTATTTGCATGGTTCTTTTTGGGGTAAATCCAAATTTATTTGAAGCTTGTTGTTGTAGAACGGAGGTTCTTAGTGGTGACTTGGGCGAACGCTTAATTTTCTTTTTTTCGATACTCTTTGTTATAAGCCCTTCAGTTGATGCCAATTCTATTTTGTTTGTTGTTTCTTCAACCATTGACCGTGAAGACAAAGTAAATTTCTTTAAAGGCTCACCGTTAAGCTTGGATAGTTTTGCAGTGAAAATAGCGCTAGCCATCAATTCTGCAGAAATAGTCCAGTACTCTTGAGGAACAAAGGATTCTATTTCTCTTTCTCTTTCAACAATCATTCGAAGCGCAGGGCTTTGTACACGACCAGCTGAATGGTTGTTGCTTGGAAAAAGTCTCCACAATAATGGAGACAGCGTAAACCCAAAATGTCTATCTAAGGCTCTCCTTGTCTCTTGTGACAAAACAAGGTCCATAGCGATTTCACTCGGGCTAGAAACAGCATTATTAACCGCCTCTTTACTTATTTCATAAAAAACAGCACGACTTATTTTTTTGTTATTTGGAAGTGTATTTTTACCAGATGTTAGTATGTCAGCCACATGCCAAGCTATAGCTTCTCCCTCTCTATCTGGGTCTGTTGCTAAAATAATTTCTTCACAGTTTTTTGCGCACGACTTAATTTTTTTCACAGCAGCTTCTTTGCCTGGGCTAATAATATAATTCATTGCGTAGTTATTTAGAGGATCTATAGCATCTTTTTTAGGAAGCTCCCTGATATGACCAATGGTCGGTAATACCTGGTAACCTTCACCCAGATACTTCTCAATGGTTTTTGCCTTTGCTGGCGATTCAACTATGACGAGTTTATTCATAAAAAATACTTATTTTTAATAATGGAACTAGCCCACAAGGCTGTGATTATAAATACAAAAGATTTATTAATTCAATGTTTTTGGTTTTTCAAAGGCTTCTTCCGCATCATATGCATGAAGTTTAACCTCAACAGAAGGCTCTTGGAACAGCATCAAAATACTGAGCGCTTTAACGACCTCAATATCCATTGGTTCAAAACCTATAGAGGTAAGCTTATCGATTAATAACTCTCTTTTTTGGGGTGTTAATAAACCAAATTTTTCTAATCTAATAATGTAATTTTGGCACTCGCTATCCAACAAAGATTTTTCTTCATCCGAAAAAACCCGAGCAGATAATGATCGCGGACTTGTGATCTCAGTGCTGTCAACAGGGCCTTTAAAAATCTCTACCCAGTCCATAGCATGATTAATAACGTTGTCCTCAAAACCAGCGCCCTTAAGGTGCTTTCTTATCTCAAAATTGCTTCCTGTTTCCCTAACTGGGTCTTCAGAATAATACTCAAAAAGGTAAAGCAGTACGTCTAGGAAGTCTTCTTTCAGGTTTTGATTCATTTGTTAGAAAGTAGTTTATAGGTTGAGGATGTATGAAAAGATCACTAAGGTCAAATCCTTTTTTTCTTCAGATAAAATTAATGCCCCAATGAGATGTTTTGGAAAAAAACAACAACATCATGATATTATATTTCTCCCATTTTTTGTCACATTAAAATTGAGGATTAAGCAAATGGAAAAAGGTTTGGACTTACTACAGTTTCCAGACGAAAGGTTAAGAAGGGTATCAAAACCTATTGAAAACTTTGATGCGGAACTAACAGCTTTATCAGATAGTATGCTGAGAGTTATGTATGAATCTAGAGGAATTGGGCTGGCTGCCCCACAGATTAACCATCCAATTAGAATGATTGTTATAGATATCAGTGAAGACAGAAACACCCCTTTAATCTTTGTTAACCCAAAACTAACCTCATTCGAAGGCAATATAGAAAGTAATGAAGGGTGTCTTTCTGTGCCTGAGATTCGGACTACTGTTAAGAGACATAAGACAATTAACTTATTGGCCCAAAACATTGATGGAGCTGAAATTAATATAGAGGCTGATGATTTGCTCTCCATTTGTATTCAACATGAAATAGATCATTTAGACGGGAAACTTTTCATTGATTATGTTCCAAACATTAAGCTGCAAAGACTAAGAAAAAAAATCGCAAAACAAAAAAAACTATCCAACAACCAAACCCCACAAGGGACCACGGTAAGCATTGTTTAAAATGGAGTTATAACAATGATGTCCCAACAAAACATTTTGTTTGCAGGCTCTTCTTTGTTTTCATTACGCCCACTTGAAGCCGTTATGGGCCTTGGTTTTAAATCAGTTAGTGTTTTAACACAACCAAAAAAGAAACAAGGCAGAGGGTTGGAGCAGAAGGTTAACCCCCTTATGGGTTTAGCTCTTGATATGGGTTTAGAGGTTCTTTCTTATGAGTCACTAAAGAAGCAAAACATTGAGCAAGATATTGTGAGTTTATCGCCCAACGTTTTACTAACTGTTTCTTATGGGCAAATAATACCAAAAGAAGTCCTTAATCTTTTTAGTCATGACACTCTAAACATTCACCCGTCTTTGCTGCCTTTATGGAGGGGCGCCTCACCAATCCAGTCTGCAATATTAAACGGGGATAAAACCACAGGTGTTTCAATTATGAAAATGACGCCATCTTTAGATGAGGGCCCTGTTTTTCTTTCAAAAAGACTTGATATCGATAATAAAGACAACTCAAAAACCCTTACTGAAAAGCTTTCGATATTAGCAGCCACAATACTAACAACATCGTTAGGAAAAATACTAGAGGGTAAATTAAAAGCCAATGATCAAAACCATAATGAAGCAACGGTTTCTGAGAAAATAAAAAAACAAGACGGTAAAATTAGTTGGCAAAAAGGAGCAAAAACCATTGATCAACAAATAAGGGCCTATAATCCATGGCCAGTAGCCTTCACCCACATTGATGGGCGCTATTTAAGGATTTGGGAGGCTGAGGTGTCTATAGATAAAAAAACCTATAATGAGCCTGGTGTTGTAATCCATTGTGATGAAAACGGCATGTTGGTTTCAACAGGCGAAGGTAATTTATTAATAAAAACAGTCCAATTAGAGGGAAAAAAAACCATAGGAGCAGGGGATTTTGGAAAAGGGTTTAGTGTTTTAAACAAAACACTCAGTTAGTTATGATTAGAATAAAAATAGCAGTTGTTTTTTTGGCGGCCAATCTTCTTTTTGTTATTTCAACAACAAACGCAGAAACAGGCAAAGGAAACTCTTATCTTGATGCGGGAGTTTACTATAGTGATATTGAGTTACCTCTAAGGTTTGAAAAAGAACAAATCAAGGCTTTAGAGTCCGGCATAGTATTTAGTTTAGAATTAAGGTTTCAAATCATAAATGTTAGAAATTGGCGCTTAGACAGAAACATTGGAGCACTAACACAAATTTATACAATTGAATTCAATGCTTTCACAAGGCGTTATTCAGTGACCAATAACAATACTGGTTGGCAAGTCTCTATGTCGACTATTAATGAGGTAAGTGGGTATTTAAGTAAAATAAAAAAACTTCCTTTAGTTGATGACTCATTGTTATCTTTAGAGGCAAATTACAGGGTGTTTTTAAATTCCAGCCTTAGGGCAAAAGGCGTATCTCAATGGATGAAAACACTTTCTTTTTGGAGAGAGAGTCTTGATTCTGATTTAGAGCAAATACAATGGCAACTGTTCAATTAAATCCCAAAACAACCAAGAAAATAATATTTTCTCTTATTTTTTTAAGCGCTAGCTCATTGTTAGCACTTATGTTTTCGGCTGACAACCCCAACGAGATCAACAAAATACAATTCTCATTAATAGCGGTTAATACTGTGTCATTTGTGGTCTTTCTTGTTCTTGTGTTTTTGAGCGCAAAAAAACTTAGTGCGGACTATAAACAGAATAAATTAGGAGCAAAACTACGTCTAAGGATGGCTTTAGCGTTTGGCGGCTTAGCCATTGTTCCAGCAATTGTTCTTTTCTTTTTTGCTATTAATTTTATGAATAAAGGAATCAGTGTCTGGTCTGATGCAGATGTAGAGCAAGGGTTAAACAACGCATTAATGCTTGGGAGGTCTGCTCTTGACGAACAAATACAACAAGGCTTATTTGAAACTTCAAACTTAGCTCTAGGGTTAACCGGAATAGAAAGCATTGATCAGCAGCTTCAGCAATTAGTTAAAACATCCAAGGCAGAACAGCTAGTTGTTTTAGATTCAGATCTTCAGGTTTTATCCACTAGCTCTGACCAAATTAACCGACTCAACCCAAGGATGCCAACACAACTAGAAATTGAGCAAGCCAACCTTAAACAATCCTGGACGAGCTTAGATTCAAACCCTAATGGCTCTTACCTTATTCGTGTTCTGGTTCCTGTGTTAAGTTTTTCCTCAAACCAAAAGCCGCTATATCTACAGGCATTCTTCAGTGTTGACCCAAAATTAAGCATGATGGCCGACTCTGTTGAAGAAACGTATGCTCGATATGGAAGGCTAAGCTTTATGAAAGCCCCTATTCAAAATAGTTATGTTTTAACTTTAGCCATTGTTGTTTTGTTAGCTTTATTGTTAGCAATCTATGGATCTATAGAGTTTGCAGAAAGATTAGTAAAGCCTATCGAAGCGCTAGAGAAGCAAACAGGGGTAGCTAAAAACAATATTAGACTAACTGAAGCTAAAGATGAATCAGACGAAATTACAACCCTTGTTCAATCTTTTATACAAGCCCAAAAAGAAGCAGCATGGAGCGATGTTGCCAAAAGAATGGCACACGAAATTAACAACCCATTAACCCCAATCCAACTCTCTGCTGAGCGAATCAAAAAAAAGTATTCTTCGGTTTTCAAAGGTGAGGATTTAGATTTCATCACACACTCAACGGAAACCATAGTAAACCAAGTTGAAGTTTTAAGGGGGATGGTAAGTGCATTTGGCAAATTTGCTGAAGAGCCAAGACTAACAATAGAAAACTTTAATATCATAAGCCTCATTAAAGAGTCTACAAACTTCTATTCAAAAAGAGACAATAAAAAAATATTTAAATTAAACCTACATGCTGAAAGTTGTGACATTCAGGCCGATGAACAAAAACTTAGACAAGTGTTTAATAACTTAATAACAAATGCGCTTGATGCAACTACTAAGATCTCTTCACCAAAAATAAGCATTAAAACTAACAAGATGGAAATCAACAATGAACCATATATTAAGTTAACAATCAGTGATAACGGACAAGGCCTTGAGCCTAGTATAGCAGGGAACCTGTTTGAGCCTTATGTGACCACTAAAGCAAAAGGCAAAGGACTAGGCTTAGCAATCGTCAAACACATTATTGAAGAACACAAGGGCCACATAGAACTACAAAACAGAGAAGCAAACGGAGCTTCTGTAATAATTACATTGCCCTTGTTTCAATCAACAAAAGGCCGATCAAATGAATAAAAAACAAAAACTAATAATGGTCGTAGATGATGAAATAGAGATCAGAAGTATTATCAATGACATTTTGATAGAGGAAGGCTATAAATCTATAGTTGCTTCATCTGCTGAAGAAGCCAGACAACTTTTAACTAGGCATACGCCAGATTTGGTGTTTTTAGATATATGGATGCCACAAGAAGACGGAATAGTGTTGTTAAAAGAATGGTCCAAAGACAAAGCCAAGGATTTTCCTGTGATCATGATTTCAGGCCACGCAACAATAGAGACAGCAATAAAGGCTACCAAGCTCGGAGCAGTTGATTTTATAGAAAAACCGATATCGATAGAGAACTTGTTTGGCGCTATTGATAAAGCTTTTTCTAAACAAAAACAAGAAGAGCACATAGATATCTTGAATTACATCATTCAGAACAGTAAAAAATTCTCTGATATCTTTAGATCTACAATTGTTGATACGTTAAAAGCAGAGGTCACATTTCTAATTGGAGAAGAAGGCACAGAAAAAGAGGGTTGGGCCAAGTACCTACATTTTAAACAATTCAATCAGCACTCTAATTTTTATGGCTTTCAACTAAACTTACTTAATATTGATTTTAAAGATGAGGAAGCATTTAAGTCAGCACTAACACAGCAGATTAATAAACTATCAAACTCAGGTGTTTTTTTTGAAGGGCTTCATTTATTAGGCTTGCCAGAACAAACAATAGTTAAATCAATTCTAAGAGATAATAAAGCAAGAGATTTAAATTACTACATCAGCTTAAATGACAAAGAATTAGCTGCAGAGTTTGAATTAACTAAAAAAGAAGTAATCAATATACCCCCCTTAAGACGGTATCTTCATGATATTCCAGAGTTATTGGATCTTTGTGTTCAGTATTTTACAAAACATGAAGGCTTGGCTTATAGGAGGTTTAGTTTAGCCGCACAAAATTTGCTAACCAAGTACCCGTGGCCAGGAAACTTAACACAGTTAATCGATATGGTACACGCGCTTTTAATGAGAAAAGACAAAGAAATAATCAATATCGAGGAGATTGAGGAAACGCTGACTTTACAAGGCCCCAAAGGAAATCTATCGATTGAAAGCAGCATTATGACATTAAGCATGAAGGAGGCTAAAAAACAGTTTGAAAGAGCTTTCCTAAAAAGACAGTTAGAGTTGGTTGGTGGAAAAATGAGCGAACTTGCACGAAGGGTCGACATGGAGCGAACAAACCTTTATAGAAAACTTCAATCGCTCGGTATTGAATATAAAAAAAAGAAATAAGACTACATTTTTTTTGGAGCTGAGACCCCAAGTATTTTTAACCCATCAACAATAACAATGGACACACATTGGAGCAACAAAACCATTGGGTTTCTTACTTCATCATCAGCAACAACAAATTTTTTAACACCATAATATGAGTGAAAAACCTGGGCAAGATCTTTCAGGTAATTCGACAGTTGATGCACAGACCTTTTTTCAGCTGCTTGGTTAATAACATCAGGATAGTTTTGCAGCAACGATATCAACTCAAGCTCATGCTTGCTATTAAGGTTAGCTACATTTTTTTTACCAAGCGCCTGGTTGTTTCTAAATCCCTTGTTTTTTATTTCTTGGATAACACTGTATATCCTGGCGTTTGCATATTGAATATAGTAAACAGGGTTTTGATTGTTTTGTTGTGTTGCCAAATCTAGATCAAAATCTAAATGTTGGTCATTTGATCTGCTAATATAAAAAAATCTAGCAGCATCGACCCCAACCTCTTCATAAAGATCTCTCATTGGAACAAAATTGCCTGAGCGAGTCGACATTTGTAACTTTTTTTTGCCTCTATAAAGGGCTACAAACTGCATGAGCACCACCTCTAAATCCTCAGGCTCACAACCCATTGAGGCAAGACCTGCTTTAAGCCTAGCGACATAACCATGATGATCAGATCCAAGTATGTTAATAAGCCTATCAAAACCCCTAGCTTTCTTGTCAGCATGGTACCCGATATCAGAGGCAAAATAAGTGCTCCTGCCATCTTTTCTTATGATAACCCTATCTTTATCATCCCCATAATTTGTTGTTTTCAGCCAGGTTGCACCATCTTTTTTTACCAAAGAATTTGTGCCCTCTAAATAAGCCAGCACGTCATTAATTTTTGATTCTTTGATCATATTCTTTTCTGAGAACCAGTGATCATACTCCACACCAAAATCACTTAAGTCTTGTTTGATTGTTTGCAAGACGTTTTGACAAATAACCTCTGTCACTTTCTCAAAAACACTCTCTCCTATAGAGTCTTTAATTTTTGAAATCAAAACATCTGTCTCTTCATCTTCATTTAAACCTTTAGTGTCCATATTGTTTAATGACAAGTTGTCAAGACTTACAAGTTGTTTTTTATTAATAGATTTCGCTATACCTTTTATGTATTGACCTTGATAGCAAGCTTTAGGAGGGGTTATTTTAACTCCAGAGAGGTTTATAGCCTCAATTAAAACACTTAAAACCAAGATACCAACTTGCCTACCAGCGTCGTTTATATAATATTCTGTTTCAACTAAATGCCCTGCTTTTCTTAAAAGCTTTGCCAGCGAGTCACCAAAAGCTGCGTGGCGACCATGGCCAACATGAAGAGGCCCTGTAGGATTAGAAGAAACAAATTCTAACAATATAGATTCTTTGGAGCCCGACTCTTGAGAACCAAAATCACTTTGTTTGTCTATTATTGATATCAAAACATCAGCCTTAACATCATGCCCAATAAAAAAATTAATAAAACCCGGTTGAGCAACCTCAGTTTTTTTTAGCCAACTTGGCCTGTCTATAGAGTTAGAGATAGACGTTGCGAGCTCAAAAGGACTTAAGCCAACCTTTTTGCTAAGCTTCAAAGCTATGTTAGATGAAAAATCACCATAATCAGGTTTAATCGATCTGCTGATTTCTATCTCAAAATTTTTGCCGCTGTCGCTACCTAGAATATTTTTTGTAGCAATGGTTTTTTGTAATAATTTTTTTAACTTTTCTTTCAATCTTTTCTTCCTGCTCTAAAACTATTAAGACATGTCGATTGGGTCTATATCGATAACCCACCTTACGCCTTTACTAACGTCATTATTCTCAATAAATAATCTTACTTGATTAAGCGAGGAATGAAGTTTTTTTCTGTTTTTATTCAATAGTAATATTTGACCTCTATATTTTCCTAGTTTTCTTTCTATGGGCGAAGAAACAGGGCCCAAAAATAAAGTTTTATGACCTTTTAGTGTTTCACTAAAACTACTGATTTTAGAGAGAAATTCAAACACCTTTTTTTTATTGACAGCCTCTGCCCTTAATAAGGCCGCACCATAAAACGGCGGCCACAAATGATTAATTCTTTCTTCAATAGAACCATTGAAAAAAGAGGTGTAGTTATTATTGATAATATTTTGCAATAAAGGGTGGTTTGGGTTGTGTGTTTGGACCACTACTAGTCCCCTTTCATTTCTTCTGCCTGCCCTACCAGAAGCCTGAAAATATTGCTGGGCAAATAGCTCGCTGCTTCTAAAGCCGCTTCCAAACAAGCCTTGATCAGCATTTATAATTGCCACCATAGATAGATTCGGAAAATCATGACCCTTTGTTAGCATTTGTGTCCCCACCAATATTTTCGCTTTACCTGAATGTGCAAGTTTCATAGCAAGCTCTCGTTTTTTTTTGGATCTGGTTGTGTCTCGGTCTATTCGTAATATGTTTTCATTAGGAAATTGCTCCTTTAAACCCTCTTCAAGTTGTTGTGTTCCTTTGCCAACATTTGCATTGTTAGAGCCACATTTGCTACACAATTTAGGTTGCGTTTTTTGATATGAACAATGATGACACTTTAGAAGGCGAATTGTTTTATGCAAAACCAAGCTTGTATCACACCTTGGGCATTCTTCTATGTGTCCGCATTCTTCACACATAGTTAAAGGCGCATAACCTCTTCTGTTTAAAAATAGCAACACTTGTTTATGTTTATTAATTTGTTCTGCAATGTCTTTAATTAACGGCTTGGTTAGCCCTTTGTTTATTGGGTGTAATCTCAGGTCAATTATTTTATTTTTGGGTAAAGGGGTTGAAAACACTCTTTTGTTAATTTCAACAGAGTTATATTTTTTGTTTTTTACATTAAATAAACTTTCAAATGATGGCGTGGCAGAACCTAAAAGTAGTTTTGCATTGAGTTTTTTTGCTTTTACTACAGCAAGGTCTCTAGCTGAGTACATTAAACCGCTTTGCTGTTTGTAGGACTGATCATGTTCTTCATCAATCACAATAATCCCAAGTGAAGCAAAAGGAGTAAAAATAGCAGATCTTGTTCCAACAACTAATTGTGCAAGACCTTTTTGTGCGGCAACCCAAACAGATGCTCTAACCTTAGGGCTAGTCCCAGAATGTATGACATTAACTAAACCACCAAAACGGGCAGTTAAAACATTGGCAGTTTGTGGGGTTAAACCAATTTCTGGAACAAGAAACAACACCTGATGACCAAGGCTCAACTCTTTTTCAATTAGCCGCATGTATACTTCTGTCTTGCCGCTTCCTGTGACTCCGTTAAGGAGAAGGGCGCTATTGTTTTTGAGATATTTTTCAGATTCTTTTAGGGCGACTTTCTGAGCATTAGTTAAGCTTTTCCTCTCTTCTGCTAAAGCTATAAAGCCATTATCTTCAATTTTGTTTGGGTATTTAGACTCTCTCAAATACTTGGGAACAACAGTAGAGTAAGCCATGCCAATAGGATAATGGTAGTAATTAGAGCACCATTTAATTAGATCTCTTGTGTGGTTGTCTATAACCGGCGTCTCATCAATAATTTCTGTAAAAGGTTTTAATTTTCTATTACTTATTTTGGATGAAGAGCTAATGTCATGTATAAACCCTAACCTTTTTTTGTTCCCAAAAGGCACTTGGATTCGTTGACCAATTTCTGGTTTTATCTTGGAGTCTAGATTTATACTATAGTCAAAAAGTGATTTAACTGGTGTTTGTATAGCAATGTTTAGTATTGTTTTTTTCAACACCCTATAGACTTTATCCCATTGCTAACCAATTCTAACCCTTGTGATAAATAATCAGAATGAGAACCAATACCAAACCTTAAATAACCATCCATACCATAACAGTCACCAGGAACAATCAGAACGCTTTGTTCAGTTCTTAGTTTATGAGCAAACTCCATACTGTTGATGTCCATGTTGTAGCCCACAAAAGCCATCCCCCCAGCTTGTGGAGGAACAAATGTAAACAACCCTCTATGAGAATCCAACCATGATTGGAACAATTTTAGGTTATTGTTTAGCATTTCACTAGACCGTGATAACACCTGCTCCCTGTTTTTTTTTGTCATAATTTTTATTGCTATTTCCTGGGATAAAACAGAAGCACATAGCGATGTGTAATCTTTATGGGCCCATATTTCTTCAACTAATTCTTCATTGGCAACCAACCATCCTATTCTCAGGCCTGGATGGGCAAAAGATTTTGAGAGCCCACAACACACAATCGCTTTTTCATAAAACTCTATAAAGCTTCTGGTTTCTTTGCCATCAAGTTCCGAGCCACGATAAACCTCATCTGAATGAACATAAGCATCATTGTTTTTTGCAATTGATGCAATGGCAGTCATTTCTTCATCTGTCATTACAGCCCCAGTTGGGTTATTAGGATTGCAAATGGAAATTAATTTAGTATTGGGGGTAACAATTTCTTCTAACTCATTTAAATCAAGGTGCCAGCCCAGTTCTTCTTTAAGGCTTATGGTTTTTATTTCAGCACCAAAATTTTTGGCTAAACCAGGCACTTGCATATAATTTGGTAACACCATAACCACCTCGTCACCAGGCTTAATTAAAGCCCATGCCATTATAAAATTAGCCTCAGCAGAACCGCTGGTTAACAGAATATTGGATTCGTTGGTGTTGGGGTACCAATCTTTAATTACCCTAAGCAAGCGAGGGTCACCCTGGGTATAACCATAGTAGATTTCCATTGATAAAAACCTCTCGATTTCATCTTTTTCTAACAGGTCATTAATGGACATTGGGTGGTTGCCGCTATCACTAAGATTGAAGTCCACCTCATTTTCATAGATGGATTGAAAACGCTCCATTTCAAACACTGTAAACATAAAGTTGAGGATATCATAAACACTATATTTTTTTTCAATCTTGACATCTCAATCTTGCCAATATATCTTCCTCACAGAATCTAGATAGTTAAAGCTTATTACTAAATGAAAATCTTCTTTCCAAAAGAACTTGATAACGAGTTAAGAACATCAATAGTTCCTTCTGTGGTGCAAAAATTTACCACTCTTGAGCTCGAAGTTTTTGTTGAGAAAGGCATTGGCGAAACAATTTCATTAAGCGATGATGTTTATCTTGAGGCAGGAGCCAAAACAATAAAAAATCGTGCCGATGCTTTTTCCTTTGCAGACATTGTGTGTCGTCTCAATGTCCCAAATATAGAAGAAATCCAACACTTAAGGAACAACTCAATACACATCAGTTTTCTTGATCCATTTAATCAAAATGAATTAATTAATGCTTTTACTAAACAATCCGTTACTGCTATTAGTATGGAGATGATACCAAGAGTCACAAGAGCTCAAAAAATGGATGCACTTAGCTCACAAGCTAGTCTCGCTGGCTATGGTGCTGTTATAGAGGCTGCAGAAAAGCTTAACAAGGTTTTTCCAATGATGATGACTCCAGCTGGAACCATTTCACCTGCCAAAGTATTTGTTGTTGGGGTTGGAGTTGCTGGATTACAAGCAATTGCAACAGCGAAAAGACTGGGCGCAAGGGTCGAGGCATTTGATACTCGACCAACTGTGGAAGAACAGGTTTTATCATTAGGAGCTAAGTTTATAAAAATTGATATTGGGCAATTAGAAGAAACAGAACAAGGCTATGCTAAGGAGTTAAATGCAGAGCAGCTTGAATTGCAAAGACAAGGCATGATTAAGGCTTGTAGTTATTCCGATGTAATTATTACAACAGCACAAGTTTTTGGAAAAAAAGCCCCTTTGATTATCACCCAAGACATGATCAATGCAATGCAGCCTGGTAGCGTCATTATAGATATGGCTGTTAGCACAGGGGGCAATGTGGAAGGTTCTGTAGCTGGGGACACAGTGATTTCAAATGGAGTATACATTATAGGCAATGTGAGTTTGCCCGCTTCTGTAGCCACACACGCCAGCCAGGTATATGCTAATAATATTTTTAATATGATTGAAGAGTTTTGGGATAAAGAAAACAAAATTATGAACATCGATATTAATGATGAAATATTGTCTGGATGTGTTGTTTCTCACTCTGGAGAATCAATCGGTCCAAAAAGTAAATAAAGGAGAAAAACTAAATGGAGCCAACATTTATTTTATTATTGTTTGTATTGGTCTTGTCTGTTTTTTTAGGATTTGAGCTTATCTCAAAAGTGCCTTCAACTCTACACACACCATTAATGTCTGGGGCTAACGCAATCTCAGGTATTGCTATTGTTGGGGCTATTCTTACCTCAAGAATAGAGCTGGTTGATTTTGAGATTACCTTTATCTTAGGAATGGCAGCTGTCTTCTTCGCAACAATCAATGTCGTTGGTGGTTATTTAGTTACAAACAGAATGCTTAGTATGTTTAAGAAGAAATAAATGGAGTTTTTAAATACAATTTTTTCATCAACCGCCAATGAAGCGTTAGTTAATGTAATTTATATACTTTCTTCAGCGCTCTTTATTGTTGGTCTAAAAATGTTGGGCTCACCTGAAACCGCCACTAAAGGCAACTTGATTTCAGCTCTAGGCATGTTGATTGCTGTTGTTGTAACCTTGTTAGATCAAAGTGTTACTAACTTCCAATGGATTTTTGTCGCTATGATCTCAGGAGCGCTAATCGGCGCAATTGCAGCCCTCAAAGTAGAGATGACATCAATGCCAGAAATGGTCGCAATTTTTAATGGTTTTGGCGGAATTGCTAGCTTGCTTGTTGGGTCAGCAGAATATTTTTTGTCAGGCACCGATAGCTTGGGTATTTTGATACCAATATTTTTAACAGTTGTTATTGGTGGAATAACCTTTACCGGCAGCATTATTGCCTATGGCAAGCTTTCAGGGAGAATGAATGGGAACCCCGTTTTGTACAAAGGCCAACAATGGATCAATGGATTATTATTTCTATTGTTGTTGTTTTTTGGGATTGAGATGGTTGCTAATCAGGGGTTTATTTTTACATTAAACTGGCAAATTTTGGCAGCGATTATCTGTTTATCTTTTTTGTTGGGCGTGCTTTTGGTTATCCCAATTGGTGGTGCTGACATGCCAGTAGTTATTGCATTATTAAATAGTTATTCAGGACTAGCAGCTTGTGCAGCAGGTTTTGTTATTCAAAATAACGTTCTAATTGTGGCCGGTGCTCTGGTTGGAGCAAGCGGTCTTATTTTGACAAATATAATGTGCAAAGCTATGAATAGATCCTTAGGGAATGTATTGTTCAGCGGTTTTGGGGCTGTTGTCCCAGCAGGCACAAGCGCTGAAGAACAAGGTGAGGTAAAACCTATTGTGGCAGAAGATGCTTATTTAATATTGGAAGCAGCATCATCAGTAGCCATAGTTCCAGGGTATGGAATGGCTGTTGCCCAAGCACAACATGCAGTTAGAGAACTAGGTGAACTATTAGAAGAGAACGGCACAACTGTGGAATATGTTATTCATCCAGTTGCTGGAAGGATGCCAGGACATATGAATGTCTTATTGGCAGAAGCAAACGTTCCTTATGACCAATTGATTGAGCCCGAGGATATTAATCCAATTATTGAATCCGTGGACGTGTGCATTGTTATTGGTGCAAACGATGTTGTTAACCCAGCTGCACGAGAAGATGATGAGAGCCCAATATATGGAATGCCAATAATTGATGTCGATAAAGCAATCACAACTTTTGTTCTTAAAAGATCAATGGCTTCAGGCTTTGCGGGCATTGAAAACCCCTTGTTTTTTAAAACCAATACCCGAATGCTTTTTGGGGACGCGAAAGACTCGATTACAGCTTTAGTTTCTGAGTTTAAGAACTAGAGCCTCTTTTTTGCTATTAATAAACTCTTTTTAAAAGGGCTTTTATCAATTTTATTTTGTAAAAAATTGTTTAATATTAAGTTAACAAAATAAAAACTTATCATATGAACAATCATCAACAAACATTGAGAGTTGATATCACAGGGTTGCCTCTAGAGTGGGTGGATTATAAAGAGGCGGTTAAACTTTATGCAGTGAATCAGGTTGTTTATACCTTGGGGAATGACCTCTATACAATATACGGTGGAATTAA
>UINC01001237.1_pt1 | contig 25411 bp, 16 predicted proteins | sample 5385821 | NCBI WGS metagenome assembly UINC01 (sample SAMEA4666929, study PRJEB26691) | marine metagenome | isolation source: Pacific Ocean | place: Pacific Ocean | collected 2011-10-13 | reverse complement strand
TTGGATTTCGTTTGTCGTAGGATTTGTAAAAGTAACTGACTTGGCATGCAAAAAAAGTCGATCTAACCCTTTTTTCTTCATCGCCTTATCAAACAAGTGGTCACCATATTTATCGTCCTGTGCAATTGGATGGTCTGCATATTTTGCATGCACTCGAATTTGATGGGTTCGGCCAGTTTTAATTTCAACCTCGACTAGTGATGCACTGTAATCTTTGTCTTGAAAATTTTTTATTGGGTGAAAAATACTAATTGACTCCTTTCCTTTAACATCAACCACGCTATACCTAGAGTTTTGAAAAATCGGCGCATCGATTGTATGGTATTTTTTACTCCAAGAATTTTTTACAAATGCTATATATCGTTTTTCCATCTGATGTTTAACTAGTTGTTGGTGTAAGTCTTTGAGAACAGAGCGTTTTTTAGCCAGTATTAGACAACCAGAAGTGGCGCGGTCAAGCCGATGAACTAGCTCAATTGGTTGACTATATTTATCTTTCAATGCCTCAATCACTCCAACATTTATACCGCTACCGCTATGTACGGCGACGCCATTTTGTTTATTAATAATCATTAAACCTTCGTCTTCATACAACACACTCTTACTTAATAAATCGATAAAGTTTGTTGAGTATTTTATTGATTTTTCAGCAGCTAATCTGATTGGAGGTATACGAACTACATCATTTAACTGGAGCTTGTATTCTGCTTTTTTACGTCCCTTATTCACTCTTACCTCGCCTTTTCGAATAATACGATAAATATGCGGTCTAGGTACGCCCTTGAGTTTCTTTAAGAGGTAGTTATCTAAGCGCTGCCCTATAGAAAACTCATCAACAGTTACAAGTCTGGAGGATACATTCATAGTCACTTTTTATGAGAAAAATAAGTTCTTAAAGTTTGTTGTAGTTACTTCTGCAATTTCATCAATCGAAGTATTACGAACCTCGGCCAGTTTCTCTGCAACATAATAAGTATAGGCTGGACTATTGGGTTTGCCACGATATGGCGCCGGAGTTAGATATGGTGAGTCCGTTTCCACTAAAAGCCTATCAGCAGGAACCTTTTTTGCGATTTCACGCAAATCATTCGCATTGTTAAAAGTCAAAATACCAGAGAAAGAAATATAAAAGCCTAAATCTAGCGCCGCCTTTGCTGTCTCCCAATCCTCAGCAAAGCAGTGCATAACACCTGATTGTGCGTTCTCTTTTTGCAAAATATCAATAATGTCCTCTTTGGATTCTCTCATATGAATGATGAGTGGTTTCTCTGACTTATTTGAAGCTCTAATATGGCAGCGAAATCGATCTCTCTGCCAATCTGCTTCATCTTTTTTTACGCGAAAGTAGTCTAGCCCTGTTTCGCCGATTGCTATCACTCTATCACTTGAAGATAATTCTAAGAGTTTTTCAACGCTAGGCTCTTTACTGATAATCTCTGTAGGATGAACTCCAACAGATGCATAAATATTTGAATGTTGTAGTGCTAGATTGTGGACCTGATCAAAATGTTCCAAGTCAATACAAACACATAAGAATTGATTAACCGATAATTCTTTTGCATGGGACAGCATAGATTCGACACTACCGCCAAATGCTTCTAAATCAACACGATCAATATGGCAATGGGAGTCAACAATTTGCATAGAGAAATTATATCTTAATTTCTAAAATTGAACGCTTCTCAGCAATAAATGGCACACTTAATGGATGAATAATTGCATTAAGCTTTTCAATATTTTTTTCCTTAACATAGTCTCCTTTCATTAACAAATATATACCATTATCTGCAAGTAAATGCTCGGTTAGTTGAATTGTTTTATTTACTCCTGCAAAGGCACGTGATGTAATTTGATTGTAATACTTATTTCTTTCAAAAGATTCTACTCTGCTATTAATAATCTTCAAGTCTTCAAGTTCTAACTCGGTTTTTACTACTTGCATAAACCGACACTTCTTTCCAACACTGTCTAGGACACTCACTTCAGTCTCGGGCAACATAATCGAGATAACAATACCCGGCAGACCTGCGCCAGAGCCAACATCAAGTAATCGACCTGGTTTTAGATAAGGGATTATAGAGAGACTGTCGAGCAAATGCTTTTTTACAGATTCTATAGGATCACGAATTGCGCTTAGATTATATGTCCTATTCCATTTTAAAATAAGAGATAGGTAGCTTAGTAGACGACTTATCTGCTTAGCGGAAAGACTAATTTGCATTAACTCAGCACCATCACAGAGCACCTGTTGCTCTTTAATCACGAGGAAGCTTTATAGGTTTTTAAATATACTAAAAGTATGGAAACAGATGCCGGAGTTACACCCTGAATTCTACTCGCTTGGCCTATTGTTTCAGGCTTTATATCATTCAATTTTTGTCTAACTTCACTTGAGAGCGCCTTTATCGTATTGTAATCTATCTCAGCAGATAAAGCGGTATTCTCATTTTTGCGGTACTTCTTTATCTCTTCTAGCTGACGCTTAATATAGCCCTCGTATTTAATTTGATTTTCAACTTGCTCAATAATTATGGGATCTTCTAGAAACGGCTTTGCTTTTTCAATTTGACTGAGATCCTTGTAGTTAATGTTAGGTCTTTTGAGTAAAGCTTCTAAGCTATATTCATGGTTAAGTTTTATACCCAAAACACTTTCAGCTTGACTGTCACTAGCCTGGATCCAAAAAGATTTCAAGCGTTTCTTTTCAGTATCTACTTGTTCGTATTTACCTATAAATGAATGCCATCTTTTTTCGTCGACTAAACCCAACTCTCTTGCCTTTGGTGTTAAGCGTTCATCAGCATTATCCTCACGAAGCAATAAACGATATTCAGCACGTGAAGTAAACATACGGTATGGCTCACTTGCGCCCTTGGTAGTCAAATCATCCACCATAACTCCAATATAAGATTCGTCACGTTTTGGATACCAAGAGCTTTTATCTTGTACTTTTAAAGCTGCATTGATTCCGGCAAGTAGACCTTGCGCGGCCGCCTCTTCGTAGCCGGTTGTACCATTGATTTGTCCTGCAAAATAAAGACCAGAGATTTTTTTAACCTCCAACGTTTGCTTTAGACCACGAGGATCGAAGAAATCATACTCGATAGCATATCCTGGGCGCACAATTTTTGCATTCTCAAATCCCTTAATTGAATGAACCAGGTCCTCTTGAATTTCGTAAGGCAAAGAAGTTGAGATGCCATTTGGATAGACCTCATGAGTGGTTAACCCTTCTGGCTCGACAAATATTTGGTGTGAATCACGTTCAGAAAATCGCACCACTTTGTCTTCTATTGATGGACAATAGCGTGGACCTACGCCTTCAATAATGCCACTAAAGATTGGAGAGTCCTTTAAACCATCGAGAATATGTTCATGTGTTTTGGTATTGGTATGGGTGATGAAGCATGGAATTTGCTGTGGATGATCGTTCAAATTTCCCATAAATGAAAAGCTTGGCAAGGGTGTATCTCCAGATTGCTTCTGTAAAACATCGAAATTAATTGTTCTACCGTCCAAACGGGGTGGCGTCCCAGTCTTTAATCTGCCTACCCCCAAATCATATGAACGTAATTTTTCTGCTAAATGGTTTGCTGGGGCATCGCCTAGACGGCCACCCTGAAAATTTTTCATTCCTATATGTATGACACCACCAAGAAAAGTACCAGAAGTGAGGATCACTTTGTCGGCAAAAAAATCAAGACCCATCTGAGTTATAACGCCTTTAACTTGATCATTCTCAATAATCAAGTCATCAACCGCTTGTTGGAAAAGGGTTAAATTTTCCTGGTTTTCGAGAGTATGTCTAATTGCAGCCTTATAGATTGCTCTATCGGCTTGAGCTCTAGTAGCTCTCACTGCAGGACCTTTAGAGGCGTTGAGTGTTCTAAATTGTATACCTGCTTTATCGATGGCTTTTGCCATCACGCCACCCATTGCATCTATTTCTTTAACAAGGTGGCCCTTGCCTATACCGCCAATAGCGGGATTACAACTCATCTGGCCTAAAGTTTCAATACTATGCGTTATTAGTAAAGTATCGACACCCATTCGTGCTGAAGCTAATGCCGCCTCAGTACCGGCATGGCCCCCGCCAACAACAATAACAGGAAAGTATTTACTTTGTTTCATTTTTCTTTCATTCAGCCCATAAAAAGCCCGCAATAAGCGGGCTCTTAATTATACGCTAGAATTTACGGGCTAGATTTTTCCGTCCATCTTACATAAAGTGTAGGCTTTATTAGTATTTGTAACCAGCCTCAAACAAACTCTCTTGTGAGGAAGGCTGAGAACCAGCAACATAATCTCCTGTACAAGCTTCCGAATTTGCTTGTGCTCTTGCCAACAAGGCTTTTTGACCTGCCTCAATGTCATGGCCCTGCCAGGCCTGTAAACAAGATTGCTGCAATGCTCTTCCATAAGAAAATGCTAAACTCCTAGTACTTTTTCGTTCAATACTGTTCATTGTATTAAGATAAACTGACGCATCTTCTTCTGTCAGCCCGCCGGAAAGAAACATGATGCCTGGAACAGCCGCAGGTACACAGCGCTCCATTGTACGGACTGTTATCTTAGCAACTTCTTCGGAACTAGCTTGGTTAGTATTATCAGCACCTGAAACAGTCATCGAAGGCTTTAATAGACTACCTTCCAAGAAAACACCGTTTTCTGCGCATGCCTTGTATACTTCCGTTAGTACTCTCTCCTGTGCTTCTGCTGTGCGTTCAATAGTATGGTCGCCATCCATGAGAATTTCAGGCTCTACAATTGGCACGAGACCAGATTCTTGACAAATTCTAGCATAACGAGCTAAACCCCAAGCATTCTCTTTAATTGCAAGATCAGTAGGGCATCCATCAGCGGTTATTTGGAGTACCGCACGCCATTTTGCAAAACGTGCACCGCGCTCATAATATTCAGCGGTGCGCTCTGCCAGACCCTCTAAACCTTGACAAAAAGTTTCAACCTCATGTCCGCCTGCAAGTGGGCGCAAACCTTTATCAACTTTAATACCGGGGATGATTCCTAACTTATCAATTTTTGCAACCATTGACTCACCATCTGCATGATTTTGATACAGAGTCTCTTCAAAAAGAATAGCGCCACTTATGAAATCACCAAGCCCTTTCGCGGTAAAAATCATGCCCCGATAAGCCTGCCTATTCTCTTCTGTGTTTTCAATGTTGATACCAGCAAGGCGTTTACCAATTGTCGGTGTCGACTCATCAACTGCCAGTAACCCCTTTCCTTTTGCCGCTATAAGATTAGCTGTTTCTCTCAATTCTTCTTGTTTTTTAATCATCATTTTTCACCTTTATATTTTTACTATTTTGTTTAATAATTTCCATCGCCAACACGAAGGATTTTCAACATGTTTGTTCCGCCTGCTTTATCTTTGTGCATTCCTTTCGTTAGTATTACTAGATCTCCATTTTTTACAACTGATTTTTTTTGAAGATTTTCTATTACATGGCTATTAACGTCATTCCAATCATCTGTGCTTGTTTTTTCCACAAAGCAAGGGTATACACCTCTATACAAGGTTACCTTTTGTAGTGTTTTTTCATTATCGGACATCGCAAAAATTGAAATATTTGAACTGATTCTAGACATCCATAATGCAGTTTTTCCAGTCTGAGTTAATGTTGCGACAACTTTTGCACCAATATGGTTTGCGCCATACATTGCGGTCATAGCTATCGTTTCATCTACTCTTTCAAAGCTTTCGTGGAGTCTATGGTGGGAAATCTTTGCAGTTGGGCTTTTTTCAGATTCCAGACAAACATCGCTCATTGTTTTAACAGCGTTTACTGGAAACTCTCCAGCAGCGGTTTCCGCAGAAAGCATGACAGCATCAGTCCCATCAAGTACCGCGTTTGCCACATCAAAAACTTCTGCCCTTGTAGGGATTGGATTGTTAATCATTGACTCTAACATTTGTGTTGCAGTAATCACGAATTTGTCACCGGACCTAGCCTTCTTAATAAGTCTCTTCTGTTGTGCTGGTAGTTGCGGGTCACCAATCTCAACACCCAAGTCACCACGCGCCACCATTATTCCTGCCGACTCCTTTAAAATCTCTTCGATAACATCATCTGCCAGTGACTCAGTGCGTTCAATTTTTGCCACAACACTAGCATCTGAGCCTGCTTTTTTTAATAGTTCTTTAGTTTCCCTCACATCATCCGCACTCACTGGAAAAGACAAAGCAACATAATCCGCATCAGCTTTAGCAGCCGTTTTAATGTCCTTCTTGTCTTTATCTGTAAGAGCTTTTGCGCTTAAACCGCCACCACGCAAATTGATGCCTTTACCGTTACGTAAAATACCTGCCTGAATGACGGTTGTTATAATCTTTGAGCCTTTAGTACGTCTTACCTCAAGAATTATTTTTCCATCATCTAATAGCAGAACATCTCCAGTTTTGACGTCATTGGGCAATGACTTATATGCAATACCAACAGCATTTAAATCACCTTCGTTTTCATCTAAATCAGCATCAAGAGTGAACTTGGAACCATTTTCCAATTCAACTTGTTCATTTTTGAAGCCAGATATTCGAATCTTTGGTCCCTGGAGGTCCATTAAGATGCCGATGAATGTTTTGTTTTCTTTTGCATAGTTTCTCACTGCCGCTACACGTCTTAAATGCTCTTCTTCTGTTCCGTGGGAAAAATTGATTCGAACAACATTTGCCCCCGCATCCAATATGCCTTTTAATACCTTCGGCTTATCTGTTGCAGGACCTAGTGTTGCTAGAATTTTAGTACGTCTAAACATAATTACTCCTCTGCTCTTGTTTCTAGTATTTCTACTACTGGCAATTTCTTCCCTTCAAGAAACTCCAAGAAGGCGCCGCCGCCGGTTGAAATATAAGAAATTTTATCTTCAATATTATATTTATCAACTGCCGCAAGGGTGTCTCCACCTCCAGCTATTGAGAAAGCTTCAGATTCTGCAATGGCATTCGCTAAACATTCTGTACCTCCAGCAAATTGGTCAAATTCAAACACACCAACGGGGCCATTCCACACAATTGTACCGGCACTTCGCATAACATCAGCCAGTTGGTTAGCGGAATTTGGTCCAATATCAAAAATCATATCATCTGCAGCAAGCTTGGATGAGTCTTTGACCTCAGCATTAGCAAACTCAGAAAACTCTTTTCCACAAACCACGTCAGTTGGCACGGGAATCTCACAATCCTCCATCAACGATTTTGCAGTTGGAATTAAATCATGCTCACACAAGGACTGCCCTACACTATGCCCCTGAGCTGCAATAAACGTGTTTGCAATACCACCACCAACCACAAGCTGGTCAACAAACTTTGAAAGAGATTCAAGAACGGTCAATTTAGTTGAAACTTTTGAGCCGCCTACAACAGCAACCATTGGTCGTGCAGGATTGTCTAAAGCCTTTCCTAATGCTTCTAGCTCGCCCACTAATAGTGGCCCTGCACAGGCAGTAGGCGCATATTTAGCCACACCATGTGTTGAAGCATGGGCTCTGTGCGCAGTTCCAAAAGCGTCTTGTACACAAATATCACACAAGGCGGCCATTTTTTTTGACAACTCGTCATCGTTTTCTTTTTCGCCTTCATTAAACCTTACATTCTCACAAAGTACAACCTCACCATCTTCAAGATCAATTCCACTAAGCCAATCGGTAACTAGTTTGACTTCTTGCCCCAATAGATTGGTCAAATAATTTGCTACCGGTTCTAATGAAAATTTTTCTTCATATTCGCCGGCAGTTGGCCTACCGAGGTGTGAAGTTATAATTACTTTTGCGCCTGCATTTATTGCATAAACAATTGTTGGAAGAGACGCCTGAATACGTTTATCACTGGTTACCTCGCCGTCTTTTATCGGTACATTTAAATCTTGTCTAATTAAAACTCGCTTACTAGACAAATCCAGGTCAGTCATTCTAAGTATGTTCATAACTACCTCTACTTATAACAAATTATTATTACTGTGTAATATGTTCTGCTAGACGCAACATGTTGCAGGTGTAACTGTATTCGTTGTCATACCAGGATACTAACTTAACGAATGTTGAATCCATCGCAATACCAGCCTCAGAGTCAAAAATTGAAGCACAAGTATGGCCAACAAAATCAGTAGAAACAACTTTCTCATCTGTGTAACCAAGAACTCCTTTCATTGAACCCTCAGAGGCTGCCTTCATCGCAGCACAGATAGCGCCATAGTCTGCCTCTTTATTTAACTCTACAGTTAGATCAACAACCGAAACATCTGAGGTTGGCACACGAAAAGCCATGCCTGTTAATTTGCCATTCAGTTCTGGCAAAACTACGCCTACAGCTTTAGCGGCACCGGTTGATGAAGGGATGATATTTTCAAGAATACCACGACCGCCACGCCAATCTTTCATAGAAGGTCCATCAACTGTTTTCTGTGTTGCTGTTACGGCATGAACTGTTGTCATTAAACCGCGCTTAATACCCCATTCGTCGTTGACAACTTTTGCGACCGGGGATAAACAGTTTGTTGTGCAAGATGCCGCAGATATAATCGACTGTCCGTCATATGACTCGTGGTTAACACCATATACAAACATCGGTGTGCCGTCTTTAGATGGCGCAGACTGAATAACTTTTTTAGCACCAGCATCTAGGTGTGCCTGGCATCCTTCTTCAGTTAAGAAAAAACCAGTACAATCAATAACCAGATCCGCTCCAATTTCATCCCACTTCAAATCAGCAGGATTACGCTCAGCGGTTAGTCGAATTTTGTTACCGTCGATAACAAAATTGTCGCCCTCAATACCAATATCCTTGCCGAAACGTCCATGTACCGAATCATACTTAAGCATATAAGCCAAATAATCGTTATCTAATAAATCATTAATACCAACAACCTCTAAACCATCAAAATCTTTATCGATAGCACGAAAAACCATACGTCCAATACGACCAAATCCATTAATCCCAACTTTAACTGTCATCTTAAACTCCTATTTATTTACTTAGAACTGACTCCACAGTAGAGACCACATTTTCTACTGTAAAACCAAAATGTTTGAACAATTCACCTGCAGGTGCAGACTCACCAAATGTAGACATGGCAACAACATCACCATCAAGACCGACATACTTATACCATGAATCAGCAACGCCAGCTTCAATTGCAACACGCTTAATACCAGGCGTCAATACGGAATCTTTGTAAACTTGGTCCTGGGCATCGAATGCATTTGTAGACGGCATTGAAACCACCCTCACTTTCTTACCAGTCATTGCTTCAGCTGACTCAATCGCTAAAGAAACTTCGGAACCAGTTGCAATCAAAATAATTTCTGCTTCACCTTGACAGTCTTTTAGTACATAGCCGCCTTTTTCAATATTGTGAACCTGTTCTTCAGTTCTTTTCATTGGAGTCAGATTTTGACGAGAGAAAATCAATGCGGTTGGAGCATCCACTCTCAACATTGCCATTTTCCAGCAAACTGCTGACTCTATCGCATCACACGCCCGCCAAGTTTGAAAATTTGGAATTACCCGCATTGTTGCCACTTGCTCTATCGCTTGATGGGTTGGACCATCTTCTCCCAAACCAATCGAATCATGACTATAAACATAGATTGTGCCAATTTTCATCATTGCTGACATACGAAGTGCGTTACGCATGTATTCCATAAACATTAGGAATGTGGCGCCATATACTCTAAAGCCACCATGAAGAACCATGCCATTCATCATAGCCGCCATACCAAATTCACGAACCCCCCATGAAATATAGTTACCATCTGCATTTTCTGCATTTACAGTAACACTGCCAGACCAGTTGGTTAAATTAGAACCTGTCAAATCAGCAGAACCACCAAACAATTCAGGGACAATAGGTCCCATTGCCTCAATCGCATTCTGCGAGGCTTTTCTGGAGGCAATGCTAGGCATTTCTTCTTGAGTCTTGGTAATATATTTGTCCATTTCTTCGACAAAATTAGATGGCAATTCACCTAACATACGGCGCTCGAACTCATTAGCCTCCTTCGGATATTCAGCTCTATACGCTTTGAACTTTTCATTCCAATCTTCTTCAGCCTCTGTTCCTTGTGCTGAATGATTCCATCCATCATAAATTTCTTGCGGAATAACGAAAGGTTTATGGCTCCAGCCAAGCTGCTCACGAGTTTTAGCTATCTCTTCATCACCCAATGGAGCACCATGACAATCATGTGTACCGGCTAAGTTAGGAGAGCCAAATCCAATCACTGTTCTTGTGCAGATTAAAGTAGGTCTATCGGAGATTGATTTTGCCTCCACAATAGCTGCATTCACCGCAACTGGGTCATGGCCATCTACATCAGCAATTACATGCCAATTATAAGACTTGAATCTTCCGGGAACACCCTTCTCCATCCAGTCACCGACATGGCCATCAATTGAGATATCATTGTCGTCCCAAAAAGCGATTAATTTACCCAAACCTAAAGTTCCGGCCAATGCACATGCCTCATGAGACAAACCTTCCATTAAACAACCATCACCCATAAACACGTAAGTATTGTGGTTAACAATAGAGTGGCCAGTTTTATTGAAATGAGCTGCAAGAGTTCTCTCAGCAATAGCCATCCCAACAGCATTTGTTATGCCTTGACCTAGAGGTCCAGTTGTGGTTTCAACGCCATCAGCATAACCATATTCAGGATGCCCAGGCGTTTTGGAATGTAACTGACGAAAATTCTTAAGATCATCAATACTTAAATCATAGCCAGTTAGGTGTAACAAAGAATAAATTAACATCGAGCCATGACCATTTGATAAAACAAAACGATCACGATCAGCCCAATTTGAGTTGGCGGGATTAAACTTTAAATGTTTATTCCATAAAACTTCTGCGATATCAGCCATGCCCATAGGTGCGCCTGGGTGACCAGAGTTTGCTCTTTGCACTGCATCCATACTTAAAGCACGAATCGCGTTCGCTAATTCTCTTGGTGAAGACATGATAGGCCTTAAATGATAGAAAACCAAATATTATACATTTTTTTTACTGTTTCTTGCGCCTGAAAGACCTTATACAGCGCATAAAGTAAGAAAAATTTTCACTTCCAATATAGTCTGATACTTAATTTTAAAAAAATATATTAAAGGTAGGTATTATTTAAATTGTTTCATATTAAATATATTAAAATTATACTTTCTATGACACGAGGCTTAGGTTATAAAAACGATACAAAAGTGTCTTTTTGTAATTTTTTCTACTAAATATCAATTTTCTTCTCATCTAATTGGTAGCTGATTGTTTAATTTATTAGGACTGTAATGAGTGAAAATGTAGTTTGGTTAAATGATGTCAGTATTTCTGATGTAGACAAAGTTGGTGGCAAAAATGCCTCATTAGGTGAAATGATTGGTGGCCTTTCTAACAAGGGAGTAGAGGTGCCAAATGGTTTCGCAACGACTGCTCAAGCTTTTGATCAATTTTTAGATCACTCTAATCTAAAAAATAAAATAAATGAGTCACTTAAATCTCTCGATGTTAGTAATATTAATCAACTAAAAGAAACAGGAAAGATTATCCGGCAATTGGTTGAGGATGCGCCATTTCCAAATTCACTGCATGATGAGATTGTTGCAAACTATGAAGCTTTAACAAACAAGCTTGGTTCGGAAGTGACCTTTGCTGTGCGATCTTCAGCTACTGCAGAGGACCTACCGGAAGCATCTTTTGCTGGACAACAAGAAACCTTTCTTAATGTAAGTGGAATTGATGATATTTTGTTCTCTATAAAGAAAGTTTTTGCTTCACTTTATAACGACAGAGCAATATCTTATCGAGTTCACCAAGGGTTCGATCATGAATCGGTTTCACTGTCTGCTGGAGTACAGCAAATGGTAAGAAGTGACATAGGTTCTAGCGGTGTAATGTTTACCATCGACACAGAGTCTGGTTTTAAAGATACAGTATTTATTACTTCTGCTTATGGGTTAGGAGAAACTGTAGTCCAAGGCGCTGTTAATCCTGACGAATTTTATGTCTATAAGCCAACACTAAAATCTGGTTTACCTGCAATTCTATCTCGCAACCTAGGTTCGAAAGCAATAAAAATGATTTACGCTGATGATGAAAGCAAGGACCTTGTCAAAACTGTATCTGTTGACAAAGAACAACGTTTTTTATTTAGTTTAAATGATGAACAAATACATCAACTTGCTGAGTACGCAATGATTATTGAATCGCACTATGAAAGACCAATGGATATTGAATGGGCACTTGATGGTGTTGACGATAAACTCTATATTGTTCAGGCAAGACCGGAGACCGTTAAAAGTCGACTGAGCAATACTCAACAGATCGAAAAATTTCATCTAAAAGAAACCTCTCCGATAATTATCGAGGGTCGCGCAATTGGACAAAAAATCGGTACAGGAAATACCCGAGTAATCAAAGATTTGAATGAGATGGACCAAGTGCAAGAAGGAGACATTCTTGTTACTGATATGACAGACCCGGACTGGGAACCTGTTATGAAGCTCGCTGCTGCAATTATCACAAATCGCGGCGGCAGAACTTGCCACGCTGCAATCATAGCGAGAGAACTGGGTGTTCCTGCTATTGTTGGCACTGGGAATGCAACTGAGAAAATTAAAGACAACCAGCCAATAACTGCTTCGTGTGCAGAAGGTGATACTGGAAAAGTCTACCAAGGTATATTAAATTTTGAACATTCCTTAACTGCCATTGACTCCCTTCCAGAGGTACCAGTAAAGATTATGATGAATGTTGGCAACCCATCTCGTGCATTTGACTTTTCAAATACACCAAACTCTGGCGTTGGCCTCGCAAGATTAGAATTCATCATTAACAATACAATCGGTATACACCCAAAAGCTCTACTTGAATTTAATCAACTTCCAAAAGATATCCAGACAGAAATTGAACGCAAAACGTCTTGTTATAAATCCCCTGTCAATTTCTATACTGAAAAACTCACAGAAGGGATTGCGACTATCGCTGCTAGCTTTGCCCACTCACCGGTAATTATCCGTATGTCAGACTTTAAGTCTAACGAGTACGCCAATCTTTTTGCTGGCGATTTCTATGAGCCTAAAGAAGAAAATCCGATGATAGGATTTAGAGGTGCTTCGCGATATATTTCAAAAGAATTCAGAGAGTGTTTCGAACTAGAATGCCAAGCAATTAAAAAAGTTAGAAACGAAATGGGTTTGCAGAATGTGGAAATTATGATTCCTTTTGTTAGAACTGTTGATGAGGCATCAAAAGTGATTGAGCTTTTAAAAGAAAATGGTTTAGAGCGAGGAAAAGACAATTTGCGTATCATTATGATGTGTGAGTTGCCATCTAATGCGATTCTAGCAGATGATTTTTTACAATATTTTGATGGTTTCTCTATAGGCTCAAACGATTTGACACAACTCACACTAGGCCTAGATAGAGACTCTGGACTAATTGCCAATAACTTTGATGAGAGAAATGATGCAGTGAAAAAAATGATTACCATGGCTATAGAGGCTTGCCATAGACAGGGCAAGTATATTGGCATATGTGGGCAAGGACCTTCCGACCATATGGATTTCGCTGAGTGGCTATTAGAGCAAAAAATTACCAGTATTTCACTTAACCCAGATACAGTAATTGAGACTTGGAACAGATTAGGTACAATTTAAGTTTTTTTATTTCTCTATGAGAACAGTTTTCTTTATTTCAGATAGAACTGGCTTGACGGCTGAAGCTTTAGGCAACAGTCTACTCACACAATTTACAAATATTGAATTTAAACGTATCAATTTAGCTTTCATCGATACACCAAAAAAAGCCAAAATGGCTGCGACGCAGATTAAAGAAGCTTCAGAACTTGATGACCAACCAGCTTTAATTTTTAGTACTCAAATATCAGACGAATACCGTCAATTATTAATCGATAGTGGCGGTATTGTATTTGATTTTTTTGATACTTTTATTTCTAAACTAGAGGATATTTTGGGAGTTGAATCATCCCATACAGTCGGTTTATCTCATAGTATGATTAATGAAAATACATACGGAAATCGTATAGATAGTATTAATTTTGTACTAAATAATGATGACGGCTTAAACATAAAAAACTATGATACTGCAGACATTATATTAACCGGTGTGTCTCGTTCAGGTAAAACACCAACATGCTTATTTCTAGCTTTACAGTATGGAATATACGCAGCAAACTACCCATTAATCGAAGATGACTTGAATACAATCAAGCTCCCTTCTATCCTACAAAAATATAAAAATAAGCTGTTCGGGCTAACTATTAACCCTGTTCGCCTTCAAAATATTCGTGACGAAAGACGTTCAAATAGCGGCTATGCTTCAATCGATCAGTGTCGTAAAGAGGTTAAGTTGGCAGAAGATATCTTTGTCCAGAACCATGTGCCATTTATTGACACCAGTCACACTTCAATTGAAGAAATAGCAGGACGAATCCTGAATAAAAGCAAGATAGAAAGGCGTTATTAGTTTTTAATTGTAAAGCAAGCTTTTTATTGCTTACTTGTCCATTTAGTTAAGAGGCCTTTAAAACATCAACAGCCACAACTTTGTATTCCGGACACTTGGTCTCCTCGTCTGTGACGCCACTCGTTACCTCATTAATTAGCACCTCAGGGAAGTGAAAGGTAGTACGAACAATGCCTCTCTTAACACGGTCTGTAACTTCGACCTCCAGAGTGATCTCACCACGATCAGATTTCAATGTTGCACGATCACCAGTTAATAAATTTTTATCTTTGGCATCTTTAGGGTTGAGCATAATTACATCTTTGGGAAGTATTTCAGCGTTAGCTGTACGCCGCGTCATGGTAGCGCAGTTATAATGCTGCAACTCGCGACCTGTCGTCAGAATGAAAGGGTACTCATTCCTGTGTTTGACTAGCTCTTCACTTTCTCTCCAGTCATAGTAATGAAACTTACCTTTACCAATCTTGAACTCCCCAACATGAAGAATTTTGGTGTCTTCACCCTTTTTGTTTACGGGCCACTGAAGACCCATTGGGTTCACAGTTAAAGCTTCCCAAGTTATACCTTCAAAGAAAGGCACAACATTTGCAACTTCCTTTAGTACTTCAGCTGCATCATAGTCTGGCTGTTCATAGCCAAGTTTACGCATCATCTCCACGATAATCTGTCCGTCAGTTTTGCAACCCTCAAGAGGTTTAACTGCGGCGTTTACCTGCTGAACTCTCCTTTCGGCATTAGTAAATGTTCCGCTCTTCTCTAGGAAAGTTGACCCTGGAAGAATTACATCTGCCATCTTGGCAGTTTCACTCATAAAAATTTCCTGTACCACTAATAAATCAAGCGCATTCATGCTCTTAATAACGTGATGGGTATTAGGGTCAGTTTGCACAACATCTTCAGCAAAAATCCAAAGTGCTTTCACAGAACCATCAATAGCGCCATCGAACATTTCGGGAATCTTTTTACCTACAGTAGTTGGAGTTGGAAGGTTAAATCTATCTTGATAATAGTCCTGTACTTCCTTCTGGTCCATCCACATGTAGCCAGGACCATGGTGAGGCTGGCAACCCATATCAGCAGCACCCTGAACATTATTTTGTCCACGCAAAGGGTTAACACCAACTCCTGGACGACCAATGTTGCCTGTCAACATAGCTAAGTTGGAAATTAACATCACTGTTTGGGAGCCTTGCGAGTGCTCTGTAACGCCTAGCCCATGAAACTCCATTGCATTGTTTGCGCTTGCATAAGCAAGTGCTGCTTCTTTAACGTGATCCTTGTCAAGTCCAGAAATTTTTGCCATCGCATCAATATCTAACTCTTTAATTTTTTCAGTAAATTCAAGTCCACCCTCGCATCGCTCTTCAATAAACTTGTAATCTACAAGGCCGGCTTCAACAATGAAGTACTGCATCATATTAAGAACAGCAATATTTGTGCCTGGCCTTAACTGGAGATGGTAATCAGCCAAACGAGCAAGTTCTGTTTTGACTGGATCAATTACAATTAATTTTGCGCCAGAGAGTGCTTGCTGTTTAATTTTGGCGCCTGTAACTGGGTGAGCAGAAGTTGGATTCGCACCAATAACAAATAACAAATCGGCCAATGGTATATCTGTCGCCGGATTAGTGCCAGCGCCAGTACCAAAACTTTGCTGCATACCCCAGGCGGTTGGTGAATGACAAACACGGGCACAACAATCAATATTGTTTGTACCAACCAATTGACGGATCATTTTTTGAAACAGAAAGTTTTCTTCATTCGTGCATCGAGCTGACGATATTCCGGCAATTGCATCGGGCCCATGTTCAGTTTTAATTGACTCGAGTTTGTCTTTAATGAAATCAAAGGCCTCGTCCCATGAACATGGAACAAGTTCACCATTTTCTCTAATCAGTGGAGAAGTTAAACGGTCTTCATGATTGTAAAATTTAAATGCATAACGACCCTTCAGGCAGGTATGGCCCGCGTTGATTGCATCTTGTGGTGCACGAATCGACAATACTTCGTCATTTTTAACAGCAACTTCGAGATTACAACCCACGCCACAATATGAACAAATTGTCCTTACCTTCTTGTCAGCCTCGACCGATTTTGATTGGAAAACATCTGAAATTGCCGATGTTGGACAGGTTTGCGCACAAGCGCCACAAGAAACACAAGATGAGTCGCCAAACAACATATCATTGTCGGTTGTGATACGTGACTCAAACCCTCTACCGGTCATTGTCAGTGTGAATTGCCCTTGAACTTCATCACATGCACGAACACAACGAGAACAGTTAATGCATTTAGAAAGATCCATACGCATATAGGCGTGAGACAAATCTTTTTCACGGTCGAGGTGGTTTGCTCCTTTTGCGTAACGAATTTGTCGCACACCAACACTTGCCGCAACGTCTTGAAGTTCACAATTACCATTTACTTCGCAGGTTAGGCATTCTGGCGGATGGTCACTTAGGACTAATTCAACGATATTTCTGCGAAGTGTTTTAACACTATCAGAGTTTGTATAGATTTTCATGCCTGGACTGACTGGTGTATGGCAAGAGGCCACAGTTCTCTTGGGTCCATCTTCATTGTATTGAACCTCTACAGAACACACACGGCAGGCGCCATATGGTCTTAAATTATCGTCATCACAAAGGGTTGGAATTATCTTATCGCCCAATGCTCTATTGCTAAACTCCAAAATAGAAGTCGAATCATCAATCGGAAATTCAACATTATCAATAAATACACTTTTTGAATTATCTGACATACTATTTCTCCATAAGGGCTGCAAACTCATCAGCACAATGTTCGAGAAGATTCTTTATCGGCAGAGGTAGGCCACCGCCAAGGGCGCAGAGTGAGCCAGCCTCCATTGTTTCTAATAAATCACGCATTAATTCTTCCGAGAACTTTCGGTCTTCTTTTATGGCTGAATGCAACATTTCTTTGCCACGCGTTGAGCCTAGTCTACATGGAAAGCATTTGCCGCATGATTCGTGGGCTGTAAAAGCAAATAAATGTTTAGCGTACTCGACCGCAGAAAATGCGCGAGGTATACAAACAAAGCTCGCATGCCCAAGTAAGAAACCCTCTTCATCGAAAGTTTCGAAATCAAGGGTAAGGTTGTGCAACATATTAAGTGGCACAATACCGCCAAGTGGCCCACCTACTTGGATTGCTTTAATGTCTTCATTAAAGCCTCCGCCAATTTCATTGATAATAAAATCCATCGGAGTAGCCATATCGACTTCATAGAGACCTGGGTTATTAAAGTAACCGTCCAAAGATATCAGTTTTGTACCTGTTGAACGACCATTACCAATCTTTCCAAAAGTCTTGCCACCTAGCTTAAATATCCCAGCAACTGCAGCTAAACTCTCAACATTATTCACAACCGTTGGTTTTTTATATAGACCCTCAACAGTGGGGAATGGAGGTCGCACATCAACCTCAGCACGTCGGCCTTCAATAGAAGCAATAAGTGCGGTCTCTTCGCCACAAATATAAGCCCCTTGTCCCTCAACAACACTCATATCAAATTCAAAACCACTACCAAGAATATCTTCGCCCAAAAGGCCTAGCTCTCGAAGTTTGCCCAAAGCCTTATTGGTTGCTCTAATTGACTCTGGATACTCGCCACGAATATATAAAAACCCCTGCTTGGAACCAATGAGATATCCACAAGCCACCATACCAAACAAGACTTTCAGTGTTTGCTCTTCAAGTAAATATCTATCAGAAAAAGCTCCAGGGTCACCTTCGTCGGCGTTGCAAACAACATACTTTGCACTTGCCTTCTGCGCCTGACAAAACTCCCACTTCATACCTGTCGGGAATCCGGCGCCTCCACGACCTCTTAGACCAGACTCTTTAAGTGTTGAAATTAGCTCTGACTTGTCTTTTGAAAAACAGTTACTTAGAAGCTCTTTAAAGTCATCATAGCTTGAAAGCACTTCATCTTCTACTAGAAATGAAACGTCAGAATATGATTTCATTGCATATCCAGAGCTAGTATGCTTGCCTGTAGCAATTTGCTCGAGATTATTTATATCATTACCGGAATAGTTTTTGCCTTCATAATGAAAAGCGCTATTTTCATAGCACCTACCCAAACAAATCATTTCTCCAACATTCTCAGCACCAAATTTTTCTTTTAGTTTATTGGAAACCGAATCTTGAGTACCGCGACAAAGGCAAGCACTACCTGTACAGACATATGCTTTTTTTAGCTTAAAGTCTTCGTCAAGAAAGTCATAAAAACTTTTAGCGCTGTGGATGGTGGAAATGCCCATATTGTATTCACCAGCTAACTTGTTATCAGTTTCCTTAGTTTGGCTTACAGCAATCTTACCAAACAAGCTATTTTTGTCGTCTTTTTTCCCCGACAATAAACTGATATTTCTAGACATTTCCTCTCCTAGATTTATGGATTAGGCTTAATTCTCCACTCACCGTTATAAACATTATATTTATTATTTTTCACAAAACCTATTAAAGTTATGTCAAATTTCCTTGCTAAATCTAGGGATAATGAGGTTGGAGCACCAATACCAATAACCATTCCTATCCCTGCCACTAAAGCTTTTTGCATAATATCGAAGCCCAAACGACCGGAACACATTACAAATTGCTCAAAGGGTCGCAAAACACTATTTCGTCTAACATAACCTATCAATTTATCTAGCGCATTGTGTCTCCCCACATCTTCCGCCAGATGAATTAACTCACCATCCGCTCTAAAAAGAGCGCTCGCATGAACGCCACCTGTATCAGCAAACTGCTGCTGTTTAGCTTTCAATATTTCAGGCAATTTTGTTATCAAATCAACACTCACTATCGGCTTCGCCCTTTCTATATTTGGCTCATATGCAATTTCGATTGCATTGAGCGAACCTTTGCCGCAAACTCCACAACTAGAGTTCACCGTAAAATGACGTTGTAAATTATTTAAATCTAGCTGACTCCCCTTTTTTAGCGTTACCACCAATGAATTATCAATATCATACTTACCTTCATTTTTCCCTTTTACGGAGATCTTATCAATTTCACTCGTATCTCGAATAATGCCTTCAGAAAAAAGCAAGCCAGTTAGTAAGTCTTCATCATTACCAGGCGTTCTCATAGTTACCATTAATGGCTCAACTAGCCATTCGTTATTTTTATAATAACGCACAGCTATTTCTAAGGGTTCTTCAATAGCAATACAGTCACTTGAACTCTTTAATGTTGAATTCTCGGCTCTATGAATGTCATAGTTAACTGTATCGCTAACTGCCATACGCTAGAAAAGACCTTGAACTAGTCCGTCCTGATCCAGTTTAATCTTATCAGCCGCAGGTGCTCTTGGTAATCCAGGCATAGTCATAATCGCTCCGCAAACAACTACCACAAATTCTGCTCCCGCAGAAAGCCTTACCTCACGAATTGACATCGAGTGTCCGCTAGGGGCACCTAGTAATTGTGGATCTGTTGAGAAGCTGTATTGGGTCTTGGCAATACAAACCGGCAGGTGGCCAAAACCATTATCTTGATACCAATTAAGTTGATCTCTAACCGACTTATCAGACAACACCTCATCAGCATGGTAAAGTGTTTTGGCAATCGTTTCGACTTTCCCTAGAAGAGGCATTACGTCATCGTACAATGTTTTAAACTGCGATGTACCTGAGTCAGCGAGTTTAACTACTTTTTCTGCTAAATCCAATGCGCCATCACCGCCATGCTCCCAATGACTGGTCACACTAACTTCAACATTGAATTGTTCGCAGTAATCTTTTATTACTTGAAATTCAGCTTCAGTATCAGATACAAATTTATTGATTCCAACAACCAATGGAACGCCAAATTGACTTAAATTACGAATATGTCTACCTAGGTTTGGACAACCTTTAAGGAGAGCTTTTGTGTTCTCTGTATTTAGCTTCTCTTTAGCAACGCCGCCTTGATGTTTAAGAGCACGAACAGTCGCCACTAATACGACAGCATCTGGAGCTAATCCGGCCTTTCGACATTTAATATCAAAGAATTTTTCAGCACCTAAATCTGCACCAAAGCCGGCTTCAGTTACAACATATTCAGACAACTTAAGTGCAGTCTTTGTAGCAATAACTGAATTACAACCGTGAGCAATATTAGCAAAAGGTCCGCCATGAATTAGCGCAGGGTTTCCTTCCAGAGTTTGCACCAGATTAGGTCTAAATGCATCTTTTAATAGCACGGTCATAGCATGATGAGCATTAATTTGCTTCGCTCGAACTGGCGTCATTTCACGAGTGTATGCAATAATAATATTACCCAACCTTTCTTCTAACTCCTCCAAATTTTGTGACAAACAAAAAATAGCCATCACTTCTGAAGCGACAGTAATATCAAATCCATCTTCGCGCGGATAACCGTTAGTAGATCCTCCTAAAGAAGAGGTAATTGATCTTAGTGAACGATCATTCATGTCAACAACACGACGGAATACAACTTTTCTACTGTCAATATTGGTTGAGTTGCCCCAATAAATATGATTATCAATCATTGCAGAAAGTAAACTGTGTGCTGAAGTAATTGCGTGAAAATCCCCAGTAAAGTGAAGGTTGATATCCTCCATTGGAATCACTTGAGCATAACCACCACCAGCAGCGCCGCCCTTCATACCAAAACAGGGACCTAAACTTGGTTCACGTAGGCAAACTGTAGTCTGCCTACCAATTTTATTAAGTCCATCAGTAAGGCCAACAGAGGTTGTTGTCTTGCCTTCACCAGCTGGAGTAGGGGTTACCGCAGTAACTAGAATTAGCTTACCGTTCTTATTATTTTTTACATTTTCAATAGCATTCCATGAAATCTTAGCCTTATCATGACCGATAGGAGCTAAATCTTCTGCATTAATGTTGAGTTTTGCGCCAATTTCGTTAATATGTTGACCTGTAACTTCTCTCGCAATCTCAATATCTGTTTTATATTCGCTCATTTGTTCTCCTGAATATCAATAAAAGCAATAATAGAAAAGCATAAAAACCCATCTCCACATAGAGCCATAATGGCCAAGTGAAAAACGACTTTGAATATCCTTTCAAAAAATAATGTGGGGTATTATCTTACAAAATCAATCAAGCATTAAATAATAAAATTCATAACAGCTTGAATTTAAATCACCGGGCAAACAATACCTTAATTATATATTAGAATCTTCAAAGCTATCTTTGCGTTCTTTTATATACGCCAGTAGTGCTTCATCAATCGCCGGATCAAGTGGTGGCAATTTATACTCCGAGAGCATTTTTTTATATTTCTCATTGGCAATCATAGCGGTATCTCTTGAACCATCTTCTACCCACTGTTCAAAACTATTATCATCGAACACATCTGACATATAAAAGGCCGCCTTATAATTTTTCTTGGTATGCTCACACCCAAGAAAATGGGACTGCGGACCAACCTCATGAATGGCGTCCATTGCTTGACCATTTTCGGTCATATCTACTCCTTCAACTGAAACTCGCATCATTCCAGCCTGGTCTGCATCCATCACAAACTTTTCATAACTCATACATAAACCGCCTTCCAACCAACCAGCGGTATGTAAATTAAAGTTAACACTAGAGTTGATTGTTGCCTGCATAGTGTTTGCTGCTTCATAGCCTGCTTGCGCGTCAGGCATCTTGGCGCCATTAAAACCTCCGCCACTTCTGAATGGAACACCCAAACGCCTTGCTAACGCTCCAGCAATATTCATCATGTGACCCGCCTCAGGAGTGCCAAAAGTTGGAGCTCCAGACTTCATCGACATTGCGGTTACAAAATTGCCATAAACTACTGGAGCTCCGGGTCTGATTAGTTGTACTAACGCCATACCAGCCAGACCTTCTGCTAGACTCTGCGCTGCAACGCCCGCAGCGGTAACTGGCGCCATTGCGCCGGCAACAATAAATGGCGTTATAACTGTTGCCTGATTATTACGTGCATAAACTTTTAGTGCTCCCAACATAGTTGCATCAAATGCCATTGGCGAACTAGCGTTGATTAAGCTAATTAGGACGCAATTATTGTCTGCAAATTCATCACCGAAAACAATTTTTGCCATATTAACACTGTCTTGAGCTCTCTCAGCTGCTGTAACTGAACCCATAAAAGCCTTGTCGGAATACTTGATATGACTATAAACCATATCAAAATGCCGTTTATTTACCGGTAAATCAACTGGCTCACAGATCGTTCCTCCGGAATGGTGAAGATTGTCTGACATGTACGCCAGCTTAACAAAATTACGAAAATCCTCAATGGTCGCATAGCGCCTTCCTTCATCAAGGTTATGCACAAAGGGTGAACCATATGCCGGAACTAGCACCATATTATCACCGCCAATAACTACACTTCTTTCTGGATTTCGAGCATGCTGGGTAAACTCTTTTGGAGCAGAGTCTTGAATGATTTTTCTGCACATCCCTCGCGTGAAACGTACACGTTCACCATCAATACTCGCACCAGCTGATGAAAGGATGTCAAGAGCTTCTTGGTCTTCAGAAAATACAATTCCCACTTCTTCTAAAATAGTGTCTGCATTTTCTTCAATAATACTCAGTTCATGATCGCTAAGAATGCTGTAGTGGGGTATTTTGCGTTTAATATAAGCTGGAGCTCTAGGCACCTCTTGTACTTCAGACTCTTCAGCACCTCTTCGGTGTCTACGTCTTTCTCTAGCCATCATTGTTACCCCTTTTCCTATTTTTCATCACTATGGCGCTGTTTTTCGGCGTCTTACTTTATTATTTTTTTGTCCCTTAACTGGTGACACACTGAATTTCATTGCGTCAACAAAATACTGTTGGAATTTTGGCTCAGTAGCAGTCTCAATTTTGACGACTTTGTCTACTGCATCAATAATTGTTTTTCTTTTACTAACATCCAACAGGGCGGCACTCGCACCAATTCCAGCAGCATTTCCTACAGAAATAATTTTTTCTTCTGTTGAGGTCGGAATGATGTCCAATAAAGCGACATATCTGGCATCCAAATGAGCACCAAATGCTCCCGCTAATAAAACTTGGTCAAACTCAGTGCATTCAAGGTAGTCCATCAATATCGAAACGCCTGCAGAGAGCGCCGCTTTAGCTAATTGAATTGAGCGTATATCTACTTGTTCAACATAAATTGACTGTTCGCCTTGGTCGACCAACAAAAACCTTGTGGTGCTACCCTTTTTTGAAAAGCGCTCTGGCGCAACTGATTCAACAAAAAGGCCGCTTTGGTCAATGACGCCAGCCTCAGCAAAAGAGACGATAGCCTCAATAATGCCACTGCCGCAAATACCTATAGCTTTTATCTGAGCTAATTCAAAGTTCGGTTCGTCAGACCAAGCATCACAACCGATAACTTTATAGCGCACATTTAAGGTATCTTTATCAATCCTCACTCTTTCGATTGCGCCATAAGTCGCCCGTACTCCGGAACTAATTTCTGCCCCCTCAAAAGCAGGGCCTGTTGGAGATGAAGTTGCATAAACTCTGCCTTCCTTTGCAAGCACAATCTCAGCATTAGTGCCGATATCAACAAGCAGAGTTGTTTGCGAGTGCATTATATCCATCTGACTAAGGTATGCCGCGGCAGTGTCTGCACCAACATGGCCACCAATCAATGGCAAAAAGGACATCCTAGTTTTGGCATACAAGTCAAAACCTAAGTCCTTAGCATCGACGTCTCGCCAATTTCTTGTTGCCACAGTAAAGGGCGCCTGTCCTAGCTCAACTGGAGAGATGCCGAAAAAAATATGATGCATAATTGGGTTTCCAACAAGAACAATCTCTAATAATTTGTCCCATTGAAGTTCTAATATCTTACATGCCTCATGCAGCATATCAGTAATCTTGGTGCGCACGGCCTGTGTCAATTTTTTATCGCCATCCTTGTTCATCATCACATAAGAAACCCTACTCATAAGATCCTCACCATAGCGAATCTGCGGATTCATTGCAGATGATTCATACACCAACCTTCCATTTTGCAAGTCATAGATATAGAGTGCCAGGGTTGTAGAGCCGATATCAATTGCAGCACCAATAATTTGTTGTTTGCCTTGCGGATAAAGTGCAACTACTTCATTATTATCACGCACTGCAACAGTAATATTGCCTTTAGTCTCACGAATTAAACCTTGTAAGCCTGTTAACAGAATAAAGTCAACTTTTGCATTTATGCCTTGCTTTTCAAGCTGCGCCAATAAGTTTTCTGTAGCCGAAGGATTTTCCTCCAAAGTTGACTCTTCAAGTTCACAATCGAAAAGACTGATTGCACTAGAAAGAGAGTAATTTTGTTTTGCATTTTTTTTGCTGATATAGGCCTTATGTTCCTGACTTTCTTCAGGGACATCTATAACTAAATCTCCTTGAATGCAAGTTTGACAAGCCAGTCTCTTACCTTTATAGCTCGGATTATCAGCAATCAATTGTCTCTCAAGGCTAGTCATTCCACTGACATTTTCAGCTTTACAATCAACCCCAAACTTTGAGTGTTTGCCTTCAGAAATCTCAACCCAACATTGATGGCATTGGCCATAGCCACCACAAAGAGAACGTATAGCAACGCCTGCATCTTGTGCAACTTGAAGCAAGGTTTCACCGTGCTCACCCCTGTGTTTGAGACCTGACGGTGTAAAACAAATTTGCTGAGTGTCATCCACGGCTATACTGCTCCATCTAATCCGCTATCGCCATAACCTTCGGATTGTGGCTCATTGGAATTAATTTCGTAATAACAACCTTTCTCTTCTGTAAATATATGGTGCCAAACACCCAAATTCTTTGCATCTTCAAGACTCCCTGCTGTGACGCTGATGATTGGTTGAGTGTCGTTTTGCCAAAACATATGCGCACCACAATTATCGCAAAAACCATGTCGTGAACCTTCATGTGTATAGAACCACTTAATCTTACCTTTGA
>UINC01001483.1_pt3 | contig 25451 bp, 18 predicted proteins | sample 5385821 | NCBI WGS metagenome assembly UINC01 (sample SAMEA4666929, study PRJEB26691) | marine metagenome | isolation source: Pacific Ocean | place: Pacific Ocean | collected 2011-10-13 | reverse complement strand
AACTTATCGACACCCTGCACAACAGAATAGATATCGTACATACCCCCAGAATTAGCACACGACCCCATGGATATAACCCACTTTGGTTCTAAAAGCTGGTCATACAGGAGCTTGACTACCGGTGCCATTTTGCGAAAAACCGTGCCCGCTATAATAATCATGTCCGCTTGGCGTGGAGTTCCCCTTATTACCTCGGCCCCAAAACGGGCCATATCATGTCGAGCTGTTAATGCTGTGGCCATTTCCACATAACAGCATGAGAGACCGAAATTAAAGGGCCAGATGGAATTTTTGCGCCCCCAGGCCACCATATCCTCAAGCGTCGCCATGACCACATTTCGTCGTAGAAATTCATCAAATGAACTCCCACCTGGCTGCGGGGATGTCGATTCATCAGCTTTTTGCAGGTGCCAGCTCATAGCTTGAATTCTTTTTTGTTCACAACACCACCTGGACCAACCAGTTTATCTAACTCCCGTTTCTGGGTTTCTGTTCGCCAGTCTAGTGCATCTATTCTCCATAGGTAAAACAACGCAACACCGAGAATCATAATGAATACAGTTATTTCTATAAATCCTGGCCAACCTGCTTCCCGCACACCCACGGCCCAGGCAAACAAAAAAACTACCTCCAAGTCAAAAATGATAAAAAGTATGGCCGTCAGGTAAAAGTGAACAGAAATCCGGAACTGAGAACTGCCCACGGAAATAATTCCTGATTCAAAGGGAGTTTCCTTGTATTGCCGGTTGATGCTTTGCCCAAGGAAAAAACTCAGCCCTAGCATAATACCAACGACGGCTATCACGAGAGTTGCATAGATTAGGAATGGCCCCAGCCCTTCTAAAAATGCGTTTGATGAATCCAAAAATTACTCCAAAAAGGTGAATAACTGCTATATCGGAAACGCACAAATCAATTGGAAATCTTGGAATGCGTTTTTAAACAGCAGCGTGATTGGGTATGAGCGTAAATATCGTGAAGAACTTTGTCCCAGAACATGACTCTTTGGGTCACGGCTGATTGGCATCAGTAGCCAGGGACTGTTATCAAAACTCATTGAGCACGCCCACTCTATTTCGAGATATTTCTGCTTTAGCAACGCCTGGAACAGTAGTTCTTGTACCTGTTCTCACTAGCACAACCGGGGTAAGTAGATCAGCTCTCACTATATTATCAAGCAGTTAGCATTGTGCTTTAGCTTGGAGGTTAACTTGCGCTCTGGAGGCGCATTTTTTAGCTTCCAGGCCGACCTTTTTGGCGGTTGGAAATTTACACTTATAGACGGTCGATAGCAAGTCTTTTGTCCGATGATAAACACCGTTATACCGTAATTCCAAGCTATTTTATCTTCCATTGTTTAAGGCGATATTTTCCATCAATACTCACGGGCATTGATGATAAAAAAGTAATACTTTTCTGATAATGATAACCAAGTTGGTTAACGATCTAAAAGCCCAGGTAATCATTAAAAGCTTTACTTTGTTGATCGGCAAATTCTCCGCTTTCTTCCCTATAGATAAAGTACGCTGCCTGATCGGTGCGTTCGGCAAGAGCGATGGCATCCTCTAAACCTAAGACCATGTAAGCGGTAGCCAATGCATCGGCTCGAGCAGCAGAACTATCAACAACATACGCCGCTGCCAGATCGTTTGCGACGGGCCTACCTGTTCGTGGGTCAATCTCGTGCGAGAAACGCTCACCATTTTGTGTGAAGTAGTTGCGGTAATCACCAGATCCTGCAACAGCCATCGTTTTACCTCTACTATTCATGACCTCGTAAATCTCTGGTGCAGTGTCCTGAGGTGTTTCAATAGCAGGGATCCAGTTTTCATTCTCCGGTTTGAAACCCTTCATCTTTAATTCACCCCCGATTTCAAGGAAATAATTTTCGATTCCAATGGAATCAAAATATTTGCCTACCCTATCCACCGCGTAACCCTTCGCGATACCGCTGAGGTCTACAAAAATATCAGAATTCTTCTTCAAATGTGAACGGTCTGCATCAATCGATAAGTGGTTATAACCAACATGTCTGAGAGCATCCTCGATGGCTGCTCCTGTCGGGAAATTATCCCGCGAAATTTCGGGGCTTGAACCAAACCCCCATAGATTTACTAACGGCCCAACCGTTATATCGAAGGCACCGTTAGTTAGAACTGAAATTTCCTGTGCGAGCAATAGCACTTCCATAAGCTCTGGAGATGCCTCAAATGGAAGTCTCACAACGTGACGATTTAGCTGAGAGAGTTCTGAGCCAGGAGCATAAGTCGAAAAAATTCCGCTATCTAGATCCATTAATAGCTCTTTTATTTCTTCAGCGATCAGTTCAAGACTTAATTCAGCAGGGATACCTACCAGTTGAAACCGGTAGCTAGTACCCATAGTTAATCCAGACAACTGCTCAATATCTCCCTCATCATCAGTTAAGGGAAAACTTGTGACCAGAAGAATGGCCAAAAATATGAAGAAAATGAAAAAGCTGTGCCAACGCATAATCTAAGCCATGACTTGATAAACCTTCGGCCTGGAAGAGCTCTAATACCGAAAGGTCAATTTTTAAAAAAGCCTTTTACTACTTAAAATCTACCACACAGCTAAACCTTCAGGGTTCTATAGGATAAGCTTGGTAACTTACCCCCGCCATCTTGTAAACCATTCTCGCAACCTGACAGCAATAGCCAAACTCATTGTCATACCACAGATACAACACACAATTTTTGCCATTAACTATCGTGGCATTAGAGTCCACAATTCCAGCCTCGCGGGTGCCCACAAAATCTGAAGACACCGCATCCGGTGATTCCGTGTAACTTATTTGATTCTGGAGTTTAGAATGCAAGGCGATATCACGAAGGAATTCGTTCAGCTCCTCTTTGGTAGTATTCTGACGTAAAGCCAAGTTCATTATCGCCATCGAAACATTCGGTGTAGGCACTCGAATGGCATTCCCGGTAAGTTTACCGACCAGTTCGGGCACCACCTTTACCACAGCCTTAGCTGCCCCAGTCTCGGTTAACACCATGTTTAGCGCAGCACTGCGGCCACGCCGGCTCTTCTTGTGGTAATTGTCAATGAGATTTTGGTCGTTAGTATAAGCATGCACAGTTTCAATATGACCGTGTTCTATCCCAAGCCGATCGTTAATGACTTTTAACACAGGGGCAATAGCGTTTGTTGTGCAAGAAGCTGCAGTAACGATCTTGTCATTCGGACCCATTTCATCATCATTGATACCGTAGACGATGTTTTTCAAGTTCCCTTTGCCAGGGGCAGTCAAAATAACCCTTGAAGCGCCATTAGCTTTGAGATGCAGCCCGAGGCCTTCTTCGTCTCGCCATTTTCCCGTGTTATCGATAATCAAGGCATCGTCTATATCATACTTAGTGTAATCGATCTCATCTGGCGAATGCGCATGAATAACTTTTATTACGTTACCATTAGCTATTAGACAATTATTCTCTTCATCAACACGGAGTGTTCCTTGAAAGGCCCCGTGGACAGAGTCAGCAGTAAACAGGCTTGCTCGCTTTTCTAAATCTCCGGGCCCAGCAGGTCTCACAACGATCGCACGAAGACGCATGACTTCGCCGGTACTCGTGCGCTCAATGAGTAATCGCGCCATCAGGCGGCCAATTCGGCCAAATCCGTATAAAACAACATCCTGAGATTTATCGATGGGCTTCTCCCTCTTGCCATCGAGATATTCTAGTTCTTGGCCGACAAAATCATCGGCAAGTTGAGCTTTTTCACCCTTGTCATCCTGATGCTCCATATAACGCACGGTGAGTTTGCCTAAATCTATTTGCGCATGCCAAAGGTCGAGTTTGGCCAAAGCCATTAACATAGGATGGGTTTCAAACTCCGACATTTCGTTCCGTTCTGCCTGGCGGACAAATCGGTGAGATTTCATAATGAAAGTGACAGATCGGTTATGCAAATGTCTGCCATATATTAAGATATCAACGTTTCGTTGGCTGAATAAACGACCAATCACAGGAATCATTTCCTGCACCAGGGCTTCGCGCTGTTTCCAGTCGCTGAAGTAATCATCTACACTTGGACGCTCCACTAATCCCCCTTATTTGGATACTGCCGGATTTCAGAAGGCCGGTATTATCTTTCGAAAGATGCGGGCTTGCAATAAAGCTCCACCTAAGTTTTTCAAACTCTGAAAACCCCGGACGCTGCTTAGTATTTAGTTTTGATATACAATTCGCCGTTTCTTTTTCACTCGGCTTCTACCGGCACTATTTTGCCTGAAAAGAATGAGTCTCCAGCCAATGGCAAATATATTCTCTCCTCCAATGCCTGATAATAATCGCGCTAATTGCTATTGGCAGAAACCGATCGGCTGTGGCCGCAACCTGGCAGTCTGTAATGCGGCCACCATAGCGAACGGTCCGATTTTACTCGTTTGTGAGGATAATGAATCTGTCGAACAGTCCATCCAAGAACTCAGGTATTTTTCGCTCAAAAAGGACTTCGAGGTATTTAGTCTCCCGGATTGGGAAACGCTTCCCTATGATAATTTTTCTCCTCACCAAGACATCATTTCTGAACGGTTAACCGCACTCTATCACTTACCACAACTTAATCGCGGCATTCTGGTCGTATCAATAACAAGTCTCATGCATCGGCTGCCCCCGCGACAATATATCTCCGCCAACAGCCTAGATCTGCAAGTCGGACAAAAACTCAGCATTGAGCAAATCCGAGAACAGATGGTCTTAGCGGGTTATCAAGCTGTTGAGACGGTTTTCGAGCATGGAGAGTTTGCGGTCCGAGGATCAATTATCGACATCTACCCGATGGGTTCTCGGTCGCCATTTCGTATTGATCTGTTTGATGACCAGATCGATTCTTTACGGAAGTTCGATCCAGAAACACAGCGCTCAGACGAACAAGTTGATGCGATTAATCTATTGCCAGGTCGAGAATATCCACTTAACGAGAACGGCATTGTTGCTTTCCGAAATGCATTTCATGAACGTTTCGATATTGATTTTAGACAATGCCCGATATACCAAGATGTGAGCAGTGGTCTTAATTCCCCTGGACTCGAATATTACCTCGCTGCCTTTTTTGACAACCTGAATAGCTTATTTGATTTTCTGCCAGCCACAACGATCATCTATCAGGAAGGCAACCTAAAGCAGGCTGGTCAAAGGTTCTGGGATGACATTAATAACCGCTATGAAGACCGTCAAATAGATCGCTTTCGGCCTGTTTTGGACCCTAACGCCATATTCGTTCGCGTTGATGAGATCTTATCAAACTTCAAAAAATATCCTCAGATCGAAGCCAAAGATCATGCGGGAGCTTTCGATCTCGGCACCATTGCGTTGCCCGATCTAACGAGCGATACCCGGCTCAAGAAACCATTTACTGCAGTACAAGAATTCATTGCTAATAACAAAGCCAAGGTCCTATTTTGCGCTGAGTCCGCGGGTAGAAAAGAAACATTATTAGAAGCCCTGAGGCAAATCGGAATAAAGCCAAAGAGCATCGATCACTGGGAAGATTTCTTGACCGGGAAACACCCCCTATCCATAACTATTGCGCCCCTCGAGCAAGGCCTCTGGTTACCAGATGACAACATCTTGCTAATTAGTGAGAATCAATTGTTCGGTAATCGCGTCGCACAGCGCCGACGTCGGCGTAAATCTCAAAGCAATACGGACCTAATAGTCAGAAATTTAACAGAGCTAGAAATCAACGATGCAGTAGTCCATTTGGATCATGGCGTAGGCCGCTACCGTGGCTTACAAACTATAGTTACCGAAGGGCAAACCACCGAATTTCTCACCGTGGAATATGCCGATTCAGCTAAGCTCTACGTGCCGGTTGCATCGCTCGACCTAATCTCTCGTTATAGTGGCGCAGATCAAGAAAGTACGCCACTAAATCATCTCGGCACCACTCATTGGCAGAAAACCAAACGCAAAGCTGCCGAGAAAATTCATGACATTGCGGTGGAATTACTGGATATCTATGCCAGGAGGCAGTCAAAAAAAGGATTTAAATACAAAATAGAAAATGAGCAGTACAACAAATTTTCAGGCTCTTTCCCATTCGAGGAAACTGCAGACCAAGAGAATACCATCAGGGCGGTGCTAAAGGACATGCAGAGCAAACGCACCATGGACCGACTCGTGTGTGGCGACGTCGGATTTGGGAAAACTGAAGTAGCAATGCGCGCAGCGTTCGTAGCCGTGCAAAATTACAAGCAGGTAGCTGTGCTAGTGCCCACGACTCTGCTTGCGCAACAACACGCTCAAAGCTTTAAAGACAGATTTGCAAAATGGCCAGTTGTTATTGATGTCATTTCTCGATTCAAATCCACAAACGAACAAAGGAAAAGTGTGCAGAAAGTAATCGATGGAAAAGTTGACATTCTAATAGGCACTCATAAGCTTTTACACGTTGACATAGACTTTCACAATCTTGGCTTATTGATAATCGATGAGGAACATAGGTTCGGTGTACGACAGAAAGAAAAGCTCAAATCACTGCGTGCCGACATTGACATACTTACTCTAACAGCAACACCAATTCCGCGGACATTGAATATGGCTCTTTCCAGTATTCGCGATCTTTCTATTATCGCAACCCCACCAGCAAAGCGCTTGTCTGTAAAGACCTTTGTACGAGAGCAACAAGACAGCCTTAAAAGAGAAGCAGTATCAAGAGAGCTACTCCGCGGCGGACAGGTTTTTTATCTACACAATGAAGTAAAGAGCATTGAGCGGGCAGCACAGCAACTACAGGAAATCATTCCTCAAGCAAGAATCTGTGTTGCTCATGGACAAATGGCTGAACGCGCGCTCGAAAAAGTTATGACCGACTTTTATCATAAACGATATAACGTTCTTGTTTGCAGCACAATCATCGAATCAGGCATAGATATTCCAAGCGCAAATACCATACTCATTAATAGAGCCGATAAATTTGGTCTGGCGCAATTACACCAGCTTCGTGGTCGGGTAGGTCGCTCACATCATCAGGCATACGCCTATCTATTACTTCCTAGTCACAGCCGAATGAGCCGCGACGCGAAGAAACGTATAGAAGCAATTCAAGCAGCTACTACACTGGGCGCCGGCTTTACCCTTGCCAGTCACGACCTTGAAATTCGTGGTGCCGGTGAATTGCTCGGAGACGAACAAAGTGGCCACATGCAAAAAATAGGTTTCTCGCTATACACGGAAATGCTGGAAGAAGCAGTATCAACAATCAAGGCAGGCAAAAAACCTACGCATGGTATGGAAATGCGCAAGAGTATTGAAATTAACTTGCGCATCCCGGCACTTATACCAGACACATATCTTCCAGATGTTCATATGCGGCTAATCATGTATAAGCGGATTTCGTCCTCGAGAGACAACTTTGAGCTTGAAGACCTACAAATTGAAATGATCGACCGATTTGGCTTGTTTCCAGAGCCCTTGAGTCTGTTATTTCGTCTCACCCGATTAAAACTGAAAGCGCAAATTTTCGATATCAAAAAAATTGATGCCAATAGTAATAATGGGAAAATCGAGTTTCTGTCAAAAACTCAGCTTGATCCCTTATCACTGGTTCAATTAATACAAGAAACCCCCCAAAGTTATAAACTTATCGGCGCCAACCAACTACAATTCCACCATGGTTGTGAGCAGGCAACCGCTAAACTTGACTTTATCGACGAGTTACTTGATAAGTTCAGGCTAGTTAAGCAAAAAGCGGCTTAAACTAAATTTTTGAGTTTTTTTACGGTTCATCAGCAACCACATTTTTTGACAAGGGCACCGATTTTGATAATGAATAAATTATCGATATTTCGCGCCAAGAGTGTGCTTCTCAAGTTCCTTGGAACCCTGATAGCAATCAGTCCGATTGGGACGATGGCCCAAGAAAGATGGTTTCAGATCGAGGTATCCATTTTTAGCAATGAAACTGATGAAGACAAGTCAGAAGAATTCTGGCAACCCGATCAACTTGAGCTAGCCTTCCCTGAAAAAATGCGCAGACTTGACAGGCTTACTGATATTTTGATGATTGATGATTTACACACAATTAACAACATAGAGGCCCTCAAAGCGGACCCGATGATCGTACCGGAAAAACCCCAACTGATGGAACGCGAGGAATCCATATTAGCCATGAGGCCTCAAACGCGAAAAACTAACAGTGGGTTTCGGTTTTTCGATTTCAGCCGTGATGATTTCTTACAGCTCCCTCCCCGTTTAAGTGAATTCCAGCAGACCAACCAAACGTTAGAACGATCCCCCGACCATCGTTTGTTATTTCATGGACTTTGGCGGCAGGTAGTTACAAACTCTTCGCAAGCTGAACCGGTTTATGTACAGGGGGGGCTTGCGTATGGCGTACAACATGAACTCCAAGGCAGCCTGACGATTCACTTTAATGAAAACCAAGATCGCGTAATTGCAGACACCAACCTATGGCTTGCTGAATTTAGTATTGTAGAAAATTCTGAAGAAAACTGGGAATTACCCATTCCGCCAGAAGAAATCGCTGACTCTTTAAATTACGGCACGACTAATCCTGATCTGAATTACCATCCAATAAGGATCTACCACATGCAGCAAGACCGGGATATGCGTAGCAACGAATTTCACTACCTCGATCATCCGGCATTAGGTGTGGTGATCCTAGTAAAACCCTACGAAAAACCGCCATTAACACCCAATAATTCTGATTTCTAACTGTTCTACTGGTCATCGTATTTTTCGACCAAAATTTGAAGCATCCCTACTAGAAACTCTGCACTTTGTTCCACAACTTTAGATATATCCTCCATGAGAATTTCTCCTTCGAATTGGCCTGCCGCCCAATTAACCGATAGCGCTAACAATGCATAGTCAATTCCTAATTCTCTCGCCAATACTGCTTCTGGCATAGCTGTCATACCGAGCAAATCACACCCTTCTATTTTATATCTATTCACTTCAGCCGTAGTTTCGAGACGAGGCCCCTGTGTACATCCATAAACCCCCCCATCCATTACTAGCCGGTTGCTGCTCGACTTCATATTCATTATGTTTGCACTATCGAGCAATGCGGATCGCAGCCTCTCAGTAAATGGGTAGGTGAAATCAATATGCATAACTCTCTGGAGGTTTTCTTCAAAGTAAGTAGCATCGCGCCCATGGGTGTAATCAATGATTTGAACTGGAACAGCAAGGCATCCAGGTCCAAGATTTTCGTGAATTCCGCCAACAGCATTTACAGCGATAATCTTGTCTACACCGAGTTTATGTAACGCCCAAATATTTGCTTGATAGTTGATTTTATGCGGTGGAGTTTCATGTGTTTTCCCGTGCCTAAGTAAAAATGCAAGCTTACATCCGTTGTGCTGCAAGAGATCAATTTCGATTTTTTCCTTGCAGAACGGGGTGGCAACGCGTTCCTGCCCGGCAGGCTCGAAACCATTCATTTGCGATAATCCGGTCCCGCCTATCACTCCTAACATCGACTTTCCTGGTTTTTCCCAAACTTAGATCTAATTGAAAGCTTGAGAACCTTAAACCACCTCTTAGTCCATAGCAACTTTCTAGCCAGCACAGATTGATGACTTAAAAATACCAGAAATAACGAGTAGCTATTTTTGATTTTTACGGATAGCTTCAGCCTTTTCAATGATTGGTTGGAACCGAAGGTCGAAGATGCACTACACCTCACAAAACGCTCAATTTTCTTCTTGTGGTCGCTATCGTTACAACCTCGAAAGGTCATGGAAAGAAGGTAAAGGCCGTGTCTTATTCATAGCGCTAAATCCTTCAACTGCTGATGATCAGACTGACGACCCTACAACTCGTCGCTGTGTAAGCTTCGCCCACACTTGGGGGTACAAAAAAATGGAGATAGTTAACCTCTTTGCGTACCGAGCGACCTATTTCAATGACCTAAAGAATGTAGCCCACCCGATTGGGTACTACAATGATGGCTGGATTGCTGCAGGGTACGATAGCGCGGACCTAGTAATAGCTTGCTGGGGAAGTCATGGAAATTACCTACAGCGTGGTGATGCAATTAGAAAGCGATTTAAAACATTGCACTGCATTAATTTTAATAAAACAAAGCAGCCTTCTCACCCCCTGTATCAAAAGGGAGACCTTAAACCATTGCCAATGTTCGAAATTACAAAAGGCCAAATTTGAGAAGAATATGAGTTTAGGTAAAACTTTTTATCAATTCCTTTGGCGCTTGCCTTGGCTCAACATAAGCCATAAAAAATCGATTTATAAAACTCTGTGCTCTTACGGGATCGTTCATGACTATCCTTTTGAAAAGGAGTTCTTTGGCTTGAAATACCAGGGAAATTTAAATAACAGCATCGAGTTCAGTATATTTTATCTTGGCGCTTTCGAGAAGCCTCTACTTTTCTTTTTACGAGATACCATGGAACAGATTCGGCGAGCGCAATCAGGCACTACCGAATACTCCGGTTGTTTCTGTGATATTGGCGCAAACCTTGGGCAGCATTCACTCTTCATGTCTCGATTTGCGAACCAGGTTTACGCTTTCGAACCTTTCTCCGAGGTAAGCCAACGTCTCCTGCATCATATTAATCTGAACAGGATACACAATATACGACTACATCCTGTTGGATTAAGTGATCGCAGCGAAAACCTTACCTTCTACGCCCCTATCGGTAGAAACAAAGGAATTGGTTCATTCGATTCGTCTAGCTTGAAAAAAGGTAATTTAGCTTCCGGAAAACTACAGCTAGTCAAGGGAGACGACTATTTCCAAGAAATGAAAATAGCAAATCTCGATATTGTAAAAATTGACGTAGAAGGATTTGAGAAAAAAGTGCTTTTTGGAATGCTAGATGTACTGAAAACTGAACGACCAGTTATAGTTTTTGAAGTCAGCTATGGGAACGAACTATCCTTCGTATCTGCGCGACAATTGAGGGACACCTTGCCAGAGAATTACCAATATTTTACTTTTAATACGCGCAAATCAGATGGCAGAAAGGCTAGAAAACGAGGTGCGAAAGCAAAGAAAACGGGAACGTACCAACTAATCCCGCTAATTGATTGGCGAGCATCGGGACAGGACAATATCATAGCCTGTCCCGAAGAGAAGCGCAGAATCCTGCCAATGCAGGGCACTGGCAGGATTGCCGTGCCGTAAAGTAAAAGGCCCAGCGACAAGAATCCAATCCTGACCTGGGCCGAAATACAACACCTTACGATAACTATATCGGGGAGCTTCTAGTTTTCTTTAGTAAATTTATGTTTTTTCAAGGAATGTAGGATTAAGTGATTTCCAGATGTGGCGCGCCCGACAGGACTTGAACCTGTAACATCCGGCTTAGAAGGCCGGTGCTCTATCCGGTTGAGCTACGGGCGCAGTTTTAAAAGCTGCATATTCTATACAAACAGTATCCTTCTGCCATTTACTTTAAAGAGGTCGATGGACTCGTGTGTTAACGGCAGAATCATCCTCGTGATTAATAAGCGCGCGCGAAGTACCAGTACAATTCAACCCCGTATACATCCCTGCTATCAATAACGATAGCTTTTGGTACGCATTTGCAAGAAGTACAAGCCACTGACCCCTACCACTGGTAAGTAAAACAGGTGCGCTGGTATTCAATTCATCAACCCTAGTTCGAGCTTCGTTTACATTTCTTATTTTAATCATAATCATACCTAAAGGGATTATCGAACAAGGTCCAGCTTAAGCATAGCGCAGACTCGCTCCATTTCTGAAAGGTTTAGATATAGCGCCTACGGAAAAATGGGGTGACTGATGGGATTCGAACCCACGACAACCGGAGTCACAGTCCAGGGCTCTACCAACTGAGCTACAGTCACCATTGAACAACTAAAGATCTGAAACTTGGTCGGGGTAGAGGGATTTGAACCCCCGACATCTTGCTCCCAAAGCAAGCGCGCTACCAGACTGCGCTATACCCCGATAAAGCTGAAAAAGCATCAATTTAGGGAGGTCGGCATCATACCGGCGCGAGTCCAGGCAGTCAATGTACCAAACGTTCCAACCGAAATGGTGATATTTTAAAAAAATTCAGCGTTCAATACGCCAACTGCTGCCTTCAACATTATCCTCAACAACCACCTTCATAGCCGCCAACTTATCCCTTATTTCGTCCGCTCTTTGCCAATCTTTATCGGCTCGAGCCTGATCTCTTGCAGTGAGCAAGCGTTCAATTTCTTTTGATTCAACTTCTATGCTAACACCACTTCGCAGAAATTCGGACGGTTCATTCTGCAAAAGACCCAGGCTTCCTCCCAGTCGCACGAGCAATGCGCCAAGTTGGTTCGCATAAGCTTGATCTTTAAATTTGTGTTTATTAATTTCTTTGACCATTTCAAACATAACGCTGAAAGCTTCTGGCGTATTGAAATCATCATCCATAGCCTGAAAGAAAGCCCTCTCAAATCTGCTGTTAGTAAGGGATTTGGCTCCCGCAATATCTAGGTCTTGCAAGCTTATATAGAGTCTTTCAAGGGCACTAGCTGAATGCTTTAGGTTCTGTTCGGAATGATTAATTGGGCTACGGTAATGACTGGCCACAAGAAGATGTCGTATTACTTCAGAGTCATAATGTTTCAGGACTTCACGTACTGTAAAAAAATTACCCAAAGATTTCGACATTTTTTCATTATCAACGCGCAACGGACCATTGTGCATCCAAATGTTAGCAAAACGTGTTCCAGTTGCCGCTTCCGATTGCGCTATTTCATTCTCGTGATGTGGAAACATCAGATCAGTTCCTCCACCGTGTATATCAAAGTTGTTCCCTAGCGCCGATATGGACATGGCTGAACATTCAATATGCCAACCTGGTCTCCCGTAGCCCCACGGCGAATCCCATCCAATATCACCGTCCTTCGATGGCTTCCAGAGCACAAAGTCGCGAGGATCCTTTTTTAATTCCCCAACTTCAATACGTGCCCCTTCCAGCAACTCGTCCATCTTTTTCTTTGACAATTTACCATAGCTGGGAAAACGCATGACAGAAAAGTACACATCTCCATTCTCAGCGTGGTAAGCAAAATCTCGTTCTATAAGGATCTCAATCATGGAGATAATTTGGTCAATATGCCCAGTCGCTCTCGGTTCTTGGTCTGGTGGAAATATAGCCAGCGCGTGCTCGTCTTCATGCATTGCCTTGATAAATCGTTCGGTTAGCTCGGAGAACAACTCATTGTTTTCAGCGGCACGGGCCAAAATTTTATCGTCTATATCGGTAATATTTCGCACATATGTTACATCGAAGCCGCGTGCTCGGAGATAACGCACCACCACGTCAAAAACCACCAACATCCGAGCATGCCCCAAATGGCAATAATCATAGGTTGTTAGGCCACAGACGTAGATTCGAACCTTACCTTCAACAATAGGTTTGAATTCTTCTTTCCGTTGAGAGTAAGTATTGTAGATCAACATAAAATACTGGCCGTTTGGGAATTACTGGTCAGACCAGGAATCACGCAGCGTAATGGTGCGATTGAAGACCGGCAGTTCTGCTGACGAATCAATTAAATCGATACAGAAATAGCCTACTCGTTCGAATTGAAAATTACTGCCTGCCCCTTTTGTCATTACCGCAGGTTCCGCGATGCAACCATCAAGCTCCACTAGTGAATCTGGATTTAAGTGCTTTTGATAGTTTTGTGTTTCTTTGCTTTCCGGATTTTCGATGTTAAATAATCTGTCATAGAGTCTGACTCTTGCTGGAACACCGTATTCTGCAGACACCCAATGAATAACCCCCCTAACTTTCCGGCCCTCCGGTTTCTTTCCCAGAGTCGCTTTATCGATACTACAATTAAGATGTTGCAATTTCCCACTATCGTCTTTAACCACCTCATCACATCGGACAACATAGGAACCTCGAAGTCTAACCTCCCCTCCAGGGGTTAAGCGTTTGAATCCAGCTTTTGGTCGCTCTTCAAAATCCGATCGCTCAATAAATATTTCCTTAGTGAAGGGTACTGAGCGCCTTCCCATACCTTCGTTTTTTGGATGGTTAGCAATATCCAAATATTCCACCTCGCCTTCTTTGAGATTAGTTAGTACTACTTTCAGCGGTTCCAGAGTGCACATTGCTCTTGGTGCATTTTTGTCAAGGTCCTCCCTGATTGCGTGTTCCAACATGCCCATGTCAACTACACTTTCGCTCCGAGAAACGCCTATCATTTCACAGAAATTACGAATGGACGCTGGAGTGAACCCTCTGCGTCGCATACCAGCCAGCGTAGGCATTCTTGGATCGTCCCAGTCCGCAACAATCCCCCCCTCTATCATGTCTTTAAGATTTCGTTTGCCCATCATAGTGTAGTTCAACTTAAGCTTCGCAAATTCAGTTTGTTCTGGGAGCACGTACTTGTATTCCGTGTCCGCTAAATCACTGGCCAACCGAACTCTATCTATATCCAGGGTATTAAGAATCCAGTTATATAGGGGGCGATGATCTTCAAACTCAAGCGTACATAAAGAGTGAGTAATGCCTTCTATCGCATCTGAAATACAATGCGTATAGTCATATGTGGGATAAATACACCACTCATTGCCTGTTTGGTGATGGGCAACGTGCCTTATTCGATACAGTATAGGATCGCGCATATTGATGTTCGGCGAAGTCATGTCGATTTTCGCCCGCAACGTATACTTTCCATCAGGAAAATGACCCTCGCGCATACGCGCAAACAAGTCCAGGCTTTCCTTAGTAGTCCTTTCTCGGTCAGGACTATTCTTCCCAGATGCCGTCAAAGTTCCGCGATACTGTCGAGCTTCTTCAGGGCTCAAGCTACATACAAAAGCTTTAGACTTCTGAATAAGCTCTACCGCGAAGTCGTATAACTGATCAAAATAAGAAGAGGAATAACGCTCATCGCCGTGCCACTTAAACCCCAGCCAAGCAATATTATTCTTTATGGCGTTCACATACTCTTGGCTTTCCTTAATTGGGTTCGTGTCGTCGAAACGCAGGTTACAAACCCCACCGTTTTCTTCAGCGACGCTAAAATTCAGGCAAATTGATTTGGCATGCCCGATGTGGAGATAACCATTGGGTTCGGGCGGGAACCTGGTGCACACGCGCCCTTCATGCTTATTAATAGCAAGATCTTGGGTAACCATGTTGCGGATAAAATTAGAGGGTATTGAACCCTTAGTCGAATCCTTGCTGTCCGTATCCAAATCTGTCATTGGCTAACTACTATATGCACGAAACCTTGGAAGGCGTTGAACGGGGCTTTCTAGAGAATACCAAAACACTTATTATAACTGTTCACGAACGATGCATTAACTAAAATTTTATGTGGGGTCAGTAAAAAACAGATATGATGATTATACTTATGACCAACTACGGCCCGATCAATTTAGAATTGGATTTCGACAAGGCTCCTAAATCCGCCACTAACTTTCTACACTATACAAAACAAAACTTTTACGATGGTACGATATTTCATCGGGTTATTAATGATTTTATGATTCAAGGTGGTGGCTTTGAATCCGATATGCAAAAAAAGCCAAATGGCGACCCTATCAAGAATGAAGCAGATAATGGCTTATTAAACCTCACGGGCACGGTAGCTATGGCCCGAACCTCTGACCCTCACTCAGCGACTTCTCAGTTTTTTATCAATGTCAGCGATAATCACTTTCTCGATCACCGCAACAAAACAGATGCTGGATGGGGTTACGCGGTATTCGGCCGGGTGATTGAAGGAATGGATGTGGTAAACAAAATAAAAGGATGTGAAACCACATCACGCAACGGACACCAAGACGTGCCGGTTGTCGAGATTATCATTGAGTCTGTTGAAATCAACCAAGAAGGCTAATCTTGTCAAAGCGTATCCTTTTTATTTCGGATCTGCACCTAGAGGAATCTCGACCTGATATTACTCGGACATTGCTGCAATTTCTGAATATTAATTCAGGAAAATGTGCCGCGCTCTATATCCTGGGAGATCTTTTTGAAGTCTGGATCGGCGACGACGAGCAGAACCCTCTAATTGATGAAATAACCTCAGCCCTCCGTGGATTTCATGTGGCAGGGTCTTCGATTTACCTAATGCATGGCAACCGCGATTTTTTAATTGGGGATAATTTTGCGAAACGTTGTGGTGCTGAATTGATTGAAGATCCCTGCATACTCAAGACCGAAGCCGGACATATCGTCCTGCTTCATGGCGATACGCTATGCACCGACGATTTGGAATACATGCAGTTTCGTACCCAAGTGAGACAGCAAATCTGGCAGCAAGAATTTTTGGCAAAACCCCTCGATGATCGCAGAGCTTTCGCTCAAGAGGCTCGCCAAGCGAGCCAAAAAACGGCTGGAATCAAAGATAACTCGATTATGGATGTTAATGGTCAAGCGGTTCTGGATTTATTCAATCAGTTTCAGGAAAACATGATGCTGCACGGACACACTCATCGACCCGCTGTCCACGAATTAGCGTTTAGTAATCCTATCAATGGTCAAATTAAAGGCCAACGTATCGTATTGGGAGACTGGAACAATAAAGCTTGGTATGCCGAAACTCAGAATAAAGAAATCAGCCTACTTAGCTTTGATTTAGTGAGCTGAGTTTTCCAGACTACGTTCGGTCATTTTCCCTAGGCAAATCGAAGTAACGGTTAAAATGCGCCTCACAGAGCACCAGCAATTCTCGTTCTATAGTTTCACTAAGCGCAGTTAAGCTTACGTCTGAGAATTCCGGCAAGGCGCAAACTCCATATTCACGCAAGTTGTCAATCTGCTGATGGTTCTTTTTAAGCAAATTATGCAACCAGCAGTAAGGGGACAATGATGGGTCATAAGGAATTTTGGCTTTTTCTAACCCCATCTTCAGATTAGGCACTGAAAAAATTTGCAGTTTATTCTCAAGGATTTGGCAAATTAGCTTCTCGATTCGACTGAGCACAGCAGATTTCGCGACACCATCGTAGCTATTCCAATTGATGACCTCAAATGAATATCGCTTGCAGCCACGACAAACAGCATCGCCGAGTGAAGTGGTTGAACAAATTCCTATACAGGGGGTTTGAACGGCTTTCATGTAATTTATCTTACAATTCGATAGAGAATTAATCGGAAAATAAATTGTAGACTTTAGCAAGGCTGTACAAATTGTAAACCACTCTTAAGCCTCTAAGGATTGCTCGCCAAAGGATCTACCACCGGTATTTTTTATTCGTTTATTGAACACTGGCCATGACTTTCTCTAGACGCTCCAAGTGGATTTTTGTACGAATTTACAATAGAATACAAGCACGTCTTAAACGTTTGCTTTGCTTTACCCCACGTACTACATAACCGTCTGATGCAGCACTTATACGAAAACGCTCCAAGCGGTCTGCTACCAAATTCCAACTGTAAGTGATTCCGGTGTAAACAGGCGCGAAGCTCGATGCCAGCAAATGTAGAATGAGACGCCTTTAGGTTCATTTGACGACGCATCACGCCGTTATATTATATACGGCCCGCTGAAAACACCGATCCATGAGGAAAGTTTTGTGTTAGAAGTATACCGAGAACACGTTACCGAACGGGCCAAATTAGGGATCCCACCCAAACCCCTGTCCGCAGATCAAGTTTCCGGTCTGGTAGAGCTTCTGAAAGACCCTCCAGCGGGCGAAGAAAAATTTATTCTGGACCTGGTTTCTAATCGTGTACCTCCTGGCGTTGACGAAGCTGCTTATGTTAAAGCTGGATTCTTGTCAGCTATTTCTAAAGGCGAATCTACTTCACCCATTATTGACAAAAAGCATGCTGTAAAACTGCTTGGAACAATGCTCGGTGGCTACAATATATCCACCCTAGTAGAACTGTTGGGCGATAATGAGTTGGGTGCTGTTGCCTCTAAGGAGCTGTCACGTACCCTACTGATGTTTGATGCTTTTCATGATGTGGCCGAAAAGGCATTGGCTGGCAATGATCACGCACAATGGCTTATAAGGTCATGGGCTAATGCTGAATGGTTTACCTGCCGGCCGAAGATCCCCGAACAGCTCACTGTAGCTGTACTAAAGGTACCAGGAGAAACCAATACCGATGACTTATCCCCGGCACAGGACGCTTGGTCGCGCCCAGATATTCCTTTACATGCTAAGTCCATGTACAAGAATTCACGGGAAGGGATTACAAATGCTCCAACACAGATAAATGAGCTTGAAGAAAGTGGTTTTCCTGTTGCTATCGTCGGTGATGTCATGGGCACTGGTTCTTCAAGAAAATCGGCCACTAATTCTGTGCTTTGGCATATCGGCAACGATATTCCTTATATACCCAATAAGCGAGCTGGCGGTGTCTGTATAGGAGGCAAGATTGCCCCTATTTTTTTTAATACCATGGAAGATGCCGGAGCACTTCCCTTTGAATGTAATGTCGATGGGCTGAATACCGGCGATATAATCGATATTAATGTATATGAAGGAAAAATTACCCGGCATGACACAAATAAGGTAATCAGCGAGTTCCAGTTAAAAACCGATACTTTGATCGACGAAGTAAGAGCCGGGGGTCGTATTCCTCTGATTATCGGGCGAGCGCTTACTCAAAGAGCACGGGAAACTCTGGAATTGCCTCCGAGTGAAGTTTTCCAGTCACCGATGACTGGTGAAGAATCTAAAACAGGTTTCACTCTTGCCCAGAAAATGGTGGGTAAAGCTTGCGGCGTAGAAGGTGTCAGACCGGGCAGTTACTGCGAGCCGAGAATGACCACCGTTGGCAGCCAGGATACCACTGGGCCTATGACACGCGATGAGTTAAAAGACCTAGCTTGTCTCGGGTTTTCCGCAGACCTAGTTATGCAATCATTCTGCCATACAGCGGCTTATCCGAAACCAGTGGACATTGAAACCCAGCATACGTTGCCGGACTTCATTCAAACACGTGGTGGCGTAGCACTGCGACCAGGCGACGGTATTATCCATTCCTGGATGAATCGTATGCTTTTGCCTGATACTGTTGGAACCGGTGGAGATTCTCACACTCGTTTCCCAATCGGAATATCTTTTCCCGCAGGCTCAGGTCTGGTCGCCTTTGCGGCAACCACGGGAGTAATGCCCCTTGATATGCCGGAATCGGTGCTTGTTCGGTTTACCGGCAAAATGCAGCCTGGTATCACCTTGCGAGACTTAGTTAACGCTATTCCTTACACAGCAATCCAAACCGGTGATCTCACGATAGAAAAGAAAAGCAAAAAGAATGTGTTCTCCGGTCGCATCCTCGAAATAGAAGGTCTACCTGACCTCAAAGTAGAACAGGCCTTTGAATTTTCCGATGCATCAGCAGAACGTTCTGCCGAAGGTTGCACTATTCGGCTAGCCAAAGAGCCCATCATCGAATATTTTAATTCGAACGTGACCCTCCTGCGCTGGATGATCAGCAATCATTACCAGGACGCTCGCACACTTGAGAGACGCGCCTGCGCCATGGAAGAGTGGCTGGACAATCCAGTCTTAATGGAGCCTGATGAACAAGCCGAATATCATAAGATTATCGAAATAAATTTAAATAATATCACCGAACCGCTTTTAGCATGCCCTAATGATCCCGACGACATCAAGCCCCTATCTGCTGTAGAAGGCACAAAGATAGATGAGGTGTTCATTGGTTCGTGCATGACTAATATCGGTCACTTCCGCGCTGCAGCCGAAGTTTTGAAACAGGTAGAAGGCACCTTGCCTACCCAACTCTGGATAGCACCACCCACCAAAATGGATGAACACCAGCTAACAGAAGAAGGGATTTACAACATCTTTGGCGTAACTGGAGCGCGCACTGAAATTCCTGGTTGCTCGTTATGCATGGGCAATCAGGCCCGAGTTGCTGCTAACTCTACAGTGGTGTCTACCTCGACGAGGAACTTTCCAAACCGTTTAGGCCAGGGGGCTAATGTATTTCTTGCCTCTTCGGAGCTAGCCGCAATAAGTTCAGCTCTAGGCAAAATTCCAACTATGGATGAATATATGCAATACATGTCTTCAATTAATACCATGTCAGACAACATTTATCGTTATCTGAACTTCAACGAGATTGAAGACTTTATGGAGGCGGCAGAACGCGCCAAAAATATCCCCCTCACCAATATTCAAGACGTCGCTTGAACTCCTAGCCAAGAGTTGGAGAGTAATCTATTCAGCAAACCTTAGTTAATGGTACTTTTATCCACCACTTCGAATACATCTTTGGAGAGATTAGTTTCTGCCTTAATACGGCGCAATTGAGTCTGCATCATGCTCTGTCGTTTTGGATCAAACTTTTTCCAGCGAGTTAAAGGGGCTAACAGACGCGCTGCGATCTGAGGATTGAATGTATCGATCTCCAGCACTCGATCTGCAAGAAACTCATACCCTTCCCCGCTAGCATGATGAAAACCGATATAATTCTGCCCGCAGAAAGTACGGATTAAAGATAGCACCTTATTTGGATTTCTAATTTCGAACGCCTCATGCTGAAGGAGCTCCTTCACTTGTGAAAGCGTGCCTTCGCGCTGACAGCTTGCTTGCACCATAAACCATTGGTCCACGACTAATGGCTCATCCTTCCATTTATCATAGAATGCTTTCAATGATGCATTTGCCAGATCGATTGCTAATTTAGAGTCACTATTCACCAAGCATCGAAGCGCCGCCATCTGATCGGTCATGTTAGTAGCTTCTTCAAATTGTCTAAAGCAACATTCAACCCAGTAATCGCTGCCTATTCTAACAAGATAAGCTAGAGCCAAATTCTTAAGTGCTCGCTGTGCTATAGATCCTGAATCAGTCTTAAAAGGATTATCACTAGAATTTGCCTCGAATACCGCGGCAAACCTGTCCTCCAGTTCTTTTGCCAACGCATTTGCAATAAATTCCCGTGCCGAAAAAATACTATCAACATTCGCAATTTCTACTTGTTCGATCAGCGACCCCTCTGACGGAAGCAGGAGCAAATGAGCAATCATTGCTTTGTCTAACTCATTAGGTTTCAGGACCGCATCCAAAACCCCGGAATATGCATTAATTAGTATGGGAGGCACAATTTGTAGGGAGTTGCTTGCAGCACAATTCTGTAATTCACGAATAATGTCACTTGCTAGAAGCTGTGCAGCGTTCCATCTGTTAAATCCATCACTGTCGTGAACCATCAGGAAATAAAGGTCTTCACGGGAATAATCGAAGTCTAACCGCACCGGTGCGCTGAAGCTTCTCAACAGCGAAGGAACTGGACGTTCTGGCACATCCAGAAAAACGAATTGCTGAGTTTCCTGGTTAACTGTTAATACCCTATCAGTTGATTCAGCAACTTTTTCATCTTTTAACCTGAGCGGCAGTTCAATACCATTTTTATCTAGCAAACCCATTCGCAACGGAATACTAAAAGGCAACTTGTTGTTCTGCCCCGGTGTATCCGGACAACTTTGCTGAACTTTAAGACTGTATTGTTTCTTGCCTGCCTCATAATTGCCGATTATGTTTAATACTGGAGTACCTGCTTGACTATACCATCGTCGAAACTGGCTTAAATCAATACCACTAGCATCCTCCATAGCCTTAACGAAATCCTCGGTCGTTACAGCCTGCCCATCGTGTCTGTTGAAATACAGATTAGTTCCCTTTCGAAAATTTTCTTGTCCCAAAATGAGACTCAGCATCCTTACAACCTCCGCTCCTTTCTCATAAACAGTGACGGTGTAAAAGTTTGAAATCTCCATGTAAGAATCAGGCCTAACCGAATGCGCCATAGGACCGGCATCTTCAGCAAACTGTACTGTTTTGAGGAAGTTCACATCTTCTACACGCTTTACTGTGCGAGAACCCATGTCCGCGGAAAATTCCGAGTCACGAAATACCGTAAAACCTTCTTTTAGGCTTAATTGGAACCAATCTCTGCAGGTAACCCTGTTACCGGACCAGTTGTGAAAATACTCGTGAGCTACTACGCCTTCCACTCGTTGAAATGCCGAATCGCTAGTTGTGCTGGGATTAGCAAGCACACAGGAAGTATTAAATATATTGAGCCCCTTATTTTCCATTGCTCCCATATTGAAGTCGTCAACAGCAACTATCATATAGACTTCTAGGTCATATTCACGCCCATAAACCTCTTCGTCCCAAGCCATTGCGTTCTTTAACGACAACATGGCGTGATCGCATTTATCCAAGTCTTTTTCTTCAACAAAAATTTGAAGCTTTACTTTTTGGCCACTGCAAGTCACGAATGTATCGTCCAAGCTCTCTAGATCACCAGCGACCAGCGCGAACAGGTAGCACGGTTTTTTGAAAGGATCCTCCCAAGTTACCCAATGGCGGTCTGGATTTTTTTCATCAATACCACTGCCTATGTTGTTTCCATTCGACAGTAAAACTGGATATTTCTGGCGTTCAGCTTTAATAGTAGTTGTAAACCTAGACATAACGTCAGGCCTATCTAAATAGTAGGTGATACGTCTGAATCCTTCTGCCTCGCATTGCGTACAGAAAATTTTCTTTGATTTATATAAACCCTCTAGAGCCGTATTTTTTTGTGGTTCTATACGCGTATGAATTTCGACAATGAACTGTTGTTGAGGTTTTTCCAACAAACCGGATAGTCCGGGAATGGTGATGGAGTCATCATCCTTAAAAAACTGATCAGATTCCAAATTTTTGCCATCGATCAGCAATCCACGTAACTCTAACTCGTGGCCATGAAGTGTCAACGCATTCGGGGCTGGTTCGTCGGAGCCATCATTGGGCTTGAACAGTAACTTCGCAACGACCAAGACATGATCTTCATAGAGATTAAACTCAAGATCTGTTGTCTCAATCGTAAACGGTGGCGGCCGGTAGTCTTTAAGATAGGTCGTTCTGGCCTGTGAGTCTCTCATACATACGCCTCTTTGACAGATTCTCGATTAATGACTTAATTGAACTTCGTATCCAGAGAAGCGTCGAAGGTTAATGACTCCAGTGTCGAATATCAGGTATTGGCCCTTGATACCTAGCAGGGTTCCTTCAACAACCGGGTCTTTATCAAAGTTAAAAGAAGTAACTTTTTCCGGGTATTTTATAACGGGATAATTAATCCCCACTGATGCGATACCATTCAGAACACTAATAGCGAGAAACCCAAAACTCTCCACTAGTTCTTTGAGCTCTGAGTCACACTCTTTAAGCAGACGATCAGCCTCCTCCTCCATTTTAAGCGGTTCAGCTTCTCCCTTTAGCATAGCGCGCCAGTTTGTCTTATCGGAAACGTATTGCTTGAACATTACCTCCAGAATACCGGATTGCAACCGACTTCGAACCCGGATCATCGCTAGCGCTTGTGTTGCACCCTGATCAATCCATCGGGTAGGTATCTGAGTAGCCCGGGTAATACCCACTTTGAGGCCTGAAGAATTGGCCAGATAAACAATATGATCCTGCATGCAGAAGCGTTCGCCCCAAGCAGGTTCTCGGCAAGTGCCCTGATCAAAATGACATTTTTCCGGATGGATAATACACCCATCACATTCTGCTAATCTTTGAAAACAAGGATAGCAATAGCCTTGATTAAAACTTTTCCTCGACTTCCTGCCACAATGAATACAATAAATAGTTCCGCTGTATTCAAGCTTTATTTGTTTTTCTATTAAGTCATTCAGAGGCACCACCATGTCACTGAGTGAAATCTGATATCTCACGGGGTTCTCAAACCTGCTATGCATTTTTCGCAGAACACCTCGAGCTTCTGATTTCATCGGGCTTCTCCTGTCAGGGAGTGGCAGACAACCATCTCTTGGCTTCTCGGCTCACATTTAAGATTCAAAGTTATTTCCCGCCCTTCATTCATATACACATCCTCATAAATTGGATGCATTACTTTGTCTATAAGTTCTCTAAAAAGTTTTGGTTCTTACTATATATTTATTGGTGACGCGAATAGCTTTCAGCGGTTGCCTATAACTGGGCCTTTCAATATCAATCGATAATACAGTACTGCGACCACACCGAATAAAAGACCTGACACCAAACCACCCACATGCGCCGCTGTGGCCACCCAAGATGAAGCAATAATCTCCATAAACACCAGTGCAACCACAAAAACAATAAACATATTACTGTTCAGCATTAAACGGATCCTTGGCATAAAAGTATGAATAATCCATGTATATCCAACTAAACCATAGACGACGCCGGACATTCCGCCGAAGTTGTTATATCCAATTTGCATATATTGCGCGGTATTACTGACAAAAGAAGTTAATATAACCAGCAATAGAAAAACCCATACCGGCTGGATCGCCTCAAGTTGTTTCCCGAAATACCACAACCACAACATATTAAAAATCAAGTGCAGCTCGCCAAAGTGCAGAAACATTGGCGTCAACGTCCGGAGCATAATTACCGGATTATTAAGATCGCCGAGTAGGGCCATGAATTCGCTAGATGTTATCGCCGGATAAAACAGCATGCTAACCCGATCCGGTTCATATCCTAACTGGCTGACTGCGGCAACTAGCAAACAGACCGAGATTAGGCTCATGCTGACGGGACTACGAAAAAACTCACTCAGGATGGCATTAATGATTTTCTTTCCAGAAAATTGAGCCCTTGCTGAATCCATCACAGTCGGAGTACTACCTAGTTTTTTTTCTTCCAAAAAAAGCTGAAGCGATTGCGCAACAAAGAGTGCCTCTTGATCAGTGTTGACCCAGAGTGTTTGCTGACCAGACTCCTCGGTTATCCGGTGACCGATACCCTGATTATGAAGGAATTGACTGTAGCTGAGCAGATCGACTTTGATCTCGAGACTGGCTGCTTTAATCATCGGCCCTTGGTAGTCGACTACCCCACCCGAGTTTACTACGACAAGCCTGATAGAAACTGTGCTTCGGTGGGTGAATAAGTTGCAAAGGTACTGATTTTTTGGTTACTAAGAATTCATCTCCAGCCACTGCAGTATACTTGACTTCACCGTCACAACTAAGCTGAGGTTCTAAAGACTCCTTGGCAGCGACAACCAGCCGAATTTCACTATCACCGTCAATCACGATTGGTCTGCTACTAAGAGCATGAGGGTACATCGGAACGAGTACTACGGCATTTAAGTGCGGATGCATGATGGGCCCACCGGCTGATAAGGCATAGGCGGTAGATCCTGTCGGTGTGGCGACAATTAGCCCATCAGATTCCTGACTATAGACAAATTTATCATCGATAAACAGTTCAAACTCAATCATCTGGGCTGCCTTACCCGGATGTAATACCACATCATTTAAGGCCGCACCGAGATTGTGTTCCGCCGTCCCCCGCCGGGCAACAACGTCCAACAGAAACCGTTTCTCGACACTATAATTGCCGTTAAGTACGTTGGCGATATTGGTTTCAATTTCATTTGGGAGCACATCGGTCAGGAATCCAAGTTTGCCCCTATTAATACCGATGACCGGAACTTGATCAGAAGCGATGAACTTTGCAACATTAAGCATACTGCCATCACCCCC
>UINC01001233.1_pt1 | contig 25563 bp, 22 predicted proteins | sample 5385821 | NCBI WGS metagenome assembly UINC01 (sample SAMEA4666929, study PRJEB26691) | marine metagenome | isolation source: Pacific Ocean | place: Pacific Ocean | collected 2011-10-13 | reverse complement strand
CGCTCCGCCACGGCAGCAGGACTTGCGCAAGCCGTCGCCCCCTCGTCGACGAGTGGCTGCGTGCTGGCGGGCCTACGCGCATAGACAGACATGCCGTGTCCGCCACGCATCAAATTGAGAGCCATCGGGCGTCCCATGGTGCCAAGACCGATGAAGCCAAGCTGCATCTGGAGAACGCTCCTTTTGAGACGTAACTACGTGCCCGTCGGGTATCCCGTCGCGGCCTTGATCTCCGAGATTTGCCGAATGTGCCGTTGGTTATGCAGTGGGATGTAGAGCAGCCACTGGTAGGCGTTGAGGGTTCCAACTGTCGGGCGATGATGGTCGACCGCATGTGCCCGAAGCGGGGCTGTGGTCGTCTCGGCAAAGGCGAGTGACCGAGCCCGCCTCTCCTGGAAAATCTGGAGCGCATCGTGTCGCGCCACGGTTCCGGTGGGCACAACCGCGTCCGGCGCGTCTTTACGGGCGTTTCGATCTGCGAGCATGGTTTCAATCAATGCATCCTTGCCGCCGGTCGCCGTCTGCCACTCCGGATGGGTCGCGCTCCGCAGCGCTTGTTCGACCCGGCCGAACAACCCACGTTCAACCAAACCCAGGTGCTCCGCGATGAGCCCGATTGACCACCCGTCAGGTATCGGCCGGAAACACCACTGGTCGTTGGTCACGCATTCGACGGCTGCCAGGAAATCGTCACGCGTCCGGCCGAGTAACTGGACAACCTGGGCCCGTTCGTGCTCGGTGATCCCACCGTCGCTCACGCACCGACCCCCTGTTTTTTCCAGTACCGTTCCAGTCCAAGCCAACACTGTTCCAGCGGAGCAGCCTGGTCGTACATCGAAGCAGCGGTTTCTGGCATGTACCGTTGTAGATATCGGCGGGCCTCCTTGGTGAACAGCACCATACGTTCGTCTGGGTTCCCTTCCTGCTGAATGATGGTGTGCGCCATCTCCGCCATGCTATCAAGATGCTCGACCAGACTTGCTAGGTGCGTTGCGGGTTCACCGTGGGCTCCGAAGTGGGTAATGAACAGGGTCTCGGCCTGCCACTGATCGATCAACTGCGCACTCGCCTTCCAAACGGCGATGTCGATGTCTGGCGGCGGTGTCGGGGGCAGAGCAAACAGCTCGGAACCGGTGCGGATGCCAGCAACGTCACCCACAAAAGCCACCCCACTCGACCGGTCGAGGAAGCTAACATGATGTGAGGCATGGCCCGGGGTATAGGCCACTTCGAGGTCCCGATCGGCACCTGCCACTCGTTCACCACCGACAAGTACCCGAAGATTCGCTTCCGGCACCGGGAGGAATTCACCCCACAGTCGGTCCATGTCATCGCCGTACAGACGCGTCGCACTGTGTAGCAGCTTTGCTGGGTCGGCCATGTGCGGTGCTCCACGCTCATGGACGTATACCTGGATGGCCGAATTCTCCTGCACCAAAGTCCCTGTTGCGCCAGCATGGTCGAGATGAATGTGGGTTAGAAGAATGGTGCGCACGTCGGCCAGCGTAATTCCGTGATCGCCAAGCACCGCACGCAACGTCTTGAGACAGGTCGACGGACCAGGGTCGACCAACGCCACGCCGCCGGGACCTTGAAGAACCCCGGTCGCGATGATGCGTGGCTTGCCAAGAAACATCAGGTCGAGACACGTGATGCCACGGGCAATCGTTTGCATAGCCGTGAAATCTTACTACGGTGCCGACAAGTGCCTGCTTGACGTCATCGGGGGCTCCATAGTCTGATCGACCACGCACGCATGCCTCATGATCCGAAGGCCGACCACGGCGTCCTTGAAGAAACCCGCGACAAGACTCAAAAACCGACGCTCTACAAGGTCATCTTGTTGAACGACGACTACACGACGATGGAGTTCGTCGTGCAAGTTCTTGAAGAGGTCTTCCACAAAACCCCGGCGGAAGCCTATCGGATCATGATGCAGGTGCACACGCAAGGACACGGCATCTGCGGTGCCTACAGTCACGAGGTGGCCGAAACCAAAGTCGCTACGACTCATGACCTGGCGCGGCGCGATGGTTTCCCGCTCCAAGCGACCCTAGAAGAGGAGTGACAGCGAACCGATGTTCAGCACCGCACTTGAGTTAGTTTTGAACGTCGCGTACCGCGAAGCGGCCGCCCGACAACATACACACCTGACCCTCGAACACCTGCTGTACGCGATGGCCCACGACCCCGAGGGCGAGAAAATTCTTCGGGCCTGCGGCAGCGACTTGCCTGCCTTGCGTCACGCGCTTGACGAGTTCATCGACACACTGGAGCAGTTCGCGCGCGGGACGCGTGGGCGAGAACCAGACCAAACACTTGCCTTTCAACGCGTGCTCCAGACCGCTGTCCTGCACGTGCAAAGCGCGGGCAAGGACGAGGTGCGGTTCGGCGATGTGCTGGCTGCGATACTTCAGCAACCCAAGTCATACGCCGCCGAGCTACTACAGGCCCAAGACATCACGCGGCTCGATGTCTTGAACTACATCTCCCATGGCATCTCAAAGGTGCCGGCGGGCGACCCGGACACTCCGGACGCCGAACCGGCCACGGCGGGGACCGGCAACGAAGGAGCAACCCCGGCGCGAGACCCGCTCACTGCGTTCGCGGTGAACCTCACCGCCCGCGCCAGGGCCGGTCAGCTCGACCCACTGATTGGCCGAACCGACGAGCTGCAACGAACTCTTGAAATTCTCTGCCGGCGGCGAAAGAACAATCCCGTCTTCGTCGGCGACGCCGGCGTGGGAAAGACCGCACTGGCTGAGGGATTGGCTGGCCGGTTGCTCGACGACAATATACCGGCCCAACTGCGCGGCGCCGAGGTGTTTTCACTCGACACGACCGCGTTGCTGGCCGGTACTAGGTTTCGAGGCGATTTTGAAGAACGTTTTCGCGCTGTGATCGGGGCCCTGACGGAACGATCGAAGCCGATTCTCTTTATCGACGAAGTGCACTCGACTGTCGGCGCCGGTGCAACCACGGGTGGGACGACAGACCTAGCTGCCCTGATCAAGCCCGTGCTGGCCGCTGGCGAACTCAGAGTCATCGGTTCAACCACGTTCGATGAATTCAAGCATATCGAGCGTGACCGCGGACTGGCTCGCCGTCTCCAACGGATTGTCATCGAAGAAGCCAGCGTTGACGAAGCCGTCGAAATCCTCGCGGGGCTACAGTCGCGCTACGAGGATCATCACGGCGTGGTCTACACCGACGCGGCCGTGAAGGCGGCCGCCAAGCTCGCGGGACGACACCTGCGTGACTCCCGGTTGCCGGACAGCGCGATCGACGTAATCGACGAGGCGGGCGCAAAGATGGCCGCCACGGTCCCCGAACCAGCGGCTCGCGTTCCGGCCACCGCGGCCACGCCAGGTGTGGATGCCACGGTGGAGGCCGAGACCCAGGCCATCCCCTCAGCCCCAGATCGCCAGCGCGTAACCGCCTCTGACATCGAGCGCATTATTGCGCGCATGGCGAGGATTCCAGAGAAGCAGGCGTCGGCCACCGACAAGGAACGGCTGCGCACACTCGACGACGCTCTGCAACGGGTGGTGTTCGGCCAGGACGCCGCAGTTGGGGCCGTGGTCACCGCCATCAAACGGGCACGGGCCGGCCTTGGGCAACCTGATCGTCCGGCGGGCTGTTTCTTGTTCACCGGCCCAACCGGTGTAGGAAAGACCGAGCTGGCCAAGCAGCTAGCGATCCACCTGGGCAACGAGTTCATCCGCTACGACATGAGCGAGTACATGGAAAAACATGCCGTCGCGCGACTGATCGGTGCGCCACCTGGGTACGTAGGCTTCGAGCAAGGTGGCTTGCTTGTCGACGCGATCAGGGCCCACCCTTATGCAGTGCTGCTACTCGACGAGATTGAAAAGGCGCATCCGGATGTTTACAACATTCTGCTCCAGGTAATGGATCACGCCACCCTGACAGACAATAACGGCCGCAAAGCTGATTTCAGGCAAGTGGTCGTCATCATGACGTCGAATGCCGGTTCCCGCGAAATGAGCGTTGACCGAATTGGCTTCGGGGACGACAAGGCCGTGGACACCGGGGGACGCACGAAAGCAGCGATCGAACGCGTGTTTAGCCCAGAATTCAGGAATCGCCTCGATGCCATAGTCACCTTCGACAGCCTAGCGCCAGCGGTAGTCGAAACCATCGTAGAGAAGTTCGTGCTGCAACTCGAAACCCAGCTCGCCGAACGACGGGTAGCGATCGCCCTCGACCCAGACGCACGCCGCTGGCTCGCCCGAAAGGGCTATGACCCGAAGTACGGGGCCCGTCCTCTGGCCCGTGTAATCCAGACCGAGGTACGCAACCCGTTGACCGACGAAATCTTGTTTGGTGATTTGGAACATGGCGGCACAGTGCAGATCTCACTGGCCGACGACTCTCTGCTCTTCCACGTCGAACCGGAGCCTGAACGGGACGCGCCCGAGGACGAAGTATAGAACCGGTCACTCTCCGGGATCAGAATCCAGCGCGAGCACTAAGTCCTGAAGTTGTTCGATCTGGGTCTGCGCCGCATGCAGAATCGCCCGGCGTTCCTGCAGGGAGGGCATCATCCAATCTTCTCCGTCCAGCTTCACCCGGCCGTCGGATTCGTACTCCACGAGGACGGCATCCATCGTATCGACATAGAGACGCATAAGAACCGAACCTCACATCCCGGCAGTGGTCGCGGCGCGTTGCGCGTCGTCAACGGCGATCACGAGCGCGCTCATCGCCTGTTCGTTGGCCGGAGACGCAAACGCGTAATTGACGTTAACGCCAGCGGCACTGAGCATACTGGTCGTGGATCCCAACGCGCCGGGACTGTTCGGCATCGACACGTAGCGAACCTCCCGTTCTTCCACCGCGTAATCCTCCCGACGAAACAATCCTGCCGCATGTACCGGATTGTCTGGCGCCAGGTGTAACACCCCTGAGCTCTCAAGGTTGAACGCGATGACATTAACTTTCTCGGCCTTCAGCGTCTGGCAGAGGCGCGCCAGCGAACCCGGGGAGTTGTCAAGTCGAAGCGTCAACTCGGTACGAATCGCCATGGGAAAAAGGATATCTCACGACCGGCCATCGACAGAAACGCACGCGTGCCACACGACAGGACGCCATCGAACGGCGCGGGAGTTTCACCACAGTGGCCGAGTCGGCTGAGATAAGATGCCATCGTGGTTGCTCGGGCGCCCGCACCTATCGTGGTTGGAAGCCGCTTGGAGGGCTTTTCTTACGCTATTCGCAACGTCGTTGCGGAAGCGAAAAAGGTCGAAGCAAGCGGTCGTCAGGTCACCTACCTGAACATCGGAGACCCGGTGGCCTTCGGATTTCGTACGCCGCCGCATCTGGTGGACGCGGTGATCCGCGCGATGCAAGACGGCGCTAACGGCTATACGCCAGCCGCTGGTATCTGGGTGGCGCGAGAAGCCGTGGCCGCTTCTTACTGCGCGGCCGGGCTTCCGGTCGGGCCAGAACGTGTCGTCCTGACCTCAGGGACTTCCGAGGGCATCGAGTTAGCTCTGTCAGTGCTGGTCGACAGCGACGACGAGGTGTTAATTCCAGTACCCACTTATCCGTTTTACACCGCCACGCTGACCAAGCTTGGTGCGCGCGCCGTGTTCTACCGCACGGACGCAAGCAACGGGTGGATGCCCGACCTGGAGCACATCCGAAGCCTGATCCGTCCCTCTACCCGCGCGATTGTCGTAATCGATCCGAACAATCCGACCGGCGCGGTGTATTCAACCGAAACCCGTCGAGCGTTGGTCGAACTGGCCGACGAAAACGGTCTCGTAATTCTGGCAGACGAAGTCTACGCAGACTTAGCCTACGACGCACCGGTACCGCCCATCGGGGCGTTGGACCCGGATGCACCGGTAATCTCGTTCTCGTCCATTTCGAAGGCGTACCAGGCGCCAGGCTGGCGCGCCGGCTGGCTGGCCGTCAGTGGCGGGGAACGCCTCAACGCGGTACTACGCGCGATCAACGAGTTGGCCGATGGGCGTCTCTGTAGTACAGGCCCGATGCAACATGCCATTCTGGCGGCGCTGAGTGGCAACAACGAGCACAAAGCGACGTTCGTCCAGGCGCTACGGGAGCGGGCGACAATCACGACCCGGAGATTGAATGCCATCGACGGCATTTCCTGTGTCCCGCCGCGGGCCGCATTCTACGCGATGCCCCGGATTGAGCTTCCGCCCGGACGCACCGATGAGGATTACGTCATCGGCCTCTTACGTGCTACCGGCTTGCTGTGTGTCTATGGATCAGGATTCGGCACATCACCCGGGGACGGATTCCTACGCATTGTGTTTCTCGCGCCACCGCAGGAACTGGATGCGATCTACGACGCGATCGCGGACTTCACGGCTCACTTTCGCGCCACCGCGTAGGGGCGCATGGCGGTCAAGGAGGGCCAGGTGCCCATGCCCATTCCCCGTCTCGTTACCGCGCTGATCGTCGTGTCGGCGCTCGCTGGTCCTGCCGAGGGGCAGCGCGGTGAGTCGCCGAGCTATCAGCCTCTTCTGGACACGCTCCAGCAAGCCGTGCTCAGTGCCGACCACCAGGTCTTTTTTTCACTCCTCTCGCCAGAGGCAAATCGAGACGCCTTCACGACGTTCGTGGAGGAGGCTCTCCGAGAGGCAGTCGACCGCGTCACACTTACCCCACGGTTCCAGCTGCCACTCGATGACATGCCGTCCGACTCGGGTTACGACCTCACGGTTGAGGTGTTTTTCGAATCTGGCGCCCGGGGACGACTCGAAACCTGGCAGTTCGAAATTGTGCGCGCGGCGGAAACGGGGCGGTGGACGATCAGAAATCAGGCGCTGATCGATTCGCTCGGAGGTCTTCATCATCTGACGCTGAACACGACCACCCAGTACGCCGCCGACAACGCGGTGGTCCTCGGTGAGGACCTATCACTGACCCTGATCGAGGGGTCGGCCTTCGTCACCGAGACCGAGGCCGGCGTGACGGGACTAGTGCTGTTGGGCGACGGCGTTATGAATTTCTCGCCGCAGCCAGAAGCCGAACGGGGTCAGGTGCGTATCTTTAGTGGCGACGAGGTGTTGGAAGCGAAGTTCGACGCGGCGTTCATCCGCGTGCACCCAGAGGTCTTCGCCTCACGGGTGTCGACCAGCGGGTTAGTCGAGCGGCCTGTCGATGCCGGCGATCTTCGGAGAGCCACCGAGGTGTTTAACGAGTTCATCCAGTTGTCCTTCATGCTCGACCTCTCACACATCAGCGATCGTGTCTGGTCTTTCACTCCGGCGGTCGGGGACTTCCTCGCGGAGATCCGAAGCAAGCGCCACGGGACGCTGACGTACGCGCAATCTGGGAACCAACCGGAAGATATTTCTCTCTCGGACCGCGTCGCTGGACACGTGATTTCGCTTTACCCATCCGCGCGTAAGCGAGCGACCCAAGGTCGGTACTTCGCCGACGACGATCACGTGGCACTGGACATCCTTGACTACGACATTTCGACCTCGTTCCAACCACTGGGCATCACCCAAGAGGAACTGCGCGCGACGCCCGAATTAGTTGGCTGCCGTATCGTGGGAACGACGCGGTTGGCCCTGCGCGTCAGCGGATTTCCAATCACCTCGTTTGGCCTGCGCTTGGCAGACGAGCTGGCTGTCTCCTCTGTAACATCGTCCGAATTCGGGCCGCTTCTCTTCTTCCGAATGAAGGGACAGAACAGCCTAATCGTCAACCTGCCGGCCGAAGTGCCCGGTGGAACCACGCTCACGGTGACAGTGCAGTACGCAGGCGATCTGCGCGCACAGGAACTTGACGAAAACTGGATTGCCACTCGCTACTTCTGGTTCGACGCTCAAGCGTTATATGGCCTAGGGGAGCCTCGTTATATCTACAGCAATCGCAGTTACTGGTATCCACAGGGACTCGTCAGCGACTACGCGACCGCCACCCTCAACCTTTCGGTCCCCTCAGGCTGGGGGGTGGTGGCCAGTGGCAGCCCCCTCGACAACAACCCGCCAATCTCTGGCGCCTCGGGCACCGACATGCAACGGTTTTCCTTCGTCGCGTTGCAGCCCGCTCGGTACCTGTCCGCCTTGATCTCGCGCTTCGACGACCGCAGACCTCCGGTTAGGCAAGTCCACGTGGCGGGCGAAGCGCAGCGCCCAGTGACACCGAAACCCTCGGGTTCTGTGTACTACGACACGCTGACAGTCGATTCGGTTGCGACCCCGAGGGGCGCCGAAGAAGTCGAGTCGATCGCCGATCAGGCGGCGGACATCGCTTCGTTCTATGCGTCGTTGATTGGTGATATCCCCTATCCCTCTATGACGGTCGCCGTCACCGACAGCCTGCTGCCCGGCGGCCACAGCCCCGCCTATTCCACGATCATGAACCACCCTCTTCCTCGAGCTCCGGGTGTGATTGTCTCCTGGCAGACGGACCCCGTGAGCTTCAGCGGTTACCCCGAGTTTTTTTTGGCCCACGAGGTGGCCCATCAGTGGTGGGGTCAGGCCGTGGGTTGGAAAAATTATCACGAACAGTGGTTAAGCGAAGGGCTCGCCCAGTACTTTGCGGCACTGCACGCAGAGCAAAGCGCGGGACCAGAGGTGTTCGCCGACATCCTTCGCCAGATGCGCCGGTGGGCCATGCGACACTCTGACAAAGGTCCGATCTATCTCGGGTACCGGCTCGGACATCTCGAGAACCAGCCGCGCGTATTCCGAGCACTCGTTTACAACAAGGGTGCAATGGTGATGCACATGCTACGCGGCCTTATCGGGGACGAGGCTTTTTTCGCCGGGCTGCGCCGTTTTTACCATGAGTGGCGGTTCGAGAAGGCGGGCACTGATGCCCTCCAACTCGCCTTCGAGATCGAAGCTGGTCAGCCGCTTGACCGCTTCTTCGAGCGGTGGATTCACGAGGCAGGTCTCCCGGAGCTCGAGTTTTCGTCGCGTACCGAGACAGATCCCAGCGGCGATCACATCGTGTTGCGGTTCGAACAGCGCACGGAGCGAATCTTCGATCTTCCGGTCACCGTCGACCTAACCTATCGCTCCGGACATGAAGACAAAATCGTGGTGCCGGTAAATGCTCGAGTTACCGAGGTACGGATACCATCCGAAGGGGACCTCCGCCGCGTGCGCGTAAATCGTGACTATGTTGCACTGGCGGAGATCGACGAATAGGCTAAGAAGCTCCGAAGGCGCAGGGAGTCCGCTCGAGAAGTGGTCACAGTTGATATGATCGAGCCATCTGTCGTGGCGTTGCTGTTTAGACCCCGGTGAAGCACGCAACGACACGACGGTGTGTGGGCTTGTTGTGGTGTCAAAATACCCGGTGAGTGTCAGTTCGTGAGGTCGCTCCCAGCGACAGTCGTGAGTTCGACCGTCTGGTTAGCGCAACGGTTGGCGTTGGCACCCTTCCTCGTGCTGATCGCAACGATGGTCAGCCCGGCCGCGGCCCAAGTTCCCGACATAGGCGTGCGGATTCAGCCGCTGACCGAAACCGACGCTGCGCACCCCGGCACCTCCACTCGGGTGGCACTCCAGATGGGCCTCAATCCCGGCTTTCATGTCAACTCGGACACGCCACTCGATGACCTTCTGATCCCGACTGCGCTTACGCTCGATGTGCCCGAAGGCTTCGCGCTCGGCGGGGTGGCCTATCCAGAAGCGATCCTGCTTGAGCAGGTCGGGGCAGAAGAGCCATTGGCTGTATTTGAAGAAGAATTTCTGATAGGCGCGGTCCTTGAGTTGAACGCTTCACTGCGACCAGGAACGTATACCGTGCCGGGCACGTTGCGCTATCAGGCCTGCAACGACCGAATGTGTTTCAACCCGACCAACGCGGCCGTGCAGTTCGAGGTCGCTGTCGCACCGCCGGAACAAACACTCAACACAATCCGTGCCGATCTGTTCGACGGACTGCGGTTAGTCAATGCAATCAGCCTCGACCCAAGGCCGGCAACAGCGCCGATGCTGGACGATCTCACGGTCGTCGCCGCGCTCGGAGACTTCGAGGTCCTGAGCAGCACCGGGGGTTATCTCAACACCGACGCGTTCCTCGGGTTCATGGACGCGGCCGAATCCGGCGAGGGTCAGCCCGGTTGGTTTGAGGGGCGAGGCCCCCTCGCGATTCTGATGCTCATCCTAGCTGGAGGTCTCGCCCTAAACCTGACCCCCTGCGTGTTACCAATGATTCCGATCAATCTCGCCATCATCGGCGCTGGAGCGAAAGCCGGGTCACGGTCGCGTGGCTTCTTACTCGGCGGTGCCTATGGGCTCGCCATGGCGTCTGTCTACGGAACCCTTGGCTTGGTAGTTATCCTGACCGCGGGCACATTCGGAACGATCAACTCGTCCCCCTGGTTCAATTTGAGCATCGCCGGGCTGTTCGTCGTGCTCGGGCTCGCGATGTTCGACGTGGTGTCCATCGATTTCTCACGTTTGCAGTCCAAACTGTCCCGAGGCGGAAACGAAGGCGGCTCATTCCTCGTCGCATTCGGGATGGGTGCGGTGGCCGCATTGCTCGCCGGTGCCTGCGTGGCTCCCGTGGTCATCCAAGTCATTGTCTTTTCGAGCAACCTCTACAACACCGGCACGGCGGTTGCGCTCGTGCTGCCGTTTTTCCTCGGCATCGGGATGGCGTTGCCGTGGCCAGTGGCAGGTGCCGGACTATCGTTCATGCCGAAACCAGGACCTTGGATGGCGCATGTCAAACATGCCTTCGGGGTTTTCATCCTCGGCACCGCTCTCTACTACGGTTACCTCGGCTATGGGTTGATCGCCCAACGATGGGTCGATCCTGCAGAGGTAGCAAACAGCGTGCAGGAGCTTTTGGACGAGGGCTGGTACGCCTCGCTCGGCCAAGGACTGGAAGCGGCCCAAGCGGAAGACAAGCTGGTGCTCGTGGACATGTGGGCAACATGGTGCAAGAACTGTCTGACCATGGACAGGACCACGCTCAAGGATACCTCCGTGCAATCGGGCCTTGAAAACTACGTGAAGGTCAAGTTTCAAGCCGAAGATCTCGACGCTTCCCCTGCGAAAGAAGTCTTACAGCGTCTCGACGGTATCGGCTTACCTACCTACGCCATCCTACGGTCGCGCTCCAGTGAACGGGGCGCGGACACCGGTTCTTAGCTTCGGCCCTGCGGGCGATTGGATGCCAGGTCGCATGTGTGCTCTACCGGGGCACTCTGACCCGTAGGGCCGCACGATGCGTTACTGCAGTTAGCGACCTACCGCCGCACACGACTTCTCCGTCAACATGGAAACGGATCGGCTGCTCAGACGCAATCGTGGCGCTGTCCACAGTCGTCGTCCTCACGTCTGGATCTTGAGCAATCGTCCCGGTGAACAGCCGGCGCGCACCCCAGAGCACCCGCAGCCCGTTTCGCGGCGCGATGACGACTAGATCAAGCAGGCCGTCATCGAGCCTCGCGTGAGGGGCAATACTTGCGCCGTGGCCGTATTGGGTGCCGTTCGCGAAGGCGACCATGAGCGCGGAGGTTTGCCACGTGTTTTCCCGAAACGTCAGAACATAGGTTGACGGTTCGTAGCGAAAAACCGTTGCCATGGTGGCCTGCACATAGCGACGGAGCCCGCGCCCGGCGAGCTGGCCGAAGGTCTCCGCCACCGCCGCGTCCAAACCCACACCTGCCAAGTTGACGAACGTGCGTCCACCTAAAACCCCGATGTCAATGGTTCGGTCCCGGCCGTGCACCGCCGTCGCGAGGGCGCCGGACGGATCGAGACTAATTCCCAGCTCACGAGCGAGTCCGTTTCCTGACCCGGTCGGTACGATTCCGAGTACGGCGGGCTGAAACGCCAGCGCCGATGCGACTTCGTTTACAGTGCCATCGCCACCCCAGGCGATGATGGGCGAGACACCCTGGCTGGCAAAATTTGACGCCAATTCCCTGGCGTGCCCAGCATATTTAGTAAAGACGACTTCACACGCTGTGGCCTCATCGGCGAACGCACGTTTGACAAGATCACTGGACTGACGGTTGCGGGTCCTATTCACCGCGGGACCAGCGACCGGATTAACAATTGCGGCGGCACGCGTCCCTGGCGTGATCATAGCAATCCGTAAAAACGAGCCGTCGACTCCACACTAGGCGCCACGGACCTGCGCCAATCGCAGTCCGACGCGGTGTTGTGCTTTCCCGCTGGCCGCCAATGTTATAGTAGCTGCTCAGGATGGCACGGCGTTGGGTTCGGATCGCAATCACGCTCACGGCACTCGTGACTGTTGGGTTTGCGGGAAAGGAGCTTCGCCGTTCCGAACTAGCCCTCAACAATCAACACAGCGTCGAGCGCGTCTTCACCGACCTCAGCTGGGCACTGACTCTCGCTCTCGGGGATCTTCGCGCCGCTCAGCAAGCCTATGTCGCAGCGGGTCAAGATCGGGGTTATTGGACGTCCCGGGTCGATAGTTACCTAGACGCAGTCCGCGACGGTCTCGAAAATTTGCGTCGGCTCGCGAGCGACGACGCCTCAATAGAAGCCCTCAAGGCTGCTGAAGCGACCATCGCCGATCTGGAGCGCCTCGACCAACGTGCGCGAGAGCACACGGATCTCCAACAATCGCTTCTCGCATCTGACCTCATTTTTAGCGACGGCCTCGAACTGACCTCTGAGGTCGCAGCCCATGTCGAATTGGCAAGGTCGACGGAGCGAAACAACCGCAGCGTCGCGATGCGATCTGTCCGCACCGACGAAGTGGTGGTGCTGGGTGCGGCTGTAGGGCTCGGACTGCTTGCGCTCCTGATGCTCACGCCGGTGACCCGCCAGCGAGGGCAACCGCCGTTCGGCCACCACAAGAGCCGTGAGGCCACTGCTCCGCCGATGGTGGACGCAACGCCATCTAACGATCGCTTGGTGCTCAGTAACGTGGACTTGGATGCTCTCGATCACGGTTCGGAAGTGGAGCAGCCCGCAGTGCAGCAACCCGATTCAGGCCATGTCTTGGAACGGGCGGAGGCCACCCCACCGGAACCGCTACCGGACCTACGCGCAGCCGCGGCTTTGTGTACAGATCTGAGCACGCTTGCCGACGCGTCCGGGTTGCCGGCGTTGCTTTCGCGCGCAGCGGAGCTCATGAACGCCAGTGGGCTGATCATCTGGGTGCGCGATTCGAGTGGTCACGCGTTGCGTCCTGCTTTAGGGCACGGCTACCCACCCAACTCCCTCATACGTCTCGGCTCGATTTCCGAAGATGGCAAGAACGCCACCGCGACGGCCTTCCGTACTGCCCAAATGCAAATCGTTAACCGTCGTGACTCGGGTAGCGGTGCTTTGGCGATCCCGCTGCGTTCCGTCGACTGCTGTATCGGCGTCCTTTCAGCCGAATTGTGCGATGGGTGGGAATCAAGTGAAGCGGTTCAGGCCAACGCCGCCATCATCGCCGCCCAGCTCGCCACCCTCCTGCCCGCAGACCTGCCGGCCGACACAGGCGCCCCCGCGGCGAAAGCGCAGGGCTACTAGTCGAATCTAAACCGACTGGGCGCCGGTCGGAATAACCCAGGATCAGGAGCCAGAGGCTGAACTCGCCACACCCAGTCTCATGCTGTGGCAGCGTTTTCGCGCGCCTCGCTTTGTCGGCTTCGTCGGCTTGTGGAACGTCAGCAGTTCTCTGTGAAACTGACAATTTTGACGTCACGTTCGGGCTATACTGAGCCCGATGGAGCCGCTTCGCCTGCCACTCGACTGCACTGCGATCGAGAGCATTCTGCCGCACCGATACCCGTTCCTGTTGGTTGACCGGATCACCGAGTTCGAAGCCGACAAACGGATCGTCGGCATCAAGAACGTTTCCTTGAACGAACGGTATCTCTCAAAACGACCCGGTGAGCAAGCCGTCGTCCCGCCAACCATTCTGACCGAGGCCGTCGCCCAAGTCGGCGCCATCCTGATTCTTGCGAAACCGGAGAACAGGGCGAAGCTCATCTACATCGTCGGTATCGAACGAGTACGGTACCGACACCCGGCTCATCCGGGCGATACGATAAACATTGAGGTCAACGTGAAACGGCTACGCAGTCGCATGGGCCAGTTGCACGGCGTGGCCATGGCTAACGGAAAGGCGATCCTCGAGGGTCGGATGACGTTTGCCCTGGGACCGAAGACCTAACGACTAAGAGCCTGGCCTCCCCCACCTCGCTTTCCACGGCAGATTGGATAGGCACCCCTTGTTCGGAACGAAAGGTTACTGTCAATGTAACCTCGTTTTCATTGATGAAATTGGAGCTCCAAAACTCCTGGTCTTGGTTCCTAGTGCGGCAGCGCGAAAATTTGCGCCGGAACATCAGAACATCAACGCGGAAGTCGACGTGGTCCGTACAGACACGTAATGTTCGGAGCTTTCGGTTAATAACTGCTTTGTTTGGCGATTCGGCCTCCGGGCCGCTGGCAGCGTCGAGAACAACTACCGGGTCAACTTGGCATGGCCTCTGTGCGGCCGACGCGAGACGAGCGACAAGAATGGCTACTCAGTAGAACAGCCAACCATTGTCCATGATTCGTGAGCAAGCACGCAGATTTCTTGGCAACCGCAGGTCGACTTAAGTTGCTGGGTCGATGATAGAATCAGCCGCATGGGTTCAAAAAAGGCTCGGAATCGCCGCGGTTCGCCAGCAGCCCCAGCGCCAGCGGGCAAAGGGGGACCTCCTTGGCTGGTCATCGCCATTGCCGTGGCAGTTCTCGCGAGCGGCTGGCTGTTCATCATGTCTCAGGAAGACGATCCCGTGACGTCCCAGGCCTTAGCGACCGGGCCTGACGGGGACAGCAGCAGTTCGGCTCCGGGTACAGCCACCGCTGCTTCCGACGCTCAACCGCTTCAGGCTGGCACGCCGGCACCAACCGCCCGGCCGAGCGACATTCAGGAGTTCCCCACGGAGTTGGAAGGGCTACCGATGCCACCGCTCCCGTATGTGCCTCAGATGGTGCCTCGCCCGCCCGAGCTCGTGAAACGTGCGTATGTCTTTGCGGCCGAGAACCCTGGCGTGCTGAGTTACGTGCCGTGCTATTGCGGGTGCGAGAACGACGGCCACGTATCAAACGTCGATTGTTTTGTCGGATCGCGGGCACCGAACGGAGCCGTGGAGTCATGGGATACCCACGGCATGACTTGAACGAATTGCCTCGATATCGCGCGTGACGCGATGCAGATGCATGCCCTCGGCGCCTCGGTCCGTGACATCCAAGGCGCCATCAAAAGCAAGTACGATTCGGTGTATCCCAGCTCAACCCCCACCCCGGCCGCACCGTAATCACGTGCGGTCCCGTTCCGGTCAGCCGCTGCCGGGCGGAGCGGCGAGGCCTGGCCGAACCGCGCTCTTCGTTCTCATGGGTCCGCCCGGGCCTTTGCACGGACGCTAATCGTCATCTAATGACACGGACTACGAAAGCTCCGATCCGGTCGCCACAACAGTCTTTTCAACCGCAAACAGAGCTTCTTGGTCGCCTATTCGACACAATCCGCGAGGGTGTCTATTTCGGAACAATCACCACCTGCGCCAGCATTACATTCGCAGCCAATCCGCATCTGAAACTCATGTTTGGCTACTCTCGAGAGACCCCCCCCGAAAAAGTTCTTCCGTTCTCCCCAAACCGTTTCGTCGACCCGCGAGCGCGTGAGGCGTTCCTCGCCCGATTGCAACGTGATGGTGCTGTCAATGATTACCTGCTGCGACTCCGCCGCTCCGATGAAAGTTCACTCTGGGTTGAGGTCACAGCCACAGTGCACTCCGCTACTGACGGCGGAGACCTACGAATCGACGCTCTGCTTCGTGACATTAGCGAGCGCCGGAAGCTGGAGGATCGGGGACGAGACCTCAGCGACCAACTGGGGCAAGCGGAAAAGATGGCCGCCCTCGGCCAGACCGTATCAGGCGTAGCACACGAGTTAAACAACCCCCTCGCCACAATCTTGACTTGGGCCGAGCGGCTAGCCGCTCGGCCCGTCGATGTCGATACGAAACGCGGGCTTGAGACCATCTTGGCAGAGTCGGAACGCGCTGCGAAGATAGTGCGCAATCTCTTGACATTCGCCCGCAACCGAAACACGACCCGGGCACAGGTCGACCTGAATGCCATCGTTCGCGAGACGCTTGCGCTCCGCGCCTACGAACAGCGACTTTCCAACGTGACGACGCTCCACGCTCTGGCTGGAGGCCTGCCTCACCTCTTCGCGGACCCGCACCAATTGAAACAGGTGTTCCTGAACCTGTTCATCAACGCTGAGCAAGCGATGCTCGCTACGAACGGGCGCGGCACACTGGTTGCACGAAGCTGGTACGACTCCGAAACTGAGATGGTGATGCTTGAGGTCAATGACGACGGGCCAGGTGTTCCCGACCACGTGAGAACGAAGATCTTCGACCCGTTTTTCACCACCAAGGCTGTAGGAAAGGGCACCGGACTGGGCTTGACGGTAGTCTACGCAATCGTGCAAGAGCACGGAGGCCAGATTACCTTGACGTCAGAGTCTGGCTCCGGGGCCTCATTCTTCGTCTCGTTTCCCGCCGCCGACGCCGTCGGTCGGACCGGCGCCACACCGGAGGCATCGCTCCCGACCGGTTCCGGCTCCGCCGTGCTGGTCGTCGAGGACGAACCGGCACTCGCAGCCGCCGTCACCGAGGCCCTCACGGACGCAGGCTACCGTGTAGATCGCGCCGCCGACGGTCAGGAGGCGCTCGAGCGCGTGTCAGCCGAAGTCTATGACCTGGTTGTCTGCGACCTGAAGATGCCTCGGCTCGACGGACCGTCTTTCTATCGGATACTCACAGCGCGGAAGCCGGCCCTTGCCCGGCGCGTCGTGTTCGTCACGGGTGACGTGGCCGGAACCGAGGCCGAAAGCTTTCTCCTCAAGACAAAATGTCGGTGGTTACTCAAGCCGTTCCGGTTAAAAGACTTACTCCGTGCCGTACACGAGGCACTCCGTTAGCTACCGGCCGGATCAGAGACCACGCCCTTTAATAGCACTACCGACATCACGCGCTTTGCCGAAGTGCCTTCAAACTGGGCGGCGCCGGCTGCTGTAAGAGTCGAGCCTTCTTCATCCTCAGTTTCGGTCGGGAGGTTGGTGACGCCGTCTCACGGCCCTGTATCACAGCATTCACCTGTTGCGGATCCAGGTCTGGACCCAGCATCTTTCGCAAGCGTTGCACCGCCCGTGCGTGCAGCTGCGACACGCGAGATTCGTTAACCCCGATCTCACTCCCAATCTCTTTCATCGTCACGTCGCCGTAGTAGTAGAGGCCAATGACCTTGCGCTCGCGCCAAGGAAGCGCTTTGATTGCTTCTCGCACCCGCGTGGCCACTTCGCCGCGCTCGCAAGCGCGGTCCGGAGTGGGCATCTCGGGCGGCATCATCACCGGAGGAAGGTTCGCTCCGCTTGCGGTGTCAACAGACGCCAGCGGTGACGTCGCCTCGATAGTCTTGATTCGCACGATAGTACGAGCCAGTCGGGCCTCATCCGAGCCCATGTGCTTAGCCAACTCAGCTAGCGACGGCTCGGAACCGAGGTCGTGGCGGAGTTTCTCCCGCGCCGCTTCAAGTTCTCGCCGGACACGGCGAACACCGCGAGGCCATGCATCTCGACGCAGGGCGTCGATCATCGCTCCACGCACCCGTCGTTCAGCGAACGTCTCAAATTTGATGCCGCGCTTCTCATCAAACCGGTGTGCCGCATCGATCAAACCGATCATCCCGTCCTGCACCAAATCTCCAAGGTCGATGGAATGGGGCATCGACGCCGCCATACGGCGCGCCAAGGCCTCGACAAACGGTAAACTGTTGGTGACACGGTCGTGATCTTTTGCCTTAAGTGCCTGAACTTTCATGGTCGAAATCGCCTCCGATGACTCCAGGGGTATCTCGGGTATCTCCCGAGCGGACGTTTCGTGCCGCAAGCACCCTATGTCGCAAGCGTGATGCCAGAATGGACCTCAAGCCAAAACATGACAGCTATCGGTCGCCATGAAGTGTTTAACTTATTGAAAACAAAGTGTTAATTGACCGTCTGGAAACGATGCCCTGAAAAATGTTGAACAATGACGAACATCGAGATCCGTCAAATATTTGACCATTTATTGGCACGATCGCCAATGCTTTGACAATTCCAGAATCTCGATTCGAGCCTAACGGTCGAATCTATTTTTCGCGAAAATGCGAGCGAATGTCGCGGGCAGCGCTGATTGCCTCCACAGCACTAGATACGATCTGGGATGCTCGCGAGGAACTCGCATCGTCGGTCAGCTTCGCTTCGAGCAGCTCGGCGTTGGCCAGAACGATGCCCAATTGGTTGTTCAGCCGGTGGAAGAGGGAGCCGAGGTCAGCCGGCTGGTCCATCTGGCGTGAGTCCCTGTGCAAGGGCGGAAACGGCACCTGGCTTCGCATCGCCTCAGCCGCGTTACCGATCGGATTGCGCTACGGTCATTTGGCTCCGGTCTGAATCCGGCTCTCGCCAAAGGGTGTCAACGAAAATGCGAACCGAACCGCCGGCGGTTCGAACGTATTCGACCTTGCCGCTGGCGATCCAGTTATAGATTGTTCGACGGCTCACGCCGACCAAGTCACAGGCCTTCATGATCGAAATCGTTTTCCTATCGACTATCATCGGCACTCGCATCTGGCTCACCATTTGTCAACTCGTCTTGTCCTCTAGAACGGTTTTCCTCGTCACGCGTTCTCCGTAGAGTGGTATCGGCACGGAATCCAAGCGCCATTAGCCTGGAAGCTTGACCCGCTCAGCCCCACAGCGTCAAAATATTGGCTATCCTGGTAAATGACTGCAAAAGAGACACATCTACTACTGGTAGAGGACGAGGCGGCCCTGCGGGAGGCAACTGCTGAACGTTTAATTGACCGTGGATACCGGGTGGTCGCCGTTGAGAGCGGCGAGGCTGCTCTCGAACAGTTGGCTGAATTCGCCTTCGACATTGTGCTGACGGATCTCAGGCTACCCGGCATTGATGGAAGCGCGGTACTCAGCGCCTCGCTTGAGCGTTACCCGGAAATCGTCTGCGTCGTGGTGACGGGTTTCGGAACGGTGCAAGACGCGGTCAACGCCATCAAACTCGGTGCGGTGGATTTCATCGCCAAACCCTTTCAGTTCGAGCAGCTGTTACATGTTCTCGCGTCAGCATTGGAGCAACGACGCCTACGTTCGGAGAATGCCTACCTCCGCTCGCAACTTGAGGACCGTTATCGTTTTGAGGGACTCGTTGGACAAAGCGCCCGCATGCGGGAGCTCTTCGACCTTCTCGAGACGGTCGCAGCAAGTCCCAGCACCGTGCTACTCACGGGAGAAACCGGTACCGGAAAGGAACTGGCGGCACGAGCCATTCACCACAACAGCGTCCGCCGTGCCCATCGGTTCGTGGCCCTGAACTGCAGCGCCGTGCCGGAAACCTTGCTGGAAGCTGAACTGTTCGGCCACGTAAAGGGGGCGTTCACTGGGGCAGTCGCGAATCGGACCGGGCGAATTGAAACCGCTCACGAGGGCACACTCTTCCTCGACGAGCTCGGCGTCATGAGTGTCAGCCTTCAGGCGAAACTGCTCCGCGTGCTGCAAGAACGCGAGCTGGAGCGGCTCGGAGATACCCGAACGATCAAGGTCGACGTCCGTGTCATCGCCGCGACGAACGCGGATCTCCAGCAACTTGTGGGTGACGGACTGTTTCGAGAGGACCTCTACTACCGGCTGAACGTTATCCCAATTTTTCTGCCGCCGCTTCGGGAGCGCCGAGAGGACATTCCCCTTCTCGTGCAACACTTCGTGGCGCGCCTTTCGCCACATAAAAAACCTGCGCAGAAAGTCACCGTGACCCAAGAGGCGTTGCGGGTCATGATGGCATACGCGTGGCCCGGCAACATTCGCCAACTTGAGAACGCCGTGGAACGAGCCTTGGCTCTGAGCCGTGACCGCACTCAGATCGACGTCCAGGACCTTCCTCCGGAGCTTCGGGATAATTCGCCCGCCGGTCAAGAACCCACCGTGACGCTACCTGCCGACGGGCTTGACTTGCCTCTATATATAGCTGACGTCGAGCGGCAGCTGATCGGACAGGCGCTGGACGAAACCGGCGGAAACCGACAGCAAGCAGCCCGTCGCCTAGGACTGAAGCGGACGACGCTGGTAGAAAAAGTGCGCCGCCTCCAACCAGGTCAAGAGAAACGCCAGCTCCCCCCAAAATAACCGCGGCGCTCGGGATGCGGGTTACGAAAACAGACCAATAGGTCCGAACGCCCCCTTGAGAATCGACGCGGAATCTTCAAAGCCGAGCCACTGTTCAATCATCGTGGCGTAAACTCGACGAAAATCCGTCGTCATTATTAGGTTCCCGTCATCGAGATCGGTGAGGCTTGGGTGCCGGCCATGCAGGCCACCTTGTACACCGTTGCCAATTACGAACATTGGGGTCGCGGTGCCATGATCAGTGCCGAGGCTAGCGTTCTCCTCGACCCGGCGGCCGAACTCGGTAAACATCATGATCGCGACATCGTCGGCCCGGCCGATTCGTTTCAGATCTTCAGCGAACCCTCGAACTGCGTCGGCCGTGTAAGCTAGCAGCCGAGCGTGCGGGTCGGCTTGGTGAACATGCGTGTCGAACGAATTCCCCTGATAACTGACATAGTAGAGTCGCGTCGGCATCTCTGCATTGATGAGCGCAGCAACTCGTCGTAGCTGTGGCGACAGACCCCCGATACCGTAGTCGATTGGGGTGCTATACCCCGCGGCCGCTTCGCGGACGAACTCCGAACTTTCCACAGCATTCTTGGCTGTCGCCGCCATGAACTCAAGGGTGGGGTTCTCTGTAGGCCCTGGTCGCAAACCCTCTATCGATTTTTTTTCAGCATTCGACCCCTCTCTTCGGAAGCTCCGCGGGTCGTTGAACACAAGCGGTTGGTGATGGCGCGCTCGCACCGCCAGTGACTGCCTGGTGCCAATGTTTACGATCTTGTTCCCCTGCGCGTCATGTTCGTACGCCCCATCAGCCAAGCGACCCAACCAGCCTAGCGGCTCGCCACCATTGGGTACACCTGTGTGCCAAAACCCCATCGAAGAAAAATGCGACAGACTGGGGTTGTCATAACCACAACCGTGCACGACTGCCATCAGGCCGTCCTTGTAAAGACGTTCAAACCCGACAAGCGCTGGGTGAAAACCGAACCCATCCTCGATCGCGATGGCATCCGAGGCAGCAATGCCGAGATTCGGCCGCGCGCGATAGTACTCATCGTCCCCGAACGGCACGACGGTATTCAGCCCGTCGTTTCCACCGGACAACTCAACCACCACGAGGATACGCTCCGGGTGCGCCTCCGTGCTCGTGCCAGCGAGAGCTTGGGCAGTCAGCGCCTGAGTCGTCCGGCTAAGCAACAGCGGTAGACCGGCCGTGGCCCCAATTCCGTACAAGCCTTTTTGCAGAAAATCCCGGCGCGAGCACCCACACCCATTGAAACGTCGAATTATCATGTCGTCCTCTTTCGAAACTCCCTCAGGCAAGCTGATACTCAGGCGAGCTCAAAACCAAATAGAGCAGAGAGCGCAGTGCCAGTTCGACCTGCGGCGTTTCGGCTGCCGGAACGCGATCGCTTCCAAGGTCCTCTTGCAGGTGCCTGACGAGCACCGCGCGCGGGTCGGCGGCGAGTGGCACCCGCAAAAAACGGCGGCTGAAGTAATCAACGACATCGTCAACCGTCGAAATCCCGGCACTACGGACCATCCCGGTCAAATCGAGGTCCGCGGTATGTCGTGGCACGAGATTGAGCCGTTCGTAGGCCATGACGTAGCCCATGTACCCGCCGTATCGCGTGTTGTAATCCTCATCCCGATCGGTCAGCAAACTCGACTCCGCATCGCCCTCCTGGGTCGCTGCGGTGATATTCATGCCCCGGTCGATCCGCGCCCCAACCTGTGCGTATATTCCGGGCAAGGCTCGGTCCGGTGCCCAAAATCCGTCGGTGTCTGGTAACAGCACGCCGCGAAACAGGTTCCCTCGCTCGAGCAACAGCGCCGGCGTGATCCAGGTCCTTCCGCCAGCCCACCCGGCGACGTTGGGAGGGTTGAACAGGGTCTGTCCTAGACCGGCGGTCAGGCGTCCAAAATCGGGAATCGTGGGCAGCCGGGTTAATCCCAGCTTCCGGTAGGTCGACACCACCAGATGCACCGGACTCTTAACCTGGGTCGCGTAGGACGCGTCACTATAGAAATCCTTCGATAGAAACATCCGGCGCAAGAGCGGCCGAAGTTGATAACCACTCTCTCGGAACGTTGTCGCAAGTTCTGCGCGGGTGGCATCGGCGATGTCCTCGCGTACGAAGAACCGGTACAGTTTCGCGCTGATGTACTCCGCCGTCACCGGCGTGTCGAGAATGATGTCGATGATGTCTTCGCCGTTGTACGCCCCCGTTCGACCGAGAAATGTCTTCTCGCCATCATCGTGATTCGTCGCATCAAACTTGAACTCTAGTACATCATTCGTCCATCCCGTGAATGCCCGGGAAGCTTCTCGGATGTCCTGCTCCGTGTAGTTGCCCACTCCCATTGTGAAGAGCTCTAGCAGCTCCCGGCCGAAATTCTCGTTCGGGTGCCCTTTCCGGTTCTCTCCGTTGTCGAGATACACCAACATCGCGGGGTCAGTCAGAATCCCCACCAAGAGATCGCGAAAGCTTCCAGCCGCGTTCGCCCGTAGCATTTCGTTCTGCTGGAGCATCATTCGCGTATCGCGCACCTTGCCATTGCCCGTCGCGAAATGCCCATGCCAGAACAAAGTGAGCTTCTCTTCGAGCGGGCGCTGCGTAATCAGCATCCGCTCCCCAAACCAAATCGCCAACCGCTGCGTTTCAATGGCGTTGGACCGAAGGCCGTAGAAAAACTTATTCACGACCGGCTGGAGTCGACGGGATTCACCCTCAGGCAGCATGGCAACGCCCATCGAAACCCCTGTCTCTCTGGCGATCCGAACCGCTTCCGCCCGGCTCTTCGGGAACGGGTCCATACCGGAGTCCCAGATCGGCGACGCCTCGAAGCCTGGCGTCTGACCGTTGTCGATGGTCGTATAGTTGACCAGCTCGTCGACCGCACGTTCGGGGGTCATCCCTGCGAGCCGCTCAACCTCGACCGGCGTCCCACCGAACCCGACCCGCTCCAGGAGATGCGCGGCCTTGTCGTAGTCCCAGTCGGCCGCGCTAATGGGTGACAGGTCGTCAACCCACCCATCCGGTGCTGGTCCGGCCGCTCTCACCGCGCCCAACCCTACCGCGACAAGCAACGCCATACCGAACAACCAGGCCAGAGGACCACTCGCTGCCCCGCAACAGCAGAGAGTTGACGCACCCTGGTCGGAGACACCACGGGTCGTGCTCATTACCAGCCTCCGCTCTCAATCTGATAGGTATTCCGGGGCCAATCATACGCCAAACGCCGCCCCGAAGGCCCCGAAGTTAACCGGCGCGGAGACCTTCCCGCGAGGATCCCGGGTGAGTCACCCGTCATCGCGATGCACGGTGCTGGGCGCGAATGCCGGAACGCAGACGGCCACATACTCGGCCCCCCCGGGCTCTGGAGTGTCGTAGCGTACCCACTCGCCAGGTGACGTGACGACCGCCTGACCGGCTCGAACATCGATCACGCCCTCGTTATGTTCGACCCGAAGTAGACCGCGCAATACGAGCGTGATCTCCCGGAACCCGGGCCTCTGCCCAGGCTCGACCCAGCCTTCCGGGGATACCATGCGGGCCACGCTGACACCCGCGTCACCAGTATTGACGCGCCCCACATATTCTTCGATGCGCTTCGGCTTATTGCCCGCGCTTTGAATCACAGTCGGCTCCTCAATGAGTTTGGGCATCACCGCCTCCTTGGATGGGCCGGCGACCAACGTGATTAGAGGCCTCCGGCCTCCACAATTTCGTGGGCTGCATTCGGAAAAGCAAGAGGCATCTCCTCGGTCGCCCCGAAGAAGTCGTGGATGATAGTCCGGAGTTCGTTGAGGGAACCAGCGTGGTTGATGGCCTTGCGCAACCGCGACCCGTTGTCGACGCCTTTCGTGTACCAGGAACCGAGCGCTCTGACCTTGTTGACGACCCACCGCTCGCGGCTAGCGGTACCGCGGCGACGCGTACCCGTCTCGGGCGCCGATGTTGCGCGGTGTCGAAACCCATGTGCTTCAGATGTTCCCTCGGTTAGGAGAAGATCGATATACGCCAGCAGGAAACATCCACGTTGGACAAGCGCGACCGATCCCTTCGCCCCACCCTGGGCCAGTCGTTCCGCTTGCTCAAAAATCCATGGATTTCGTAATGCCCCTCGCCCTACCAACACACCGGCCACAGCCGTTTCCTTGAGACGCTCCACCACTTCCTCCGGCGCAACACAGTCACCACTACCAAAAACAGGAATGGTCACGCGTCTGGCAACCTCGTCTATAAGGTTCCAATCCGAGCGTCCTGTATACGACTGTTGCGCTGTACGTCCATGCACGGCCACTCCAGCAGCCCCAGACTGCTCCATCAAACCTGCCATTGTCGGGGCATTAACGTGGTCGTCGTCCCATCCTGCGCGCATTTTGACCGTGACCGGAATCGAAACCGCACCGGTCATCGCCGAAACGACGGTCGCCGCGTGCTCAGGAGTCCGCATCAGACTGCACCCTGCCTGATGTTTGGCAATCTTTCGCACGGGACAACCCATGTTCACGTCAATAATGTCGGCCCCCATGCCCTCGACGATCCTGGCAGCCTCGGCCATCGTGACCGGGTCCCCACCGAAAATCTGAATGGAAACAGGTCGCTCCTCCTCGGTGAACTCAGCGTACTCAAGCGTTCGGTCAATCCCTCGGACAAGGCCCTCCGAACTGACCATCTCGGTCACGACGAGACCACAACCGCCACGCCGCTTGACCAGTCGCCGGAACGCCGTGTCGGTCATTCCGGCCATCGGGGCAAGAGCATACGGCGAGTCGAGCGACACGGAACCGATCTTGAGCACTCGGTCCGCCATGGATTCAACCGCCAGCCCCATGTTCAGTACGGCCTCACATCGGCAGCGTCCACCTCAACCGCCACAGCCTGGCCAATTAGATCAACCGACAGCACAAGCCGGGCACGAACGCCCTTCCTAACGAGACGTCCAACTACCCCCTTCAAGGGACCGTGTACAACCTCGACCATCATGCCCTTCCGGATAAAGGGACACGGGTCGTACAAAAGGTCCGTGTCGACAAGACGCCGGATGTTGTCGATTTCCTCGTTAGCGATGGGGGCTGGCGCGCCTGCGGATGACACGATGTTGACGACACCAGTGCAACGCAGAATTGCGGGCCTGGCCTCAATTTCGGCCCGCACAAAACAGTACCCTGGGAATAGTGGCCACGCGACCTTCTTCCGTCGATCCTTCCACCGACTCCACCGGGTAATGGTTGGAAGAAAGGTCTCGATCTCCTTGTGCTCAAGCTGCTCGCGAACAACCTGTTCGTGGCGGGACCGGGTCCAGATCGCAAACCACGGAGCCTGAGAGGCTACCGTGGAGCCGGCCGCGCTGACGCGGGGCATCTCAGCAAGGTCCACC
>UINC01001230.1_pt1 | contig 25608 bp, 21 predicted proteins | sample 5385821 | NCBI WGS metagenome assembly UINC01 (sample SAMEA4666929, study PRJEB26691) | marine metagenome | isolation source: Pacific Ocean | place: Pacific Ocean | collected 2011-10-13 | reverse complement strand
GCCGCCAGTTGCAAGAACCACACCTTCTCTAGATGAAATTTCATCAATTATTTTTTTTTCTCGCCACCTAAATCCTTCCTCACCTTCCTTTTCAAAAATATATGCTATATCTACACCAGTACGAGCTTCTATCTCTGTGTCACTATCAACAAAATCAAGTTTGATGAGTTTAGCTAAATGACGACCAACAGAAGTTTTTCCAGCCCCCATTGGGCCAATTAAAAAATAGTTTCCTTGATAATTCATCTAAATATAAAAATTTGTATAATCTAACGGTTAGAGATTGAAAAAAATTGTTAAGTAAATACCGAACATTTAGAATCTTATATACACTTTTGTAATTAAAATGCTATAGAACAAATCAGTTATGTGCAATTTTGACCAAAAACTATTTTAGTTTAAAAATATATAACAAAAAAGTTTTATATAAACTTAAAACAATTTTGTATGGTAGGTTAAGTTTTTCATTATGTTTGAATACGAAAAAAATAATAAAATAAAATGGCAATCAAGAGTCGTGCTCTTTTTCGGATTAGGCATAGCCTCAATAATTACTTTATTAATGGTAATATTCTCCGCCTATTTCTTTGTAGAACCCAGCCTACCTAATGCGGAGAGAATTAGAGAAATTCCTTTAGAAACGCCTCTAAGAATTTATAGTAGAGACGGAAGGCTTATAGACGAAGTTGGTGTTCGAAAGCGAATTAACATCTCCTATGAAGACATGCCGCAACATCTTATCAATGCTTTCGTGGCCGCTGAAGACCAACGTTTCTTTGATCATTCTGGAATAGATTATAGAGGCATCCTTAGAGCAGCGTTTCGCATGATTTCTACTGGCCGTATTAGCGGAGGTGGTAGTACGCTCACTCAACAACTTGCTCGTGAATATTTCTTAAACCGTAAAGTTATGTTCACACGAAAAGTTCTTGAAGTATTTCTCGCCTACAAGATCGAACAAGAATTTACAAAAAAGGAAATAATGACATTCTATGCAAACAAAGTATATTTTGGCCAACGAGCATACGGCGTAGCAGCAGCTGCGCAAGTTTTTTTTGGTAAAAATATACAAGATATAAGCCTTTCTGAAGCAGCAACTCTGGCTGGTGTTTTACCAGCTCCATCGAATTACAATCCTGTTCGTAACTCTACGCTTGCACGTATTAGACGCGGTTATGTTCTGAATAGGATGTATGACCTTAATTTTATAGATGAAGAATCTTACAAAGCCTCAAAAGACTCGCCACTAATATCAAAGCTCCATGGAACATCTAATGAATTATCAGCTCCATATGTAGCAGAAATGGTACGCATTGAAATGATTAATAAATACGGGGGAAATGTCACAAGAGAAGGTTTTAAAGTTTTTACCACTATAGATTCTGGTATCCAAAGAGATTCAAACTACGGCCTACAAAAAGGATTGCTTGAGTATACTCAACGTCATGGTTATCGCGGTCCAATAGGAAAAATAGAAAACTCAGTAAACAATTTACAACAATTGTCTTTAACAGATCTTCTGCTTGAAATGGAAAAATACCCTAATCCTAATGTATTAGAAGTCGCCGTAGTCACGAAATTAAATCCTGATAATTCTGCTAATATTATTTTACGCTCCGGAGAACAATCATCATTGTTATGGAATACTATTCGTTGGGCAAAACCATACATAGACGGACAAAACACCGGACCTAACCCTAAAACAATAGAAGACGTCCTAACGGCAGGCGATGTAATCTATATAATGCCTATAACAATCGGTGGTTATGCTCTTTCGCAGTTACCGATTGCACAAGGCGCAGTGGTATCAATTGACCCATTTGATGGCGCTATAACAAGCCTTTCGGGCGGTTTCGATTATAGCCTTAATAAATTTAATCATGTTACGCAAGGTAGTCGTCAACCTGGATCAGCATTCAAGCCATTTATTTATTCAGCTGCTCTTGAACAAGGAAATACAGCTGCGACAATAATACTTGATGCGCCAGTAGTACTCCCTTCTTCGGAGTTAGAAAAAAATTGGCGCCCCTCAAATTATACTGGGCGTTTTTATGGGGAACAACGACTAAGGGAGGCTCTCGTGCGTTCTCTAAATCTCGCATCAGTAAGACTTCTACTTGATAATACTGGCATTACAAATGCAATAAATCATATTCAGCCCTTTGGATTTAAAAAAGATTCCCTACCCTTAAATGGTGGCCTTGCATTGGGGGCTGGAAGTGCAACGCCTCTGGATATGGCACAAGCATATGCTGTCTTCGCTAATGGGGGATATATCGTTAAACCCCATATTATAGATCATATTAGAACTATAGATGATGAAGTCATATATCGTAATAATGCTCCTGTAGTTTGTCGAAAATGCGAATTGACTCCAGATCATAAAAAAATATTAGAATCTGAAATGGATAAAAATTCATTCATTCAGGATAGTGATGAAAAAATGTACATTTCACTAAGTAAAATGTCTGAAGTTGCTGAAACTTATCAGCCAGATGCTAATCAAGCTCCAGAACTATTTCAAGATATTAAGTTAGCTAAGCGAATTATTTCTGAACAAAATGCTTTCCTTATGAGAGATATAATGCGTGATGTTATTAGACGAGGAACTGGCGTTCGTGCTTGGCGCGTCCTTGGAAGAGAACGAAACTTATCTGGAAAAACTGGCACAACAAACGATAGGCGTGATACATGGTTTGCTGGTTTTAGCGGAAATATATCTGCTGTGGTTTGGGTTGGTAATGATGATAATAAACCGCTTGGCTCTGGCGAACAAGGATCTAGAACAGCCTTGCCAATCTGGATTGAGGCAGTACGTAATGCCTGGAACGGTACAAGTGATTACCAGTTACCTATGCCGAAAGGAATGATTTCAGTGAGTATTTCACGAATTACAGGATGCCCGGCTGATGCTTCAACAGATATTAAGGACATTATTTTTGAAATATTCCGAGAAGATCACCTGCCTACCTGCGAGGATAGGGAAGAACTAAGGGATATTTTCAGTACCAAAATTTCCCATTGAAAATTTCTCTACACTCGTTCATCGAGCATTACAAAATCACGTTTTTTTGGCCCCGTATAAAGTTGCCGTGGTCTGCTTATTCGAACATGACCATCTTTCATCATTTCTTTCCAGTGTGCAGCCCAACCAACTGTTCTAGCGATGGCAAACATAACTGTAAGCATAGATGCGGGAATCCCTAGAGCTCGGTATATAATACCCGAATAAAAATCAACATTAGGATACAAATTTTTTTCAATAAAATATTCATCTTTTAGTGCCACTTCTTCAAGCTCTAAAGCAAGCTCAAATAGTGGTGCATTTTTATTATCATTTTTTTGTAGTAATTGATGGCACATTTCACGGATTATCTTAGCCCTCGGATCAAAATTCTTATATACGCGGTGTCCAAAACCCATTAGTCGAAATGCATCATCTTTGTCTTTGGCTTTAGCTATATATTTTTTAATATTTGCCGAATGACCTATTTCCTCAAGCATCTTCAGTACCGCCTCATTTGCTCCTCCATGAGCAGGGCCCCAGAGTGCTGATATTCCAGCAGCAATAGCCGAATATGGATTCGTGCCAGAGCTGCCTGCCATACGAACAGTTGATGTAGAACAATTCTGTTCATGATCTGCATGAAGAATAAACAAAAGATCGAGTGCTTTAGCTGCTAATGGATCTATTGTAGATGGTTTATCAGAAAGTGAAAAAAACATATGCAAAACATTTTCACAATAGCCTAGAGACATGTTTGGTTGAACAAAAGATTCTTCTTTAGTTATCTTGTAAGCAGCAGCTGCAATGGTCGGTATTTTTGCAACGATACGATGCACAAAAGTCTCCCCTGCTCTAACATCGTTCGAACCCATGGTGTCATGATAGTGGGAAGACATTGATCCAACTGCTGCTAATAACATCGCCATTGGATGTGCATCGCGGCGAAAACCTTGAAAAAAATCTAACATGCCATTATGTAACATCTTGTGCTGATTGATAGATAATGTAAATTCTTCAAGAAGTTGTTTTGTTGGTAATTCTCCATTCAACAAAAGATAGGCAACTTCAAGAAAGTTCGAGTGCTCTGCAAGTTGTTTAACAGGATATCCGCGATATAAAAGAATGCCTTTTTTTCCATCAACAAATGTGATTTTACTATTGCAACTGCCGGTGGAAACATATCCGGGGTCATAAGTAAATATACCCTTTTGATTATAAAGTTGACTGATATCAAGTCCCATAGGGCCTAAAGAACCTTCATATAGTGGTAATTCAATTTCCTCTTCGCTATCTGGAGTTGTTAGGGAACACACTTTTTCAGTCATTTTTCAGCCTTATTTTTTTATTTAAGCCTTAATAAAATTACATTATGTCTTAATGTTTTACTGAGAAGCGCAAATGATGACTTTGTCATTATATGGAATAAAATCATTAAACCAACCATCAACAAGTAATTGTTGAAGTTACAAATCTAGCTCATTCCATATTTGCGACGGAATTTGTCTACCCTTCCAGCGGTATCTAATATTTTTTGTTGTCCTGTGTAAAAAGGATGGCATTGCGAACATACTTCAATTGTAAGATCTTCTTTAAGAGTTGAACGAGTAGTAAACTCGTTTCCGCAACTACAAGTAACCTTAATTTCATTATAGCTTGGATGGAGGTCTGCTTTCATCGGATATTTACCAATCAAAATAAGTATTAAAGTGTGAAGTAGGATATAGCTAAGTCATGCTTGTCGCAAGCCCTGGATTATAACATTAAAATTATCCACAAAAACTGTGGATAAAGCTGTGGATGAAAATTGAGTGGATACGCTAAGTTGGTAATATTTAAGAGATGTTATTAAACTGTCTATTTTATGCACAAATTTAGAATACTTATATTTTTCAATAAGTTACAAAAATTTATAGATATTTCATGTCTAATTCTATTCTTTTATTAAAAAAATTTTATTAAAAAATCAATTGTGTGTATAAAACTTTCCCTGAAGATACAATTATTTGGCGCTTATTTACTGCTCTATAATGCGCTTTATGAAGGCAAAAACACTGCTTGAAGATCATTCAAAAACCTAAATCCTAGGCTAGTCGGTATCCAAAATTTATTCTTGGTTTGTCTAAGCATGCCGCTTTCTCGAGATGACTCTAGAGCATTTTTTACCAACTCATAGGATAATCCTGTTCTTTTTTCAAAATTATTAATTGAGAATCCAGCATTTAATCGTAATGCATTCAACATAAACTCAAAAATGATATTTTCTTGATCTAGCTGATAAGAAATATCTAAAAAACTAATTTTTTTAATATCATTTATGTATGAAAGTGGATTGGAAGGTTTATGATAGCGCCATATACGTTTTGAACTATCAGTCAATTTTCCATGAGCGCCCGCACCAATACCTATATAATCGCCATAAGACCAATAATTAATATTATGCTTGCATTCATATCCTTTCTTTGAGAATGCTGAAAGCTCGTATTGTTTATAACCGGCTTTTTGAATCTCTTTATTACATTCCCTTTCAATTATATAAGTCTCATCTTCTCCAGGAATATCATCTGGCGGTTTGTTCCAAAACACTGTATTTGGTTCAATTGTTAAATGATAATATGAAACGTGACTTGGATTTAATTGAACGAGTTCGCGAATGTCATAAAGTGCATCTGCAACATTTTGTGAAGGCAAACCAAACATTAGATCAATGTTGATATTATCAAAATCTGCCTTTTTAGCCATTTCAAAAGATGTATATATTTCTTCCGAAGTATGAATTCTACCAAGCTTACTGAGTAATTGGTTATTAAAAGTTTGCCCCCCCAAAGAAAGGCGATTTATTCCTATATCTTTATACTCATAGAAATTTTGTGATTGTTGATGCCCAGGATTTGCTTCCATAGTAATTTCAACATTATTAGAAATATCATAAAAATTTCTAATAGTTGTTATTATTTGTTTCATCTGATGAGGAGAAAATAAATTAGGAGTGCCTCCTCCTAAAAAAACTGTCTTCAGCTGTCTTCCTAAAACTCTTTTTGATTCCCTGAAGAGATCATATTTGATTGCTTCTAAATATCTATGTTTTGAGATTTCACCAGAAAATTTATGGGAGTTAAAATCGCAATATGGACACTTTGAGATGCACCAAGGTAGGTGAATATAGATCGACAGCGGTGGTAATAAAGTTAATTTCAATATAACTAGGCCATTACAATAAATTAAATTCTTCAAGCACCATTTTACCTAGCAATCTCATAGCTCTACCGCGATGGCTATAGAGACTTTTCTCTGATGTTGATAGTTCAGAAGATGTGCAAGATAAGTTTGGAACGTAAAATATTGGATCATAACCGAAACCAGAATTTCCCATTATTTTTTTTGTAATCTCTCCGCACCAAAATTTTTCCACAATTATGGGCTTTGTATCCTCAGGATTACGCAGAAAAAGAGCCGCGCAACAAAAACTAGCTTTTCGATTATTTTTACCCTCAAGATCCTTAAGTAATTTTTCATTGTTTTCTTTATCCGTTGCTAAGACGCCTGCGTATCTAGCTGAGAAGATTCCAGGAGAGCCATTTAAAACATCTACTATCAATCCTGAATCATCAGCAATTGCAGGCAATCCGGTTTGTATTGAAGCATTACGAGCTTTTAGTAATGCATTTTCAACAAATGTTTTACCTGTTTCTTCTGCTGTTTCTACAAATAGATCGTCCTGATTAATAAATTCTATATCATAGTTCCGATATATATCTTGTATTTCCAGTAGCTTTCCATTGTTGCTGCTTGCCAAAACAATTTTTCTTTTTAAAGTTGTCGACAAAATTTAAATCCCAAAATTAACGAGATTATTTAAAACGCTTTCATCACGAAACTTTTTAAAAAATATGATCATATTTATTTATATGATTCAAGGATTAGAGATTGTTGAAGCAATATTTCTCGTATGCCTTTTTTAGCAAGTTTTAGCATAGATTGAAGCTGATCTTGAGAAAAAGAATTATCTTCTGCTGTACCCTGAATCTCAATAAATTCTTCGTCTTTATTCATGACAACATTCATATCTGTCTGTGCTTTTGAATCTTCAGGATAATCAAGATCTAAAATAACCGTATCATTAAGGATACCTACAGATATTGCGGCAATCTGGTTACGTAAAGGATTAATATTAATTACGTGTGTTTTAAGAAGCTTTTCAACAGCAATTGTTAAAGCTAAAAACCCCCCATTGATGGCAGCTGTTCTCGTTCCGCCATCTGCTTGAAGCACATCACAATCTATAGTAATTGTATGTTCGCCAAGATTTTCTAATTGCATGGCTGCTCTTAGAGAGCGACCAATTAGACGTTGAATTTCCTGTGTTCTCCCGCTTTGTTTCCCGCGAGATGCTTCTCTAATGGATCGAGAGTGTGTTGATCTCGGAAGCATTCCATATTCAGCAGTAACCCATCCTGTTCCTGCTCCGCGTAACCACGGGGGCACTCTATTATCTACGCTGGCTGTACATAATACTTTTGTTTCTTCTGATACAGCAAGCACGCTACCTTCTGCATATTTTGTATAATTAGCCTCAAAATGAAAAGGTCGTAATTCATCTGCTTTCCTTCCATTCAATCGCATATTATATTCCTTAAAAATTTTTGTTATTTTGACTGATTTAAGTAGAGCTTTATACAATCAAATAGTTTTTAATATCTTATTGCAATTTAATTATCTAATCTTTAAAAAAATAAAGCGAAATACATTATCATTAACATCAGATTACACAATAAAAACAGAAATATTTAATTTAATCTATTGCTAAAAAATTATTTAGTAATACATGATAGAAATTTATTAAAAATATAAAATAAGCACCATGGAAAATGACTCTAAACTTTTCGTAATTGCAGCTCCCTCGGGGACTGGAAAAACAACTTTAGTTCAGACATTGCTTAAAAGAAATCCCAATCTCTGCTTCTCTATATCCTATACAACCCGTAAACGCAGAGATAATGAATCCAATGGTAAAGACTATATTTTCATCGACACAGGAGAATTTCAAAAACTCAGAGATGATAACCAATTTCTTGAATCAGCAGTGGTATTTGATAACTATTATGGCACTAGCCGTTTAGAAATTAATAAAAAACTCTCAAAAGGAAAAAATGTGCTTTTAGAAATTGACTGGCAAGGAGCGCAACAAGTTAAACAATCAATGCCTGGCTCGATATTAATTTTCATATTTCCTCCCTCTCTTGAAGAATTAGAAAAACGCCTTCGTAATCGCAAAACAGAAACTGATATCATTATTGAAAAACGTTTAAAATCTGCATTAAAAGATATGTCGCACTGGGAAGAATTTGATTACTGCATTATAAATGATGATTTAGATAAAACTGTTGAAGAATTAGAATGTATTTTCTCTAATGAAGGCCAGAAAAATAAGACTGATAATGATTTTCTAAGAAAAAGTATTCGTAATATACTAGTGTAGTATTAGAACAAATAATATAAACTGCTTTACTTGCAACTATATTGAACATTATTGAGGTATTAATTTAGATGGCTAGAATTACGGTTGAAGATTGCGTACAAAATATAAATAGTGTTTTTGAAATGATTCTTGTCGCATCAAAACGTGCACGCCGATTGGAAAATGGTGCGGAACCATTGATTGATCTAGAAAATGATAAACCTACTGTTGTGGCTCTCAGAGAGATTGCCGCTGGCCTCATATCACCAGCTATTCTTGAAGAAATTGATCAGCCAGGTGATCAGGAATTCATATATCCGGATACTGATGAAGAAACAGTACCTGTAAGTACTATCGTTAAAAAAGACTAATTCAACTTTTACAAATCTTGATACCGCTACAGTCATTAATTGATTGCGATTAGGCATGGATTTCAACAAGATTTTTCAAAAACTATCTGGTGCGAGATTAAGTCATAATAAAGACTTATCTAAGCTCATTAAGAAACTTGAGCTTTATATGCCAGATAATCAAATAGAAATCATTATAAAATCCTATACTTTTGGCGCTAAGGCTCATGAAGGACAAAAACGTATAAGTGGTGAACCATACATTTCTCATCCTCTAGCAGTTGCAGAAATTTTATCTGATATGCATATGGACGGAAGCACAATTGCGGCAGCTATTCTCCATGATGTTATTGAAGATACAAACATAAAAATATCTGGCTTAAAAAAAGAATTTGGCAAGGAAATTTCTAGTTTAGTTGATAGCGTAAGTAAACTAGATCAAATTAATTTCACGAATAAAGCAGAAGCGCAGGCTGAGACATTCCGAAAGATGATCTTAGCAATGATTGAGGACATACGTGTCATTCTAATAAAACTTGCTGATCGTTTACATAATATGAGGACGCTCGATGCAATGCCTCGAAAAAAAAAGGAAAGGATTGCAAAAGAAACGCTTGATATATATGCGCCAATAGCTAATCGCTTGGGTATTAACCGTATAAAAACTGAACTTGAAGATCTTGGAATTCAACAACTTTACCCTTTTCGTTATAGCGTGATAAATAATGCACTAAAAAAAAGAAAAGGCGGACAAAAACAAATCGTAAAAAAAATATCTTCACAATTCGCAAAAGCACTCAAGGAAGAAAATATTACACATAAGGTAATTGGACGTGAAAAACATATATATAGCATTTATAAAAAAATGTCAGAAAAAAAATGCTCTCTCACTGACTTAGCAGATGTATATGGATTCAGAATTATTGTTGAGAATGTAAATAGCTGCTATCGCACTTTAGGAGCTGTTCATAATATATATAAACCCGTGCCAGGACGATTTAAAGATTACATTGCAATACCGAGAATTAATGGATATCAGTCATTGCATACCACTCTGTTTGGGCCGAAAGGCATCCCAATTGAAGTTCAAATTCGTACCACTGATATGAATAAAATAGCAGAATCTGGCGTTGCTGCTCACTGGCAGTACAAAGCTCAAGATAAATCACTATCTATGCATCATCTTAAAGCCAGAGAGTGGCTAGCAAATCTTAATGAACTACAAAAATCAGGTAATTCTGAAGAATTTCTTGAGAAAGTTAAAATTGATCTTTTCCCTGACAAGATATATGTCTTTACTCCTGAAGGAGATATTATCCCCCTCAGTAGAGGGGCAACTACTGTTGATTTTGCATACGCTGTTCACACTGATGTTGGTAATCGTTGTATTGAGGCTGAGATAGACAGAGCTCCCGCACCTCTGAGCTCAATCCTAAAAAATGGAGAAACAGTAAAAATCATTACCGCTCGCGGAGCAAAACCGAATCCAAGCTGGATAAATTTTGTTGTAACTGCAAAAGCACGCTCAGCTATCCATAATTATATGCGTAACATGCGACAAGAAGACTCTATTGATCTCGGAAAACATTTAGTTGATCAATCATTAAAAGACCTTAATTCTTCGCTCCGAAAAATTGGAAAACTCCGTTTCCGTAGAGCTTTAAAAGATCTTGGTCTTAAAAAATCAAATGAGCTATTTGAACAAATTGGGCTTGGCGAAAGACTTGCCCCGCTCACCGCGCAATATCTAATAGCTGCAACAGAAAAAAACAAAAATACACCATCAATATCTAACTTGATAATTAGTGGTACAGAAGGAATGTTGATCAGCTATGGTAAATGCTGTTATCCAATTCCCGGAGATAAAGTGATGGGCTATCACAGTTCCGATAGAGGTATAGTTATTCATCGTAATAACTGTGCAAATTTAAAAAATTTTAGAAAACACCCATCAAAATGGCTAACTGTCAGTTGGGAGGATGATATTGAGCAGGCTTTTTCTAGTCACATTCAAGTAAAAACAATTAATAAAATGGGAGTATTAGCTAAGGTAGCTGCAAAAATAGCAGACTTAAATTCAAATATTGAGTCAATGTTAATCACAAGCCATGAAGAACATTCAAATCTGAGTTTTATTTTATCTGTTCAAAATCGATATCATCTTGCACAAATAATTAAAAAAGTACGTAACATGAGTGATGTTATTCACATTACCAGAGATCAAACACATCATAAAGTTGGAGAAAATCTTGATAAAACAAGCAATATACAGTAACTCTGCCCCTAAGGTCATAGGTACGTATTCTCAAGCAATACAAAGCAATGGATTAGTATTTTTATCTGGACAAATTCCTCTGGATCCAAAATCTAATGAAATAATATCAGGGAATTTTGAAGCTCGTGTACATCAGGTGTTTAAAAATCTTCGAGCTGTGGCAGAAGCATCTGGAGGTGATTTGAATAGAATAGTTAAATTAACTATCTATTTAACTGACCTACAAAATTTTTCGATGGTTAACTCGGTAATGTCTGAGTATTTTGACGAACCATACCCCGCTCGTGCGGCTATCGGTGTAGCTACTTTACCCAAAGAAGCAGATGTTGAAGCTGAAGGCATACTTGCTTTATAAAATGGTTGTTTTTGCTTGAAAGAGCAAGAAAAAAAACTTGGTGCTCCTTTATCAACTTTATCAGGAGTAGGCCCCGCAATTGAAAAAAAACTTCAAAATCTTAATTTATATAGAGTTGAAGATTTATTATTTCTCCTTCCATTAAGATATGAAGATAGAACTTGTATAATTAAATTAAAAGATCTTATTCCTGGTATTCGAAGTCTAGTTACAGGAGAAGTCCTTGATGCCAAGATAGCATTTCGTGGAAGAAGGAACTTAATTGTAAAAATAAGCGATGGTACAGAAGTATTAACACTTCGTTTTTTTTACTTCTCTCGCAAACAATATAAACAATTTGAGACAGGAACAAATGTAACTTGTTATGGTGAAATCCGTAGGAATAAAAATACACTAGAAATAATCCATCCAGAATATAGAATATTACGGCCTAATCAACGCCCAAGTGTAAGCAAAAGATTAACTCCAATATACCCAACGACTATGGGTATACAACAAGGTCGCTTAAGAAATTTAGTTAATCAGGCAATTACTATAATGCGTAATACATCTCCTGATGACTTATTACCTAAAAAAACTCTTCTAAAACTACAATTACCTTCTCTAGAAGAAGCGTTGCTGTTTTTACACCAGCCCCCTGCAAAAACAAATTTAATTGAAATAGAACAAGGAACAAACAAATGTCAATTAAGACTTTCATTTGAAGAATTGCTTGCCCACTATATGAGTCTAAGAAAGATAAGATTGCAATCGAATCATGACAAATCAGATGCACTGATTAATGGCAAAATCAGAATAAAAGATTTTATCAAATCCCTTCCTTTCAAATTAACCAACGCACAAAAAAAAGTTAACCAAGAAATTTTAGGAGATTTATCAAAACCTCATCCAATGATGAGAATGATCCAAGGCGATGTTGGATCTGGAAAAACTATAGTAGCGGCAATAGCTTGTCTTAAAGCGATCAGTAGTGGAAAACAAGTGGCAATCATGGCGCCTACCGAATTACTAGCCGAACAGCATTGGGAAAATTTTTCGCGCTGGTATAAAAATTTTGATATACAACAAGCCTGGTTAAGTGGAAATCAGAGTCAAAGAAATCGCAATGAAGCGCTACAAAATATTGCGAGTGGGAATGCAAAATTAATTATTGGAACTCATGCCTTATTTCAAGAAAAAGTTAATTTTTTTAATTTAGCCTTAATTGTGATCGATGAACAACACCGTTTTGGCGTGGCTCAACGCATGGCTCTAAGAGATAAAGGAATAAAAACATCTGCATATCCACATCAACTGGTAATGACAGCTACGCCCATTCCAAGAACTCTTGCAATGGCAGCTTATGCTGATCTGGATACATCTATAATTGATGAGTTACCTCCTGGTCGGAAACAAATAAAAACAATAGTTTTACCTAATACAAGAAGAAACGAAGTAATAGAAAGAGTTCGGATAATGTGCTCTAAAAGACAACAGGCATATTGGGTTTGCCCATTAATAGAAGAATCAGAAAATTTTGATTTTCAATCGGCCGAATCTATTTTTTCCATACTACAATCATCATTACAGGAATTACAAATAGGCCTTATTCATGGACGCATGTTGTCCAGCGAAAAAGAAAAAACAATGCATTCCTTCAAAAATGGTGATATTCATCTGTTAGTTGCTACAACGGTAATAGAGGTTGGTGTTGATGTTCCACAAGCAAATCTTATGATCATAGAAAACAGCGAGCGGATGGGGCTCTCACAATTACATCAATTACGAGGCAGAGTAGGCAGAGGAGGTAGCCAAAGCCATTGTGTTTTATTGTATCGCTCTCCTCTTGGAAACATAGCTCATAGTCGTCTTGAGGTATTACGTCAAAGTAGCGATGGTTTTTTGATAGCACAAAGAGATCTTGAATTACGTGGCCCTGGAGAACTACTTGGTACACGACAAACCGGCTTATTACCTCAATATCGTATTGCTGATCTCATCCGTGATGCCAAGATAATGCCAGAAGTGCAAAATATTGGACAACAAATGTTGGAAAATAATCCAGAAAAAGCAGCATTAATTATGTATCGATGGCTTGGCGACTCTGATCGTTATGTAAAAGTTTAAATACCACAATATAATGAATTCTGATCACCGCAAAAAAACAATGTCCTTAAACATCCTAAAAAGACTGAAAAATTATGCAGAATTAATGCGTCTAGATAAACCCATTGGTACTTTTTTATTATTATGGCCAACATTATGGTCTATTTGGTTGGCTAGCGAAGGTCAGCCACAAGCAAAAATTATTATTATTTTTTTACTTGGTGTATTAACTATGAGATCAGCTGGTTGCGTTATAAACGATTTTGCAGATCGAAAGTTTGATCCGTTTGTAGAACGAACAAAAAATCGTCCGCTTGCTCGTGGTGCTGTAAGTGCATTTGAAGCTTTAATGTTATTTACTGGTCTATCACTCATAGGAATCTTTTTAGCACTACAATTGAATTATAAAACACAGCTATTTGCAGTTGCTGGAGGATGTATAACGATTATTTATCCATTTATAAAACGTTTTTTTTCAATCCCACAATTAATATTAGGAATTGCTTTTGGTTGGGCATGCCCAATGGCATTCACTGCGCAGGTTGGTAATGTTACTAAATTGGGGTGGATAGTATTTTCAACCGCAATTATTTGGGCAGTAATATACGATACATTTTATGCTATGTCTGACAGAAAAGATGATCTAAAAATTGGAATAAAATCAACCGCAATTCTTTTTGGTCAGCATGACTTACTAATAATTTTTGGAGCACAGCTACTCATGATTATTAACCTAATATACATTGGAAAAATAGCAGAATTGGGCTATTTGTTTTACATTTCCATAGGAGTAGCGACGATATTTATGATGTATCAACAATGGCTAGCAAGAGATAGGGTAAGTCAAAATTGTTTTGCAGCATTCATGAACAATAACTACGTTGGAATGGCCATATTTATCGGTATTTCTGCAGATTATATGCTAACCCTATAGGCTGAAAAAATTGTGTCTTATAAGCAAAAAAAATATTTTATTGAGCGTGATATAAAACGTCGGTTTGATAATGCTGCTTTTGCATTTAATAAAAATGATTTTATATATCGCCATTGTTCGAATGAATTAATAGAACGGTTAAAACCAATTAGTATCCAGAGTAAAAACATATTGGATTTAGGAAGTGCTACTTGTGTTATGAATAAATATTTCATAAATTCATATAAGGGATGTAATCTCATAAACCTTGATTTATCACACAAAACATTAAAAATAGCGAAGAAAAATCAAAAGTTTTCTTCGAATGTTTTTGGCCTCCAAGCAAATGCATACAAGATCCCTCTTAAAGCCAACAGCATGGATATTGTTTTTTCAAATATGTTATTGCCATGGATTAATGATATAGATGCACTCTTTCATGAGGTCAGAAGAATTCTAAAAAATAATGGCTTATTTATTTTTTCCACTCTTGGGCCAAAAAGCTTTGTGACTCTCACACAAGCATGGGAAAAAGAAGATGAGTATAAACACATAAATCCCTTGTTCCATGCTGACGAAATTACCACTGCACTTCACAAATCAGGGCTACTAGATGCAGTTCTTGATGTGGACTATCTTAATATTACTTACCAAAACATTGCAAAACTATATAGAGATATAACGGCAATGGGAGCACGTAATTGCATGCGGGACAGAGTTCCATCACTAATCGGAAAAAATAAATTTAATCGTGTAATAAATAAGCTTAGAAATAACACGCAAGATCGCATTGAAATAAATTTACAGATTATCTTTGGTCACGCATGGAGTATTGCAAGATCTAACACAAATCAAGAATACTATTTAGATATCAGTCAAATAAAGAAACGGCAATAACCTTCATGGAATACCTAATAAAAAAAATCTTCCATTTTCGTTACATGTCTTTATTACTCTTAAGTGTAACAACAATAGCTTTAGTAGCATTAGGAATATGGCAACTGGATCGAGCAAAACAAAAAGAAACAATTAGTGAACAATTTACACATTCAACATTCAAAAATATTGAAGAGATATCAGAAATTAAAAAATTTAAACCAATTAAAGCTAAAGGGCAGTTTAATAATACTCAACAAATTATAATAGACAATATTGTACAACAAGGGGCAATTGGGCAATTCGTTATTACGCCTTTTGAGTTAGACGAAAAACAACCATTGCTTATGGTAAATCGTGGATGGATAAAAAAACTAAAATCGGTAGACCATGTCACAGATATAACAGTAGATAATTTACGGAGAACAATAAATGGAAGAATAGGCCAACTGCCAAAAATAGGAATACGGAACACTCAAATATTTTCAAATGATAAAAGTTGGCCGCGTATCACGCACTTTCCCACCTTGGATGAAATTTCTATTGAACTCAAAAGAGAAACATTCCCATTTATATTACTACTCTCTTCCGATGATCCTGATGGCTTTAAACGAGAATGGAAACCTATTCAATCTGGACCAAAAACACATTATTTTTATGCGGTCCAATGGTTTCTAATGGCTCTAGTGTTATTAATCATTAGTGTTAAACGAGTAAAAACTATATTCAAATCAAAAAACTTGGAATAATAGTAAAAATATTTATTTTGAACGAAACTTAAATACGCGATTGCTTTATTCTATTAACGAACCTAATAAGATTTTAAAACATATAAAATTCTATAATAGTATTTTTTTTAAGCTGAAGATTTAACTATAAATTATGATAAAAAACCTAGACTGGCGTGATTTTTTAGAAATGACAAAACCTGGAGTAGTCGCTCTACTTATCTTTACTGCAGTGGTAGGAATGTTCCTTGCCACTCCTAATATTCCCAAAATGAGTATATTATGCTTCGCAAGTCTAGGAATTGGGCTTGCGGCTGCATCCGCCGCAGTAATTAATCATATCCTTGATGCCCGTATTGATGCACAAATGTCTCGTACCTTATCAAGGCCCCTACCTCAAGGAAAGATAACACAAAAGCAAGCATTAATTTTTGCTCTCCTTTTGTGTATATCATCAATGTTAATTTTATGGTTATTAATTAATCCATTAACAACGATTTTAACTTTCCTATCATTAATTGGTTATGCAATTATTTACACAATCTATCTAAAACGAACAACACCACAGAATATCGTTATCGGTGGTGCAGCTGGAGCAGCGCCTCCCGTACTTGGGTGGGCCGCAGTGACTGGTGAAATTCATAGCAACGCGATGATTCTTTTTCTTATTATCTTTTTATGGACGCCCCCCCACTTTTGGGCGTTAGCAATTGCAAAAAAGGAAGATTATAAAAAAGTTGGATTACCAATGTTACCTATTACTCATGGTAATGCATTTACGCGTCTTTTTATTATCCAATACACCATTTTTCTTGTAGGAGTTACAATACTACCCTATCAAACTGGGATGAGCGGTCTCATTTATCTACTAACTGCTATCACATTAGGATTAATATTTATTTGGTATGCCTTCAAACTCAAAAAAGATAAGGGATTAAAATTACCAATGCGTGTATTTCGCTATTCAATACATTATTTGATGATTCTCTTTGCTGCCCTTCTTATTGATCACTATTTTATAATGCGGCTCAACTTTCCGCTGTAAAGTTTTCATCTTTTAGCCATAAAAATGATTCACTTTTTTTAACTAAAAACTAAAAATGGATATTACCCCCATCCTCGATGATTTAAACAAAAAACAACGGGAAGCAGTTACCGCGCCACCGAATGCACTACTAATACTAGCTGGAGCTGGCAGTGGAAAAACGAGAGTATTAACCCATAGAATCGCATGGCTTATAGATGTGGAAGGTCTCTCACCTCATAATCTACTAGCAGTTACATTTACGAATAAAGCTGCTACTGAAATGAAAAATCGTGTCGAAAATCTTCTAAATACCTCAGTAGATCGCCTATGGATTGGAACTTTTCATGGTCTAGCTCACCGTCTTCTCAGGCGTCACTGGAAGGAAGCTAAACTTACTCAAAGTTTTCAAATTATTGATTCAAGGGATCAAATTCAACTTATAAAAAAAGTAATAAAAAGTTTAAAGTTAGATGAAAATAAATGGCTAGCAAAAAATGTTCAATACTTCATAAATAAGCAAAAAGATGAAGGATTAAGGCCTCAAGATCTAGATGACGAGGGTCAATTAGATCGGCTGACCCAAATTAACATTTATGGTGAATATCAAGAAATATGTAATTACAGTAATCTTGTTGACTTTGCAGAGCTTTTACTCAAAGCATATGAACTTTTACAAAATAACTCTAATGTACTTCAACAATATCAAAAACAATTTAAATATCTTCTTGTAGATGAATTCCAAGATACCAATGCTATTCAATATAAGTGGTTAAAATTATTAGCCGGTAAAAAAGGAATTCCATTTGTAGTAGGTGACGACGATCAATCAATTTATCGTTGGCGAGGAGCCAGGGTGGAGCATATATTACAGTTTCAAAATGATTTCCCAACTACATCTGTAATAAAGCTTGAACAAAATTACCGTTCAACAGGAACAATATTGGAAGCAGCAAACGCCATTATCGCCAATAACGAATCTCGCATGGGTAAAAGCCTTTGGACTGATGATTCTCAGGGAGAACTTATAAAAATTTATGCTGCCTTTAACGAGAGAGATGAAGCTAATTTCATCATAAACAGGCTTATTGACTGGAACAGTATGGGAAATCCTCGCTCTGAAGTTGCAATTCTCTATCGTTCTAATGCTCAGTCTAGAGTTTTAGAAGAAACACTGGTTAATAAAAATATTCCATATCGTGTATTTGGTGGGCTTCGTTTTTTTGAGAGGGCTGAAATCAAAGATGCACTTGCCTATTTAAGGCTTGCAGTCAATCAAAATGATGATAGTGCATTTGAGCGCATTGTAAATAAACCAACAAGAGGTATTGGAGCTAGAACCCTGGAAATACTTCGTCAATATGCTAAAAATCACAACTGTTCCATGTGGGAGGCTATTAAAGGAATAGCTGACAAAAAATCTCATGGTCGCTCAAATACTTCAATGTTGAGCTTTATAGCTTTAATTGAACGAATAAATAGAGAAATAACAGATTTATCGCTGCATAACAAAGTTGATTACGTTATTTCACAAAGCGGTCTCATTACACTGTTTCAGAAGGAAAAAAATCAAACAGGTGAAGCCAGAATCGAAAATCTAAAAGAACTTGTGAGCGCAGCAAGAAGTTTTACGTACAATTTAAACGATGAAATATCTCAAACAGATGCATTCCTCTCCCAAGCTGCCCTTGAAGCTGGTGAAGGCCAAGCTGAAGAGTGGGAGGATTGTGTTCAACTAATGACCATGCATGCTGCAAAAGGATTAGAATTTCAACTCGTTTTCATATCTGGCATGGAAGATGGATTGGTTCCTCACCAAAGATCTATAAATGATAGTAGCGGAGTTGAAGAGGAGCGTAGGCTTTGTTATGTAGCAATTACAAGAGCAAAACAAAATTTATTCATAACATATGCAGAACAAAGACGACTTCATGGGGTCGATATTTTTTCCCCTCCATCACGATTTATTTCTGAAATACCAGATAATCTAATAGAACCAATTAAGTCCACGGCATTGACTTATAGATCTAAGAGTCTTTCTCTTCCTTCAAAAAATCAAAAAGAAAACTACACTTCTGGTTCACAGAGGAGTATAAAACTAGGCCAACTTGTAAGACATACAAAATTTGGAGATGGAATAATTTTGGCGTATGAAGGAGAAGGAGCGCATGCACGTGTTCATGTAAATTTTGAAAGTGTAGGAACAAAATGGCTTGTTCTCAGTTATGCAAACCTTGACCTATTATAGAATAATATTAACCTTACATAAAAAAGCATGTAAGACACACTTATTTTGAATATAAGACCAGTGGCAACAATATGAAATTACTAATTTTAGGGGCAGGCCAGGTAGGATCATCAGCTGCGGATCATTTATCGCGTGAAGAATCTAATGAAATAACTGTCGTAGATACAAAGCCTAAACTTTTGAGAGATCTGCAGGATAGATTGGATATTCGCACTATTTTGGGTAATGCTGCCCACCCGGACGTGCTAGAAAAAGCTGGTGCAGAGGAAGCTGATGTCATAATTGCTGTGACAGACAAAGATGAAACTAACATGCTAGCTTGTCATATCGCTTATACACTGTTTAATACGCCAACAAAAATCGCGCGCATTAGGGCAGATCAATATATGCGGACAAAAAAATTGTTCTCCCAAAATGGACTTGGTCTTGCAGTTGATGTTCGAATAAGCCCAGAAAAACTTGTCTGTCAACACATTGAACAACTTTTACATTTTCCTGGAGCAATGCAAGCGCTTGAATTCGCCGATGGAAAAATTCGTTTGGTTGGTGCAAGAGCAGATAAAGATGGTTTGTTAGTTGGTCAAAAAATTTCAGCTCTCAAGGATCATATTCCAAATGCAGAGGGTAGAATTGCTGCAATTTATCGGGATGGAGATGCAATTCAGCCTGAAGGAAACACCATCCTGCAAGAAAACGATGAGGTGTTTTTTCTCGCACCGCGTAAAGACATTCGAGCAATTATGATCGAAATGAGACATCTCGAACACCCTGTAAGAAGCGTTGTCATTGCAGGGGGTGGAAACATAGGAATTCGCTTAGCCATTGCTCTAGAACAAACGAATCAGGTTAAACTTATCGAAAGAGACCCTGAAAGGGCAAAAATTATATCTGAACAAGTTAGTAAAACCATAGTGCTTGTCGGCGACGCAGCTGATGAAGAATTACTTATAGAAGAAAATATCGACAATGTAGATGTATTCTGTTCTGTCACCAATGCAGAAGAAGCCAATATATTATCTGCAATGTTGGCAAAACGCCTTGGCGCGCACAAAGTTATGGCACTAATTAATAGGCCATCTTATGCTGATTTAGTTGAATCTGGATCAATTGATGTCGCAATATCTCCTCGGCAAATAACCATTGGATCGCTCTTGGCCCATGTTAGACGAGGTGATGTAGTAAAAGTGCACTCCCTTCGTCGAGGGGCAGCAGAAGCAATTGAAGCAATAGCGCACGGAGACAGCAAAACATCTCCGGTAGTAGGTAGAAAACTAGAAGATATAATGTTACCCGACGGATGCAACATTATAGGCATCGTGCGTAATCATAAAATAGTAGTTGCACACCATGATACGATCATAGAAACAGATGATCATATTATTTTATTTTTAACTGATAAAAGAAAAGTTGTAGAAGTAGAAACTCTTTTTCAATTAAATCCGACTATTTCCGAGTAGATAATTAAAATCATTAATAGCCCTGCTCAGAGGATAGAATAATGAACTGGATGGTAGTACAGCGCATACTTGGAATACTGCTGATGACATTCAGCCTGACAATGATACCCCCAATATTTGTTAGTTATTTGTATCAAGAACCATCTTGGGTAGCTTTTTTACAAGGGTTTTTTCTAACCTTAATTGCTGGATCAATGTTGTGGATTCCATCTAGAAGATCTAAAAATGATTTAAGATTACGTGATGGTTTTATAATTGTTGCCGCATTTTGGACTGTTCTGGGATTATTTGGTGCCGTTCCTTTATACCTGGCAGAAATTCCATCATTGTCCTTAACAAATGCAATCTTTGAATCAATATCAGGACTTACAACTACTGGTGCTACTATATTAACCGGCCTTGATACCCTGCCTAAAACCATTTTATATTACCGGCAACAACTCCAATGGTTGGGTGGTATGGGAATTATTGTGCTGGCTGTTGCTGTTTTACCCATGCTAGGTGTAGGTGGAATGCAATTATACCGAGCAGAAACACCTGGACCTGTCAAAGATAATAAATTAACCCCGAGAATCAAACAAACGGCCAAGGCGCTTTGGTATGTGTACACAGCTTTTACAATCTTATGCGGTTTAAGTTATTGGTTAGCAGGTATGTCAGTTTTTGATGCAATTTGCCATGCCTTTTCTACGGTAGCAATCGGGGGTTTTTCAACACATGATTTAAGTATTGGATATTTCAATAGCTCAACCATAGATTTAATAGCAATCTTTTTTATGTTTGCTGCAGGAATTAATTTTTCATTACATTTTCTTTCATGGAGAAACCTTAAGCTTTCTCATTACAAAAATGATCATGAATTTAGAACTTACCTATTTCTATTAATTGTTATATCAATAATAGTTATATTGTCACTCTTCATATTTAATAGTTACAACAACACGAGTGATACAATAATAAAAGGCTTGTTTCAAGCTGTTTCGATTGCCACAACGACGGGGTTTTCAACGGCAAATTATGCCAACTGGCCCGGAGCAATTCCACTTCTATTAATACTTGCAAGTTTTATTGGTGGTTCCGCCGGTTCAACGGCTGGAGGTATTAAAGTCATCCGCTGCTTATTAATATATAAACAAGGAGTACGTGAAATTATGCGCTTGATTCATCCAAGTGCTGAAATTGCTGTTAAATTAGGTAATGTTGCTGTTCCGATTAGAACTGTTGACGCAGTTTGGGGTTTTTTTGCTGTCTATTTGATCGTTTTTGGAATTATGCTGGTTTCAATGATGATGACAGGCCTCGATCAAATCACAGCTTTTTCTGCTGTAGCAGCTACGCTTAATAATCTTGGCCCAGGTTTAGGCGAAGTTGCACATGGATTTTTAGCAATACCTGATAGTGCTAAATGGATAGCTATCATAGGAATGTTACTTGGAAGGCTTGAGATATTTACCCTTTTAGTCCTTATAACCCCTGCCTTTTGGCGGCATTAAAAATATTTTTTCAATAAATTTAGACAATCTGATTTTCTGGATATAGATGATAAATGATATGAAAAAATATTCTGATGCAATTGACAAAATCAGTATATCTTCAGGAAAAATTATCTCATGGTTAACCATATTTATGGTGATAACTACACTTGCAATTGTGGTACTAAGATATGTCTTTGGATGGGGATTTATTTGGCTACAAGAAATATTAGTATGGATGCATGCTGCCGTTTTCATGCTCGGTGCAGCGTATACATTACAACAAGAAGAACATGTGCGTGTTGATATTTTTTATCGTGATCTAGATACAAAAAAACGTGCTTGGATTAATATTTTTGGAGTCACTCTTTTTTTGCTGCCACTTTGTTTTATGTTTTTTCTCGAAGCATGGAATTATGTGACCTCTTCTTGGTTGTTGAAAGAAATTTCTAGAAATACAGGAGGCCTGCCCTATCCAGCAATACCCGTGCTTAAATCAATGTTACTGTTGATGCCACTAGGGCTAATGATTCAAGGTATTTCGTTGTTTCTAAAATCACTCATAGCTATTAGGAAAAATTAAAAATGGAATGGCTTGCCCTTTTATTATTTCTTTTTACAGTAATTTTTCTACTCATCGGTTTTCCCGTTGCATTTTCACTAGGAGGGGCGGCGTTAATATTTGCCATTTTTGGGATCATAGGAGGTACGTTTGATGCTGCCTTTCTTTCGAGTATGCCAAATAGAATCTACGGCATTATGACGAATGAAACTTTACTTGCCATACCTCTTTTTGTATTTATGGGTATTACGCTCGAACGAGCCGGTATAGCCGAAGAATTATTAGATACACTTGGTCAATTATTTGGCAACATTCGTGGGGGACTAGGTATATCAGTGACTATTGTTGGTATGCTACTTGCTGCTAGCACCGGAATAGTTGGAGCCACCGTTGTTACAATGGGTTTGCTTGCATTACCAACAATGTTAAAAAACGGTTATTCGCCATCTATTTCAGCCGGAACAATTTGTGCATCTGGAACGCTTGGGCAAATAATCCCACCCTCCATCATACTGGTCATGCTTGGAGATGTAATTTCTTCTTCCTATCAACAATCACAATTATCACAAGGTGTCTTCTCTCCTAAAACAGTATCTGTGGGGGATCTTTTCGCTGGAGCACTTATACCTGGCTTGTTACTCGTGTTCTTATACATAACTTACTTAATAGTTATTGGATTTATCAAGCCTTCAAAAATGCCGGCACATACTGTAAGTGTTTCAGGAAAAATTTATATAAAGAATATTTTTAAAGCTCTTATTGCTCCCCTAACCCTTATAATTACCGTGCTTGGATCCATTTTAGGGGGAGTTGCAACCCCAACAGAAGCAGCAGGTGTTGGAGCATCAGGATCGCTCTTAATTGCGATACATAAAAAACAATTATCACTTTCAAAATTGCAAGGAATTATGCGATCTACTCTCAGAATCAGTAGCATGGTATTTATGATTTTAATTGGTGCCTCAGTATTCTCTCTAGTTTTCAGAGGCTACGGAGGAGATGATCTGGTCAGATCTCTCCTTATTGATCTTCCGGGTGGAATTTTTACTGCCGTTTTAGTTGTTATGGTCGTTATGTTTTTACTAGGTTTTGTCCTAGATTTTATTGAGATTACATTTGTTGTGGTGCCTATTATTGGGCCCGTACTCTTATCCATGGGGCTGGACCCTATATGGTTAGGCATAATGATCGCTATTAATTTACAAACATCTTTTTTAACTCCGCCCTTTGGGTTTGCTTTATTCTATCTAAGAGGAATTGCTCCAACTTCAATATCAACTGCTCAAATATACAAGGGAGTAGTGCCTTTTGTAGGCATACAAATATTAATGCTAATGATAATTTCATTATTTCCAGGACTCGTTACCTGGCTGCCAAATCAATTGTAATTTAAATCAAACATATAGAATCATTGTGTATCAGAAAGTTGTACTAAATGTTAAGTATTATTAATACGCATATTCAAATAAGCTAATTCTGTAATTTTCTGATTGGCAGATGATTTCTTCATAAAATTAGATATTGACTGTTCTATTTTTTTTGCCCAATCATCTTTTTGAGATAAATCATTGATAGCTTCAATAGAATGCATTCTTAATTCATCAAATACTTCCTGGGGTAACTGTATTAATTCAACATTTGGATCCATTTTTAGCTGATCAAGCGCTATAGCATTTCCCCACATGTACTCTGAGGTCATATCGAGATTGCATGCTTGACTAACAACACGAACTATTTCTTGTAAATCCTCTGGCAGAGTATTCCATGCCGTTTTATTAATAATACATTCAATATTAGGGCCTGGTTCATGGAATCCAGGATAATAATAATATCTAGCTGCTTTGTGCAAACCCAGGGCAATGTCATTATATGGGCCAACCCATTCTGCAGCATCTACAACACCTGTTTTTAGTGAGGTAAAAATCTCAGATCCTGGAACAGTTACTTGAATAGCTCCTGCCCTTTGCATTATCTCTCCTCCTAAACCAGGCATTCGTATCTTCATTCCAGATAAGTCATTAATTGTTTGAATTTTTTTGTTAAACCATCCCAACATTTGAACTCCGGTATTACCAACCGGAAAAGGCACAAGATTAAATGGAGCATACAATTCATGCCATAAGTCCAACCCATCTCCATAATACAACCAAGCATTCATCTCATTAAGATTTAAGCCAAAAGGAACGGTTGTATAATAGGGAGCCGCGGCAACTTTCCCGCGGTGGTAATAAGACGAATCATGTCCCATTTGAACAGTACCACGACTAACTGCATCAAACACTTCTAGTGGAGGAACAAGTTCACCCCCAGCAAAAACTTTGATTTTTAATCTGCCTCCGCTGGCTTTTTCAGCTCTTTTAGCAAAATTAGTAGCGCCAATACCAAGGCCTGGCAATCCTGGTGGCCATGAAGTCACCATGTTCCATTCAAAAATATCTTGAGAAACTGGTAGATTTATTTCCTCTGCTGGGTTTTGGGTGTCACAGGCAGACATTCCAGCAGCAAATAGTGTACCTGCTACAAAATCTCTTCTTTTCATAAATCCTTCATCAATAATTTTAAAATTAATAATAAAACGTATCAGTGTAGTTGGGTAATTAACAAGTGAAAAGAATTATTAGTTAATATTGTAATTTTTCCACTTATCTTGTTTTTTTTATAAAAAAAATAGTATTTTTCCTACTTTTATTATTTTTTAAGATTATTGGTTTTTTATGTTCTTTTTAATGGGTATATAAGGAATAAAGTGGGATTTTTTGTCATTTTAATATTAAAAAATTTATGATAGGTGTATTAATTAT
>UINC01001228.1_pt1 | contig 25669 bp, 20 predicted proteins | sample 5385821 | NCBI WGS metagenome assembly UINC01 (sample SAMEA4666929, study PRJEB26691) | marine metagenome | isolation source: Pacific Ocean | place: Pacific Ocean | collected 2011-10-13 | reverse complement strand
TCGGACGTGTAGCAGTGGGTTGCTTGGTTCGGAGCGGGAATGCCAGAATGGGACACAGGAGCCTGCGGCGCTGACGCGTCGAGCCGGCTTAAAAGGAGAGCGACGGATGGACAGGCTGGTTACTGTTGGATTGGTGTTGGCGTGTGCGTCGGTGGGCGGAATCTCGACCGGTGCGCGTGGGGCTGGAGTGGAAACACTTGTCGCGCTGCAGGACACCACCGTGCTCGATGGTGTGTTTACCTCGGCGCAGGCACGCCGCGGTCGTCGGATCTACACGAGGGACTGCGCATCCTGTCATGGCCAAGAAATGAAGGGTGGCGAGATGGCACCGAGCATTGCTGGCAGCGACTTTATGATTTTCTGGACCGAGTTGCCGGTCGGGTCGATGTTTGAGCGGATCAAGGTGTCGATGCCGGAGGACGGGCCGGGCCGGTTGACCGACGAGGAGTACACGGATGTGCTTGCCTACATGCTGAGCGAGAATAGCTACCCGGCTGGCGAGACTGAACTGCCGGCTGACAAGGCTGAACTCGACAAGATCATGATCGTAGCTGCCGAGTAGGCACCCACTTTCATTTTTTGCGGAGAGTGGTCATTTCCACGCTCCCCGTACAGAACCAGCGTCTGGCGCCTGGCGCGGATCTGTCCGTAGTCCGGTGCTCGCCGGTGCCCTGTCGTCTGGCGCATCACGAGGCCGTGCGGGAGCACAGTAGCCGTAAGTCAGGCGGCATATTTAGGCTTATGTTTTTCTGTGCTTTAGCTCGTTAGTCTTGCCTGTGGGAGGCGTTTTGCCCCACCCACTGAAGCCGGAGGGGGAATTGGGGTGTGCTGCGAAGCTTGGGTTGCGTGTTCGGCTTGGTTGCTTTCTGGACGTCCGAGGCCAAGGAGGCCCCTGCCTTTACGCGTTTTGTCTTGCTCTTTGCGCCGGCCGGTTTGTGGGCTGTAGTGGGTAATAGGCGATGGAAACATACAATGGTCGGCGTCGCCGCGTGAGTGTTTTGCAGGCGGTTTTCGGCGCAGCGGTGTTGGCGTAGAGTTCGGTCGAGAAATCGGGGAGAAGAAGGTCTCAGCGGTCTGGATGCCTTTTAGGGGTAAACGAATGGGTCGCTGGTTCCGATACGACACAATTAGAGGTTGAAAACTTCGTAATTGACTGTATGGTTAATGGCTGATACGCTCCGGTGGCTCAGGGGTAGTGCACACGTTTTGGCTCGGTCCCAGCGGAGCCTGTGGGATGTACGACGTGGTCGCGTTGCCCGTACTTAGGAGGTTATGCACATGCGAATTCGGTCCGTCTTACTCTGTCTCTGTCTTTCGTTGCTGGTGTTGTCTCTGGCTCAGCCAGCGGCCGCACAACGCTCGGGCAACTGGGCGATTGGTTACTCGCTCTTGGGGAACAACACAATCGCCAAAGAAACATCGGTTCTGCCTCTCGGATGGATGGGGGGCGGTGCTGTTGAGTTGAGCGATGGTGTGTCGTGGGCATTCGATGTGTCCGGCAACTATGCTGCCGGGATCGATGTATGCGGCGGTGTTGAGTCCCGCGCAATTGGGATCGCTAGCCAGCCGGCGGCGTGTCTCGAAGGCGTGACCCCCGCGACTGGCGCCGATGAGTTCCAGGGGTATTCGAACATGCGCGCTGAAGCGATGTGGTGCTCGCCGACGTTGTCTAAATGCGACGTTAAGGCCCTTTCGGTCGGCGGCTTCACGGGACCTCGGTTTGGACCGACCGGCGGCAGCGTCCGCCCGTACGTCCACATCATGGGTGGCGTGGTGCGCTCGGCTCGGATTATCAACTTCTACTCGCACACATCGACTAACTTTGCATTCCAGCCCGGCGCCGGAGTGGACGTTGACGTGTCTGACAACGTGGCTGTTCGTTTGCAGGGCGACATGCGTTACGTGATGTTCGGCGAGAGTTCGCAAGCAGGGCTCCAGACCGGTGGCGCGGACTACAAAGAGTTCCGCTTCTCGTTTGGTTTTGTGTTTGCCCTCGGGGGCTGATTTGCTGGACACGACACGAAACGTGCGCGACAGAGAGACTAGTAAGACGCCGCGTCGGTCGTAGGTAGTATGGCTTCCCGCCGTTAAACCTCCTGGCCGGGAGTCCCGCTTTTCGGAGAGGCCCTGAACTGGCTGTGTGCCGGTTCAGGGTTTTTCTGTTTATTTGAGGGAAACTACATACTCCTAGTTGGTTGAGCGCGTGCGGCCGGTATGGGTAGCTGCTTTAATCGTGCGCGCTCAGGTTTGGCGTTCGTCACTCGAGTGTGAGTCCCAACCGACGCAACTCCCCGACGTAGTGCCGGAACCGCTCCGGGTCGCGGTCTCGGTGGTACCTCGCCAGCATTTCATAGGGCGCTGAGTAGTCTGGGTCGAGCGCGACTGCCGCCTCCCACTCCTGCACAGCGTCATCGAGTTGATTCAGCCGAGCCCAGAGGATCCCCAAGTTGTAGTGACTGTCGGGGTACCACGGGTTCCGATCGATTTCAGCCTCGTAGTACGTTCTCGCCGTCTCGAAATCGTCTAACTGGTAGTGCACGAGGCCGAGGTTGTTCCGCGCCATTGGTTCGTCTGGATTCAGCTGCAGTGTGCGTTCGAACTGCTCACGGGCCAACTCAAACTCCTGGTCCAGAAAATACATCGCCCCGAGATTGTTCGCGGCGAAGGCCGAGCGCGGAGACTGAGCAACGGCTGACTCCCACAATGTCGACCGGTCGGCGAACTGTTGCGAGCGATTGAGCCCTGTGACGGCGAAGAGCGCTACCCATGCCGACAACACGATTTGTCCGACACGATGCTCGTGCAACCTCGTGGAGTTGAGTGTGTGCAGCAGGAAGAGTAGAAGGCCCACGAGTGGGGCGTATAGTCGCTCTTCGAGGTAGAAGTCGTGCCCAGAGAGCAATGTGGGAAATACCATCAAGGCAAACCAGGTCAGACCGAGCCACAGCATTCGTGCGGGTCGTACCAGTGCCAAAACACCACCTATCGCGGTTAGTACCAGAAGGCCTGGCCAGAGCGGAGCGTGCAGGTCGGCCACGGTCCGGAGGGCGATCGGGATAACCGTCTTGCCAAAGTAGTGGATGAGCACGAGCCAGACTTGCGAGACATTGTCGACCAGCCTTGGGACAACCGGAGCCGGGTTTTCGAACGCCATCCAGCGCAAGAGGAACCAGGCCAGCATCGGAATGGCCCAGCCGAGAGCGATCCATGGCCACTGTGATCGCAGCGTCGTGACGAACGTGCCATTTCTAGCCCACACCAAACCCAATAGCAGCGGTGGCAGCACGAACGCCGGTTCCTTGATGAGAATCGCGCAAAAAAAGGCGACCGACTGGATAAACCATCGGGTTCGTCCCGGAGCGCGCCAGTACCAGAGCCAGCTTAGTGTGGCTACGATGACGGATAGCCCCAGGAGGCTGTCGTTGCGACCAGGGATCCAGGAAACGCCCTGTACGTGTATGGGGTGCACGGCGAAAATTAGCGCTCCCCAGAGGCAGAGTCGATCAGAGAAACCGACGGAGCGGAATAGGACGAGTAGGAGGCACGACGAGAGCAGGTGAATGACGACGCTGGTTAGGTGATACCCGAACATGTTCGTGCCGGTGAACTGGAAATCGAGCATGTAAGTCAACATGTAGAGCGGGCGGTAGTAGGTGTCCTCCGGGGACCGCCACATGTCGTCCATGAAGAGTGCTCCGATGTTTGACAGCTCGGCGAAGAAGTACTGGTTGTTGAAGATAAGCTCGCGGTCGTCAAAATAGGTGTAGTCGAAGAACAGCGAGTTGCCGTAGACGAGGAGTCCGGCGGCGATGATTACCGCGAATGAGGCCATTCGCCGCTGGTGCCAAGCTGGCACCCTAGGGGGCGCGGCCGCTGGGTCTGAAAGCGTGGCTGCCATTAGTTTAGAAATCAATGTGTGTGGGGGCGCGGAGATTAGCTCCCCCCAATCCAATGGTGGGACGGATGTTCACTATGGGTCAAGCCACGGAGACGACGCGTGGCATAGAATGTCGGGCATGCGCGCGATCGGAGTGTTCTAGATTCTTGACGCATCGTTGCACATGACATCTGCTGTGACAGTTTTTCTCACGCGCCGGACGCCGATGCAGTGGCCGCTGTATCCGATCATTATTTTATTTTTACTGAGTTTTCTACCGCGCGTCCGAGACGTTGGATCGCTTGCCTGGTCGTTCTGGGGGGCCTGTGCGGCCTTGCTCGTTTGGACCTGGATACTGCGTCGACAGGTCGCCCGCCAGCAGCGGTCGCTTGTCATCGAGACCACACTGCGGAAGAACCACTACCTGCAACTGATCGCACACAGCGGCGTGTTTTTATATTGGGGGTGGTTTTGGCCAGAGGTTGCGAATCATGCCTGGCTGATCGTCGCCCAACTCGTGTTTGCCTACGCGTTTGACATGCTGCTCGCATGGTCGAGGCGGGATGTCTGGCGTCTGGGGTTTGGTCCTTTTCCGATCATCCTGAGCACGAACCTCTTTCTCTGGTTTCGCGACGACTGGTTTGCGCTGCAGTTTCTGATGGTCGCGATCGGATTCTTGGGCAAGGAGCTCGTCACCTGGACCCGGGACGGGCGACGGACCCACATCTTCAATCCCTCCGGCCTGTCGCTCTCCGTGTTTTCGGTTGGGCTCATCTTGGCTGGTCGGACGGATATTACCTGGGGTCAGGAGATTGCCCTGACCTTGCGGTACCCCGAATACATGTACGTCGTGATTTTTGTCTTGGGTCTCATGGTGCAGTACTACTTCTCGGTCACGCTGATGACACTATCAGCCGCCGCGACGTTGTATCTGATGGGTTTGGTTTATTCCGGCGCTACTGGCGTTTACTTTTTCGTCGACACCAGCATTCCGATCGCCGTGTTTCTTGGACTGCATCTTTTGGTAACTGATCCGTCGACCTCTCCCAAGACCGCATCCGGACGGGTCCTGTTTGGGGCCCTCTATGGGGTAAGCGTTTTTGTGTTGTACGCGGCCTTTGGCCCCTTGGGGGTGCCAACCTTTTACGACAAGCTGCTGTGTGTCCCGTTGTTGAACCTCAGCGTCCGCTGGCTCGACCGTTTTGTCCGTGGCCTGCGAGTCGAGATGTTGGCGCTCGATCGACTGTGGCCGAGCATGTCCCCGCAACAGCTCAATAACGGGTCGATGGCGGTCTGGACGCTGCTTTTCGTCGGCATGCTCACGACCAACGCGGTTGGATCGAGACACGAGGGGGAGAATCCGGCGTTCTGGGAGCAGGCCTGTGCGGAGGGCCTGCGAGGCGGATGTCGCAACCTGTTGATCCGCCAGTCGAACAATTGCCGGGAGGGCTTTGCTTGGTCGTGTAACGAACAGGGCATTCTTTTAGCTGAGGGAACGTTCGTTCCTGGTGATGTCGGGGCGGCGGCGGCGAGCTTCGCACGTACGTGTGACCTGGGTTTGCCGGTCGGGTGTGCCAATGCCTCGACGCTTGCCGCTGGTGGATCCGACTTTGGACGGGCGTCGACCAGCATGGCCTACGCTTGGGCGTATCAGGACACGGAACCGCTCTATGAGGCCTGCGACGACGGCGACGGCGAGGCCTGCTACTTGCAGGGTGCGGCGCACCGCCTGGGGCGAGGGGTTTCCCGGGACGAGGCACGCGCCAGGGAACTCTTTGCGCGGTCATGCGATCTGGGATGGGCGGCCGGATGCAGCAGCTTGGCCGAGGTTTTTCTGCACGGCCAGGGCGTGCCGGTCAGCTATCAGCTGGCGGCCGATGGCTTTGAGCGGGCTTGTGACGCCGGAGAAGCGATGAGTTGCCTGCGTCTGGGCCTAATGTACCGACTGGGTCAGGGTATTACGCCAGACGACATCAGGTCGTCGGCACTCATCGGACAAGCCTGCGAAATGGGCTTGGCCACTGCGTGTGAACTGCGCGATGGAGCTGGTCGTTTGCCGGCCGAACGACCCTAACGAACTGTTCGAACCCGACTAGCGTTCGGTCAGTGCGGCTTCCAACCGGCTTCGAATGTCTGTGTTGTCCGGCGCGAGTCGAACGGCCTCTTCGAAGTGGGTGATCGCCTCGTCCAGTTCTCCGCGTGTCCGCAGCAGCGTGGCGAGGTTGGCGTGCGCATCGACATAGTCCGGCACCATCGCGATTGCCTGTCGAAAACGCGTGACCGCTTCGTCTTCTTGGTTGTTCTCCGCGAGTACGATGCCCAGGTCGTTATAGGTGACTGGGTTGCGGAAAATGCGCAAGACGTCGCGATACCGGGCGATAGCTTCTTCGGGTCGGTTCCTAAGTAACGCCATTGTCGCCAAGCTGTTGTGGGCATCGACGAATGTCGGTTCGAGTTCAGTTGCCCGGCGGAAGTGAATTTCTGCCTCGTCGAGTTGTTCTTGTGCTCCAAGTGCCATACCCAGATCGTTGTGCACGCTTGCAGATTCCGGCGCGAGTTCAACCGCCAGGCGGAAATGGATGAGCGCTTCCTCAGGCTCTTCTAGCAACTGCAGCGCCGCGGCTAGGTTTGTATGCGCGTCGGGGTACTCAGGGTCCACCTCGATCGCCTGGCGAAACAGCGTTAAACCCTCGTCCACCCGCTCCTGTGCCACAGCGAGTAACCCGAGGTTGTTGTAGGCTTCCACCCAGCCCGGCTCCAATTCGGTTGCTCGACGGTAGTGGCTTTCAGCTTCCTCGAGCTCGTCGACCTCGAGCAGGACGTTACCCAGGTTGACGTGCGCTTCGGCGAAATCAGGCACGAGTTGCAGGGCACTTTGCAGCTGTTCGATTGCCTCTTCGAACTCGCCCTGTACCGCTAGTGCGTTACCAAGATTGAAATAACTGTCCGCGTCGTCTGGCGCGAGTTCGAGCGCTCGTCGATGCTGTGTGATAGCTTCGTCGAGCTGCCCATTAGCGGCCAGTGCGGTGCCGAGATTGCTCACCGCGACAGCGTTGTTCGGGTTGCGTGCCACCGACTCTCGGTAGAGCGTGATCGCGGCTTCGACGTCACCTTGCAGCTGCAGCTCGGTGCCTACGTTGCTCTCGGTGATCGCGCGCATCTGGGACATCGAGAATATCGGCCAGTTACAGAAGATCGCGAGGACGACGACCGCGGCGCTGCCCCTCGCGAGTTCAGACGGCGGTCTGGTGCGTAAGAGGGGACCGATGCCGGCAAAGCCGGCGGCGGCGAAGAGGATCAGAAACGGGACCATCGGATAGCGATAGCGCGCCATGATGGCGAACGCGATGAGCGTAACCGCGTAAGCGCCGAACAGCAGGTACAAGAGGCTTAGCTCCTTGCGGCGGGACCAGGTGCCCCAGACCCCGACCAGCGCCAGCGGTGCCAGTATTCCGAAGTGCCAGATAGTGCCGGACGCGCGCAGCGGGAACGATTCGTCCGCATAGGTAAGTTGATCTTCCGTGTCAGCTATCTCTGACGCGTTCCAGGCCAACATGATTTTTTGGCCCGTCAGCTGTAGCCAATCGAGCGGTTGTGTCCAGATGTAGTTCAGCGCTCGTCCCGTCCAGTAACTTGAGACTTCGCCCGGACTGAGGCTGCGGCCTGTTTCCTGCTCGGCGAGGTCGACGGCGTCCTGGCGTTCGAACCGTGGGTCGCCGCGGCCGAAACGCAACGGCTGATAAATTCCGCTAGCACCCTCGTTGTTCCCGATGTAGAAGTTGGGGCCGAACTGTGACGTAGTTAGATAGAACTCCCCGCTTACTGCCAGGTTACGTCCAGCGACGGGCAGAAGGACTGCAGCCAAACCAGCGAGTAAAAACGTCGCCAGTACCAAGCGCTCGCGTCCCAGATGCCGCTGAGACCAAAGTAGCCAGAACAGTAGTGCGATCATGAACACGAGCGCATTCTCGCGCGTGAGCATCAGGCAGCCGACGGCCACTCCGACCCACATCCAGCCCCGTCGGTGCCTCGGTTCCAGGATGAGCCCGCTTAACAGTGCCAGTGCCAGGCAGAGGAAGAACGCGTCGAGTACGGACTTCTGGATCAGTCCGTCGAAGAAAATGGCAGGAGCGTAGAGCGCCAGCATGCCTCCGGCGATGAGGCCAGTCTGTTTCGAGAAGAGCCGCCAGCCAGCGAAGGCGAGGAATACGCACGCAAATGACCCAAGTACCGCTTGGCAGACCCGCACCACCATGGTCCCTTCGCCGAACACCGAGTACACCAGGCCGAGAAAATATGGATACAGGGGCGCCTGATAGAACACGTCGGTTCCAATCCAGTCGCCACCCGCGAGCTCCAGGGCCCAGCTGTGATAGCTCTGGGCGTCGCCCATGAGTAGCGGGAAAAATGAGGCGTCCCGGATCTGCCAGAGGTGCAGCATTCGGATGGCGAGGCTGCTGAGCAAGATGGCGATACCGTAGGGCAGAAAGGTGCTGAACTGGACCGGGGTCGGCCCGTCAGGAGCCGATTCGGCCGCGCTGTTGGTTCGGGACGATGTGGGCGTTCGTTTCTTTGCCACCGTGTGTCCCTTAGCGAAGCAGGCGCGCGGCCTCTCGCGCGTAGTAGGTAATGATGATGTCGGCCCCGGCCCGGCGGATGGCCGTGAGGCTCTCAAGCATTACCGCGGGTTCGTTGAGCCAGCCTAGTTGGGCCGCCGCCTTTAACATTGCGTACTCACCGCTGACCTGATAGGCGGCGGTTGGACGCCGAAACGTGCTTTTCACGCGTTGGATGACGTCTAGGTACGGCATGGCCGGCTTGACCATGATGATGTCCGCTCCTTGGTCGAGGTCGAGTTCCACCTCACGCAATGCCTCGTCGCTGTTGGCTGGATCCATCTGGTGGGTTCGTCGGTCCCCGAATGCGGGTGACGAATCGGCGGCCTCGCGGAACGGGCCGTAAAATGCTGAGCAGTACTTGGCGGCATAGGACATGATGGCGACATCATCGAACCCACGCGCGTCGAGTTCCGCGCGGATGGTGCCCACGCGGCCGTCCATCATGTCCGAAGGGGCTACGATGTGTGCGCCGGCCTCCGCGTGAGAAACCGCCGCGTCGACCAGATGGCGGACTGTGGGGTCGTTGAGAATACGCTCACCGTCGAGCACACCGCAGTGTCCGTGGGAGGTGTATTCACATAGACAGACATCGGTGATGACAGTGACATCGTCGACGTGCTCACGGAGCGCGCGGACGGTGTTCTGAACCGGGGCGTTGGCGTCGGCCGCAGCCGAGCCGGTCTCGTCCTTGTGTGCGGGGATGCCGAACAACAGTACGGCGCTCACCCCGTCCTTCTGCGCCGCCGCCGTTTCCCGTACTGCCTCGTCGGCAGATAACTGAAAGACGCCTGGCATCGTGGGCACTTCTCGTCTGATGTTGGTGCCTTCGCAGACGAACAACGGATACACCAGCGCCTCCGCTGACAAACGCGTCTCGCGCACGAGGGTCCGCATGCCGGCTGTTGTGCGGAGGCGTCGGGGGCGCTGAGTTAGGTTAAGGTCCTGCACCAGGGGTTCATCCGTCATCGTCGGTCCTCTGTGCGAGTTGCCTGTGACTGGGTATGTGCCACGATGGCATCCACCAGGCTCGGCACCGTCGACACTGATGGCATGATGGTTGTCTTGATGCCCAGTTGGTCGGCGATGTCAGCCGTCACCGGGCCGATGCAGGCGACATCGACGCCCGCAAGAAGATCGACAGCCTGTTCCTCGCCGAGCGCTCGAGTGAAGTTTTTGACGCTGGAACCGCTAGTGAACGTCACGATGTCAACTTGCCGCTCAAGTAGCAGACGGTAGATATCGGGGCCGCCTGCTTCAAGGTTCACCGGGGCCGTCCGGTACGCAATCACGGTGGTGACTCGGGCGCCGGCCTGTTGCAGCTTCGACGGAAGCAGGTCGAGTGCAAGGTTACCCCGTGGCAGCAATATCTTGGAGCCAGTCACATCGCGGTCGCGACACATCGCTTGAATAATCCCCTCAGAGCGTCCTTTGTCTGGAACTAGATCGATTCTTAAGCCGTACCCTGAAAGCGCCTCGGCCGTTACCGGGCCTACGGTGCAGAGACGAACGCCCTTTAACGCGCGCACATCGTTGGTGCCGGCCAGCAGGCATTGCATGAAGTAAGACACCGCGTTGGCACTGGTGAACACGATCCAGTCGAATGACTCGACCCGGCCGCAGGCTTCGTTTAGGGGCGTCGGATCCTCTGGCGGTAATATCTGGATGGTTGGCACTTCGATGGCGTTCGCGCCACGCTGTTCGAGACGGCTGATTAACTCGGTCGCTTGTGCCCGTGGACGCGTTACCACGACCCGCCGACCGAACAGGGGGCGTGTATCAAACCAGCGGAGGTGCTCTCTGAGTCCGGCAACTCGTCCGACGACGAGGATCGCGCCTTCGGCGTGATCAGGTTGGCTGACAAGTTCCTCTATCTCGTCCAGCGTTCCCTGGACCGTGTGTTGGGTTGGCAAGGTACCTCGATAGACGAGCGCTGCGGGTTCCGTCGCCGGTCGCCCGTGACGGCGCAGGGCCTTGACCATTGCTGCCAGCTGGGGTCCAGCCCCGTAGGAGACAATGGTGCCAGGCACTTGTGCCAGATGGTTCCATGCCACCTTCGGTGGGGTGCTGGTCTCCCCCTCATGTCCCCGCACGAACGTCAAAGTGTCACCCGCGTCCGGATAAGTGACAGGGATACCGGCAAAGGTCGGACCGCCGATTCCAGGCAGGATGCCCGGGACGACCTCAAACGGCACCCCCTGTTCGTGGAGGAAAAGGGCTTCCTTGCCGCCACCGCCGAACACAAACGGGTCGCCCCATTTTAAGCGCGCCACGGTCTTGCCTTCGCGTGCTTTCTCTGCCAACAGCAAACAGATGGCGTCTTGGTCAAGCGGGCGCGGTGTTGCCGCGCCCACGTCGATGGTTTCTGCGTCCGGACGTGCCAGACTCAGCATGCGTTGGTGTACCAGGTGGTCATAGACGATAACGTCGGCCGTTGTTAGATACTGGTGTCCCTTCACGGTCAGCAGCGACGGATCGCCCGGGCCGGCGCCAATGAGAAAAATCCGCGCGTCGTTCATTGCGTGTCGAGGGCGTCTCCGTGGCTCGCCCGCGCGAGGTCCAATAATGGGCCGGCACCGTCCTCCAGTAGACCTTCTGCCGTCGCGACGCCGAGGGCACAGGCGTCGTCGAGCGGTCGTGTCGCCTCGCGTCGCAGCAACCGAGAGCCGTCGAGTGAAGCTACGATGGCGCGCAGGGCCAGGCGGCTGTCGCTGGCCTCGGCGAACGCCCCAATGGGCACTTGGCACCCGCCACCCAGGGTCCTCACGACGGCCCGCTCGGCGGTCAAGGCGGCCGCTGTCTCGAGGTCGTTGATTGGAGTCACGGCGGCGATGGCCCTTTGATCATCGGCGCGAGTCTCGATCGCAATGATGCCTTGTCCTGGCGCCGGTACGCAGTCATCGACCCTAATGTAGGCCGAAATACGGTCCGCGTGTCCAAGGCGTCTGAGGCCGGCGGCCGCGAGGATCAAAAGGTCGTAGTTGCCACGGTCCAGCTTACTCAGTCGGGTGCCGACGTTCCCTCGGACGAGTCGGAACTGCGCCGTTGGCCACATCCGGCTCAGCTGCGCGACTCGGCGGACGCTGCCGCTGCCGACGCGTGGCTCCGCTCCCAACGCATGCCCCAACGCGCCTAGCGAATCGTCAAGAGGCTCGGCTGCGTCGGCTGGCAATATCACCGCGTCGCGCGCGTCATCCCTCGGCAAAACGGCCGGAATTGCTAGTCCGTCCGGTAGGTCTGCAGGCATGTCCTTGGCGCTGTGAACGGCCAGGTCGATCCTCCCGTCGACCAGCGCCTGTTCGATTTCCTTGACGAAGACGTTTTTTCCGCCCACGGCTGATAGCGAGACATCTGCGAGCCGATCACCCGTGGTCTTGATAACCACCAGTTCGCAGTCATAGTCGCTGCGCGTTCGGATCTCGGCCGCCACTTGGTGTGCCTGCCAGAGCGCCAACGCGCTCCCACGTGTACCGAGGTTAAGCACCGTCACGAAGTCACCGGGGCCTTGGACGTCGACGATGACACCTCGTTCCCAGGTTCCGTCGAATGAGGTTCTTCGGTCTGGGCGGGGTCGTCTAGGCCGAATAGTTGACTGATTGTTTCGGCATATCGTGCAGCGGCTGCTTCGTCATTAACCGTTTTCAACCGTTCAGTCGGCGTCATGAGTAGCTTGTGAACGAGGAGTCGCGTGACCTCCTCGACTCGCGCTTTAGCCTCGGGGGTCAGGCCGGTCAATTTGGGGGCGAGGCGCTCAAGTTCCGATTTTCGAACTTCCTCGAATCGGCGGCGGAGCGCGACCACGGCAGGAATGGTGCCTCGGGAGCGTTGCCACGCAGCAAAGTTCTCAACTTCGTCGCAGATCATGGTTTCTGCGAGTGCAGTCTGTTCTTCGCGTCTGGCAAGGTTTTCGCTGATGATCGTTCGAAGGTCGTCGATGTTGTAGAGAAAGACCTGTTCCAACTCACCGGCAGCCGGGTCCACGTCTCTCGGCAGCCCGATGTCTACGATGAACAGAGGTCGGTTTCGGCGGGCGCGCATGACGCGGTCGATGGTGGAGGCGCTGAGCAGCGGCACCGAAGCCCCAGTCGCCGTCACCACGATGTCGGCACGCAAAAGTTCGTCGTCCACAGCCGACCACGCCACGGCTGTGCCTCCGACCTTTCGTGCAAGTGCATCGGCCCGCGTCAGCGTACGGCTGCTTACAGCGATTCGCTGCACCTGCTGCGACTGTAGGTGTGTTGCCGTTAATTCGGCCATTTCTCCCGCGCCGACGACGAGTACCGTGCGCTCTTTCAAGCGGCCGAAGATTTTCCGAGCTAGGGAGATAGCCGCGTAGGCAACGGAGACGGCACCCTCGCCCAAACCGGTCTCTGCGCGCACGCGTTTCCCTGCGGCAAACGACCAAGAGAAGAGCTTGTTCAGCAGCGTGCCTGTGTGCTGCTGCTCAGATGCAACCGCGTAGGCTTCCTTGACCTGCCCGAAGATTTGCGGCTCTCCGATCACCAAGGAGTCGAGCCCGGCGGCCACACGAAACAGATGCCGCGCGACCTTTGAACCAGACAGTGAGTAGAGGTGCGGATGTAATTCCTCCTCAGGGACGCCGTGGAACCGGCTCATGAACCGGGTGAGGTCTGCGCGGGTGGTTTCAAGATTCTCGCAGACGACGTAGATTTCGGCCCGGTTACACGTGGTCAGTATCACGGCTTCGGTTGGAGCCGAGGAGATGGCAAGCTCCTGCAACGCCTGCACCACACCGCGTTTCGAGAAATCAACGCGTTCCCTCAGGTCGACCGGCGCCGAGTGATGGCTTACGCCAAGCAGCAGGAGATCCATGGGATGCGATGCGCAGGTTCTGGCTCCGGGTGTGCTCGACCTGTCGATTCTTAGGCGCGGCGGTCCCGTGCCTGTCGAGCATGGCTCGCTAGAAGTTGTGACTCTCCGTTAGGAAGTAGCCCACAGGGACTAGGTTAAGCAGCACGATCGAAAACCCCAGTGCGGATAGCCAGGCCGCACGTTTTCCACTCCACCCAATAGAGCGACGGGCGTAGAGCTCGAAGGAATACACACCCCAGCTCAGCAGGACGACCGAGATCTTTGGATCGAAGAACGACATTGCGCGGACGCGCGGGTCGACGCTGTCGGGTTGAAGCTGAAATAACCAGACCGCACCCACCACGAGGCCAGCGGTCAGGAATAGCCAGCCCACACCGACCGCACGTCCGTTCATTTTGTCCAGCACCTGAAGCGACGGTAGCCGTTCGGCAAAGAAGCCGAGTTGCTTTGATTTCAACTCTCGGAAGAGCAGCACGTAGGTAATGCCCACCACACACGCCAACGCGAACCCGGCATAAGCGAACAGCAGCGATAGGACGTGCACGGCAAACCACGGACTGTCGAGCACCGGTGCCGCCGGCTCTATGACCCTGTCTCCGAGGGCCGATACGCCCTGTAGGACGACTAGGAGAGGCACGATGAACACGCCCATGGCTCGTTCGTCTGTGGTGACCTCGGTGTAGAGGTACGCCACCGCGAGTAGCCACACAAAGGCGGAAATAACGGCTTCGGTGCCGGCGAACGGCAAATGACCCACCTGGACGGTTTGCATGCCAATGACGAAGGTGTGGATGAGGGCCGCGGCGGCTAGGGTGGTCGTGGCCAGGCGGCCGATTTGAAGGCTGCGCCGACAAAAGTGGATCCCATAGGCGATACCAGCGACGGTGTAAGGCAGCAAAGGGAATAAGTTCATCGGTCTTCCTTGTGGCTTCTGGAGTGTCTCGTGTCAGAAGTCCGCTCTTCGGGTGGACTGCCGCGCCGGGGTTTCGAGCACCGATCAGTTAATTGTCGGTGCGTAGTAACCTTGCTTCGTTCGGGCTCCAACGTTCGGACGATCGACCCTGACCACAACGCGACGCCACCGACCATCCCGGATAGGATTTTTTGAGACGTACCCTAGGGTGTACTGACTCGACAGCTCGTCTGAGATCCGCTGATAGATTTTCGGCAAATCCTCCACTTGTTCTGGAAAAAAGGTTCGTCCGCCGGTTTCCTGCGCCAGTTGCCGTAGTACGAAGTCGGCCTCGCGAAACCCGCGGCGTGTGCGGATGTCACGCGATCGCAGGCCGATCGAGTAAATGATCGTGTTGGAGCGTTTGGCCAGCTCGAGAACTTCTTCGAATCCAACCAGACTGGACGTGTCTTCTCCGTCAGAGAGCATGACGATCGCTTGACGTCGGATTTCTTCCTCGGCGGTCGCGGCCGCTCCGATCTTGGCGAGTTCCTTCAGTGAAATGTAAATGGCGTTGTAGAGCGAGGTGGAGCCGCCAGCCGATGTCTGACGAATGGCGCTGGTGAGTGCGTCGAGGGAATTCGTAAATTCATGCAGAATGTCGACCCGGCTGTCGAAGTCGATGATGCTGGCGAGGTCCTGGCTACGTAGTCGCTCGGCAAATCCGATGGCTGCTTCCTGGGCGGTCGACATCCTATCCGCCATGCTGGCGCTAGTGTCCATCAAGAGAGCTAACGCGATTGGCAGCTGGGTGCGAGTGAAGAAGGTGACCTCCTGCTGCGCACCGTCTTCGAACAGCTGAAAGCCCTCGACATCGATGTCGGTAACATAACGATCGTTTTCATCGGTCACGGTGACGTTAAGGGCCACGAGGTCTACGCCGGTTCTGAAGGCGGGCTGGTCGGGTTCCTGGGCGATCGCGGTCGCGGCGCTACTGATCACGAGTGCCACTGTGAGGCTCCGCAAAGGCCCGTGCATTCAGTCTTCCGTTCGCTTGGTAGGGGTGCCGCGCACCGTCAAATCGTTTTGCCGTACCCGAACCGAGATTTCCTCGGGTGGGATGAGACTGGCGGGACGGGCATACACCACTTCGCTTTGATTGCGTAAGACAGAGACCAGTGCCGTAAGGGCGTCACTGAGACGCGGGCTCAGCAAAACGTCGATGCGTTGTCCGCCGGACGCGCGCGGGCCCTGATTGAGTGCCAGATCGCGTTCCCGACCATCGTTTCCGAATCCGAACCCAGTGTCTGCAGCCACGGGCGCACTCAAACGCGTCTGTAGCACGACGGTGTGCGCGGCGGCCCCGCTATCGCGCAGGGCCGCAACTACCTGTCTCGCATCACGGTTGCTGTAGTCGACACCTTCGGTCGTGATGGCTACGATCACCGGCCGAGGCGCGGCCCGACGCTCGAACCCACGGGCGGTCTCGACCAGTGCGTCTAAAAGATACGCGGCACTGTCGGGGAAGGCGAAGACCTGTCCGATGCCGTCACGCAATCGTTCAGGGCGACGGGTCGATTCGACCAGGATTCGCGGCGTGCCTCCGAATGAGACCAACGCAATCTCGTTGCCGTCCAGCAGACCGTCCACGAGCGCTACTAATCCGTTCCGGATGTCCCGTATCGTCGATGCCGCGGCTGTGCTGGTATCCACCAATACCGCTATTTGCATGGGCATAGTGGCTGGTTTGACCTGAAGTACTTCGCGCTGGTTTCCGTCCTCCTCGATGATGAAGTCGGTTGGGCCCAGTCCATGCACGGGAGCTCCGCTCTCGTCGAGCACACTGACGAACATCGACGCCTCGGTGCTTTGGGCGTTCACCGCCGGGACCACCGGACTGAACATGATCGCGAGCCCCAGCGCGGCGCCGCTTAGTAAACCGGTGGATCCGGAAACTGCGGCGTAGCCGGTCTCAAGCGAGGGTTTCAAGACGGGGTGTTCGGGCGCAAATAACCTGAGCGCTAGCACCCTGAGAGTATAGCGGTAATCACCAACTCCAAGCGGTGATTCAGCCTGTTGAGCCGTGTTGGTCTACCTGGTTTTCACCGAGCTGAACCAACCGCAAAAACCAGGGTTTCTCGCGTTCGTGCAGGAGTCGCTTGCCGTGCCCCACATTTCTTGACACCCTAGAGGCCGCATGCTATAAAAACCCCGGTTTTCAGGCCCGCAGGTCAAGCGATCAGCTACGACCCACCCTGCCGCATCGAGTTTTCCGGGTGAATCGAGGCGCGTGCACGTCCGGGGGGGATTCACTGTCGGTTTGTCTAGGTGACACGGTGACCGTTAATGCTTGAGGCGTATGTTCCGGTGCTCCTGTTCGTGCTTGTGGCGGTCGGCTTAGCTATCGTCATGCTCATCGTCTCGGCGCTGGTCGCTCCGTCTCGTTACAGTAAGGTGAAGCTCGAGCCATACGAGTGTGGAATCGAGCCGGAGACGGACGCGCGAGATCGGTACAGCGTCCGGTATTACGTGATCGCGATGCTGTTCGTGATCTTCGATGTCGAGACTGTGTTTATGTTTCCCTGGGCCGTCATCATGGACGAGTTGGCTTTGTTCGGGCTCATCGAAATGTTGGTGTTCCTGTTTATCCTTGTGCTCGGCTACGTGTATGCGTGGCGAAAGGGTGCATTGGAGTGGGTATAGCGTCCGAGCGCCCTCGTACATTCTCGCCGCGCGCGTGCCATGGCTGACGAACCGAAATTAGACGACGCCGCTACGGACAAGCCCCCGTCTGCCGACACGCCGGAACCGGACGCGCCGGCGGGTGCGTTGGCGGCTGATGGAGTGAAACCGGTACCCGCTACCGGCGGGCAGGAAACTGGCAAGCCAGCAGCGGCGCCAGCCAAACCGAAACCGAAACCGAAGCCCAAGGCGCCACCAGAAGCCCCGAAGGGGCCCTCTGACCCGCTTCCGCCAGACGACCTCGAACAACCGGCGTTCCTGGTTTCCCTGCGGCAGGCGTTGCCGGCGGCGATCGAGCAGGTTAGCTACTGGGTTGGTGACTGGACAGTGATCGTCCCACCGACGGCCTTAATTGACGTGCTCAATTTTCTGAAGGACGCGGAAGAGGCGTCGTTCGATTACTGTGCTGATATTACCGCGAGCGATTGGCCGCCTCGGGAGAAGCGCTTCGACGTCATATATTGCTTGTACTCGACCCGTCGCCGCCATCGCGTCCGAGTCAAGGTCCGGGCTGGTGAAAATGAGCCGGTGCCGTCGGTTACCGGGATTTGGCCGGCCGCGAATTGGCTGGAGCGCGAGCTCTGGGACATGTTCGGTGTGCACCTGACTGGGCATCCCGATCTCAGACGAATTTTGATGCCGGAGGGGTGGCAGGGGCACCCGCAACGGAAGGACTACCCGCTCGAGGGACCCGGCGAATTGCTACTTGAGAGTCCGATGGAATGGCTGAGATTACGCAACCTGTCCGACGAAACTGAGATCGAATAATTGCTTCTTTTGTAGCGCGTTCACGGAATAGCTAGTTAACAATGACGACCGCACCCTCCCCGATGTTCGATACTGATGAGCTCGTGATCAACATGGGCCCGCAGCACCCAAGTACTCATGGTGTGTTGCGGCTCGTCCTGAAGCTCGATGGCGAGAAGGTGAAGGACGTGGATGTCGTGATGGGTTACGTCCACCGTGGCATCGAAAAACTGAGTGAGAATCGGGACTGGACTCAAATCATTCTGTTGACCGACCGGATGGACTACGTGGCAGCGGCGACTAACAATTTGGGTTACTGCGAGACAGTCGAGAAGTTGATGGAAATCGAGGTGCCGCGACGTGCCCGGTACATCAGGACGATTCTAGCTGAGCTGCAACGCATAGCCAGTCACTGCCTCTGGCTGGGGACCCACGCCATGGACATCGGGGCGATGACGGTCTTTCTGTACGCCTTCCGTGAGCGCGAACTGATTCTCGACCTGTTTGAGGAGTACTGCGGGGCCAGACTTACCTACAACTCGATGCGGGTGGGTGGCCTGCCGCTCGATATTCCGACCGGGTGGGACGAGAAGGTACGTGCGTTCTGCGATGTTATGGAGGCGAAAGTCCCCGAATACGAAGAACTACTGACGAACAACCGGATCTGGCTCGAGCGCACTCGTGGGATCGGAGTGATTTCGGCTGAGGACGCGATCGGCCTCGGTCTGTGTGGGCCTCCCCTTCGCGGCTCGGCAGTGTACCGCGACGTGCGCAAGGATGAGCCCTACGCCGCGTATGATGAGTTCGATTTTGAGGTGCCGCTCGGCACTCGCGGCGACACCTACGACCGCTATTTGATCAGGCTCGAAGAGTTCCGGCAGTCGATTCGCATCATTCGGCAGGCGCTCGACGGATTGCCCGAAGGGCCCGTGATGGGGAAAGTGCCGCGGCTGTTGAAGCCAAAGGCGGGGGAGACCTATCACGCCATCGAGTCACCGAAGGGTGAGCTGGGATATTTCATCGTCAGCGACGGTCGGGCCACCAACCCATACCGTTTCCGCGTGCGGCCGCCTTCGTTTTGCAACCTGCAAGGCCTGCGGCCTCTGGTCATCGGTCACCTCGTCGCGGATGTCGTGGCGTTAATCGGCACCATCGATGTTGTGCTCGGCGAGGTTGACAGATAGCAATGATCGACACCATCGTCATCCCGTTGCTGAAGATCGCCGTCTTGGTGAATGGGGTCCTGGTCGCGGTGACCTTCACCGTTCTTATGGAGCGCAAGGTTATTGCCTGGGCCCAGTCGCGGTTGGGGCCGATGCGGGTAGGTCCCTACGGCATCCTGCAAGCCATCGTTGATCCCATCAAGCTGATTCTGAAAGAGGACATCACGCCGGCGAAAGCCGACAAGTGGATGTTTACCCTGGCGCCTATCCTTTCGCTGGTGCCGGCCCTGGTCGTGTTTGCTGTCGTGCCGTTTGGTGGGGATGAGCTCTTCTACGTCACAGATATCAACGTCGGTCTCCTCTTCATCATTGCGGTGACATCGATTGGGGTCTACGGCATTATCCTGGCCGGCTGGGCCTCAAACAGTAAATACCCGCTCCTTGCCAGTCTGCGTGCGTCGGCGCAGCTCATCAGTTATGAGATCGCCGTGACGATGACCTTGGTGAGTGTCATCTTGACTGCGGGGACACTGAGCATGATCGGGATCGTGGAGGCGCAACAGGAGGCTGGTTTCTGGTTCTTCTTCGTGCAGCCAGTGGCATTCGTGTTGGTGCTGATTGGCGGGCTGGCCGAGACTAACCGGGCACCCTTCGACATGCCCGAGGCCGAACAGGAATTGACTGGTGGCTTCCACACTGAATACAGCGGCATGCGGTTCTCGATGTTCTTCTTGGCCGAATACGCGAACATGCTCGTCATCTCAGCGGTGGTAGTCGTGCTGTTCTGGGGCGGCTGGTTGCGGCCATTCCCGAACGTTGCCGCGCTCTCATTTCTAGATTTCATTCCGAGCTGGGTCTGGTTCTTTGGCAAGATGTTCGGGTTTCTCTATCTGTTCATCTGGATCCGGGCCACCTTGCCGCGTTATCGCTATGACCAGTTGATGAGGCTTGGTTGGAAGGTTTTGATCCCGATCGCCATTGGCAACATCGTGGTGACTGCTGTCGTGAAGGTCTTGTTGTAAGCCATGGCTGAAACCATCGGGTTTTACACGCTCTCGGTGTTGATTTTGGGATTGGCCGTCCTAGTGGTGACTGCCAAAAACACTGTGCACAGCATTCTGTTTCTCGTCATGAACTTTCTCTGTGTGGCGGTGCTCTATGTGGTGCTCCAGGCAGAGTTTTTGGCGGTGATCCAAGTTTTGGTCTATGCGGGTGGCATCGTTGTCTTGTATCTGATCGTCGTCATGTTGGTGAACTTGAAGGGTGAGGCTGAGGCCCACCAAGACCCGCGGCGGCTGAGTGTGATCGGACTCGCATTGGCTGGTGCGGTGCTGCTCGAGCTGGCCGGGATCTTGGTCTACAGCTCTGGCAGCGACGCCGCCGTTCCTTCGAGTGAAGCAGTGGCATCCCCCGTACAGGGGAACGTCGAGGAGCTTGGATGGCTCCTCTACACTGACTACCTCATTCCGTTTGAAGTCGCGTCCGTACTGTTGCTCGTCGCGATGATCGGCGCGATCCTGCTCGCGAGGCGAGAAGTTTAATGATGGAAATCACCACGGTGCATTACACAGTGCTCTCGGCCGCGCTGTTCAGCATCGGCGTGATCGGGGTGTTGGTGCGCCGGAACATCATCATTATCTTCATGGCGATCGAACTGATGCTCAACGCAGTCAACATTAACCTCGTCGCCCACGCCCACCGGCTCGAGAACTTGGTGGGTGAGGTGTTTGTGGTCTTCGTGATTGCGGTGGCGGCGGCGGAGGCCGCCGTCGGGCTGGGGATCATCCTGGCCTTTTTCAGGAACAAAGAAACTGTGAACATTGACGAGATGAACGTGATGCGCTGGTAGGCCGTCGCTTAGAGTCTGCAATCGCTGCAAGGACATGGATCTTATCTGGCTCATTCCCGTACTGCCTGGTGTCGGTGCTGCCCTGAACGGCATCCTGGGCGTCCGGTATTTCAGCAAGACGGTGGCCGCCGGCATTGCGTGTGCCACGATGGGCGGCTCGCTGCTCTTGTCGGTGTTCGCGTTCGTACAGCTGCTCGGTGCTGAACATCGTGAGCATGTCGTTTCCCTCGGAGACTGGATTCCGCCGATTCCGCTCCAGACGGTTAATGGGCTCGGTGCTTTCGAAGTACCCTGGGCTTTCAGGCTCGACCCGCTCTCCGGGATGATGATCCTGATCGTTACCGGCATTGGGTTCTTGATCCACCTCTACTCGTCGGCCTATATGAGTCACGAGCCGCGGGGCGGCTACGTCCGGTTTTTCTGCTACCTCAACCTCTTCTGCTTCTTCATGCTGACCTTGGTGCTCGGAAGCACCTTCCTCGTTATGTTCGTCGGCTGGGAAGGCGTTGGTCTGTGCTCGTACTTGTTGATTGGATTCTGGTATCACAAGAAAAGTGCGGCTGACGCTGGAAAGAAAGCGTTCGTCGTCAACCGGGTGGGTGACTTCGGTTTCGTGCTCGGCGTCTTTTTGATCTTTTTCACTTTCGGGACCCTCGATTTCAGGGAGGTGGCTGAGGCCGCTGCACAGCTACCGGTGGAGACGGCGACCTTCGGCGTGCTGTCGACCATTTGCTTGCTGCTCTTCATTGGCGCCGTGGGCAAGAGCGCACAGATTCCACTGTATGTGTGGCTACCAGATGCTATGGAGGGCCCGACTCCGGTGTCAGCGTTGATTCACGCTGCGACGATGGTTACGGCTGGTGTCTACATGGTCGGCCGGAACGCGGTGTTGTTTTCGCAGGCGCCGATGATCATGACGACCGTAGCGACGGTCGGGGTGGTGACGGCCCTGATGGCGGCTACGATCGGACTGGTTCAAACCGACATCAAAAAGGTTCTGGCGTACTCGACTGTTTCGCAGCTCGGCTACATGTTTTTGGCGACCGGCGTGGGTGCGTTTGCGGCCGCGGCGTTTCACCTGATGACCCACGCCTTCTTTAAAGCGTTGTTGTTTCTCGGTAGTGGCTCCGTCATCCATGCGATGAACGACGAGCAGGACATGCAGAAGATGGGCGGGATGAAACTCTATATGCCCGTTACCTTCGTTACCATGTTCGTCGGCTCCGTCGCCATCGCCGGAGTGCCACCATTTTCCGGTTTTTTCAGTAAGGACGAAATTCTCTATCGCACGTTCCTTGACAACAAGCTGCTCTGGGGTTTGGCGGTTCTGACGGCCGGGATGACGGCGTTCTACATGTTCCGGCTCATCTTTATGACGTTTTTTGGCGAGTACCGGGGGCCTTCCTGGGGCTCTCAGAACGGCGACGACCACGCCGCTGACGACGGCGGGCATCACGATGACGGTCATGCCCACGCTTGGCATGGTCCGCACGAGTCGCCGAGTCTGATGACGGGGCCGCTCATGGTTCTGGCGGTGGGTGCATGTGTGGCTGGTTTTGTAGGCATCCCCGCGGCTCTGGGTGGCGACAATGCCATCGAGCATTTCCTTGAGCCCGCCTTCGTTGCCGAGTCGGCGGCCCACAGCGAGGAGGGCGCCCATGAGGTTGCTCACCTTTCTCACGCCGCCGAGATCGGCTTAATGGCGTTTTCGGTGCTGATTGCGGCATTCGGCATTGCCCTGGCCTACCACCTCTATGTGCGTCGGCCGGAGCGTTCCAAGGAACTGGCGACCAACTGGGCCGGTGCGCACCGTGTGCTAACGAACAAGTACTACGTCGACGAGGCGTACAACGCCACCCTCGTCAAGGGCACGATGGGGGGCGCCCGGGGTCTGTGGACCGTGGACCGCAAAGTGGTCGACGGTGCGGTGAATGGCGCCGGTTGGTTCACCAGAGCGTCGGCCTGGATTTCCCACGTGCTGGATAAATACGTCGTCGACGGGCTCGTGAATCTGGTGGGATGGGTTTGCGCCGAGGGGAGTTACATCTTTCGGCGCGGTCAGACCGGACTCATTCAGAACTACGCTGTCGCCGCGTTATTCGGGGTGTTCGCGTTCGTCACGGTGTACCTGGTCGCCCGGTTCGTCGGACTTTAGAGGCTCGATTGTACGGAATGTTGGGTTGTCAGACCCGCGCAAGAGACTACGTGATTAGAGTGGGCCTCCAGTGGCCCTTTACGAGAACCTGCTCATGAGCAACACGGCCAATTTTCCTCTGCTGTCGCTGATCCTGTTCACGCCCCTGGCGGGCGCGGTGTTACTGCTGTTCGTGAAGAAGGACAGCGAAGATACCATTCGCTGGATCGCCAATGCGGTCGCTGCCCTTGGCTTTTTAGTGTCGTTACCGCTTTGGTTCTGGCTGGATCAGGCTACCCCTGACTGGCAGTTCGTCGAACGGCACGATTGGATTCCCTCGATTGGTGCTCAGTATCACCTCGGTGTTGACGGATTCAGCGCTTTGTTGATTCTGCTGGCGACCTTGATGGGATTCATCGCGATTTTGTCGTCGTGGACTGCGATCACTACGCGGGTGAAGGAGTATTACATTTTTCTTCTGGTCCTGCAGTCCGGGATGATCGGCGCATTTGTGTCACTCGACTTCCTTCTATTTTTCCTGTTTTGGGAAGTGATGTTGGTGCCGATGTACTTTCTTATCGGTATTTGGGGCAGCGCGAACCGCCTCTACTCAGCAATCAAGTTCTTCCTATTCACGCTGGTCGGTAGCGTCGTCATGTTGCTCGGTATTCTCGCTGTGTACTTCTATCACCATGAAGTGACCGGCGTGTATTCATTCGACATCACGCGGTTCCATGAACTGAACATGCCGTTCGACCTGCAGTGGTGGGTCTTCTTAGCCTTCTTCCTTGGGTTTGCCGTCAAGGTGCCGATGTTTCCATTCCACACTTGGTTGCCAGACGCGCACACTGACGCTCCGACGGCCGGCTCGGTCATTTTGGCTGCGGTGCTCTTGAAGATGGGCACCTATGGATTCATCCGGTTTTCGCTTCCGATCTTGCCAGAGGCGACCCGTGCGGCTGTGCCGTGGGTGGTGGCGCTCTGCATTATCGGCATCGTGTACGGCGCACTTGTGGCGATGGCCCAGCGCGACTGGAAGCGATTGGTGGCGTACTCCAGTGTTAGTCACATGGGCATGGTGATGTTGGGCATGTTTGCCCTCAACGCCGTTGGAATCACCGGTAGTATCGTGCAGCAGATCAACCACGGCATTTCTACCGGTGCACTGTTCCTCCTGGTAGGGGTGGTCTACGAGCGTCGGCACACGCGTGAGATTTCCGAATATGGCGGGTTGTCGAAGGTCATGCCGGCCTACGCCGCGGTCTTCCTCGTGATGACGATGTCGTCTATCGGACTTCCGGCACTGAACGGGTTCATCGGTGAGATTTTGATTCTGCAGGGCATTTTCGTTGTTAATAAAATCTGGGCCGGGTTCGCCGCCACCGGAATCGTGTTGGGTGCCGCCTACATGCTTTGGCTGTATCAGCGGACCATGTTCGGAACGGTGGATAACCCGAAGAACGAGAACTTGCCTGACCTGAACCTGCGCGAGTGGGCCACCTTTATCCCGCTGTTGATCCTCGCGGTCTGGATCGGGTTGTATCCGAAGCCATTTATTGACCGGCTCGACACCTCCGTGAGCCGGGTAATGTCACGCGTCAATAGTGCCGACGTGCAACTGAACGCTGACACTAACGAGACTCAACTGCCCGCCCGTTCGCATGACCTACCGGTTCTAGAGGGTGACATCGTTGAATTGCCCGTGCGCGGGGGCGCCAGATAATGCCGGCTGGGTTTTCTGGTCTCGATTTCTACTACATTCTGCCTGAGCTGGTGCTGACGGGCGGGGCGCTGCTGGTGCTGCTGCTGTCGGTCATTGTGCCGCGGCGGGACAGCGTGTTGCTTGGCGTTACCCTGGCGACGCTTGCGGCGACAGCTGTAGCACTGTCTTCGTTTGTCGGTGTCGACACGACTGCCTCACGGGGGTTATTGGCGATCGACGGGTTCGCCATCTTCTTCAAGGTGATCGCGCTGTTGTCGGCGGCGTTGACGGTGCTCATGTCTGCCCCCTATCTCCGTGTCGAGGGGGTCAGGGCGGGCGAGTACTATTTTCTGATTCTGTGCGCCACTCTCGGCATGATGTTCATGGCGAGTGGTCTCGATTTGATCACGCTGTTCATCGGACTCGAGACGATGGCGATTGCGTTCTACGTGCTTGCCGGGTTTCTCAAGTCAAATCCGCGCTCGAATGAGGCCGCGGTTAAATATTTCCTGTTGGGGGCCTTTTCTCTCGGTATTTTGCTCTACGGAATGTCGCTGCTTTATGGGGCGACCGGCACGACGAAACTGGAGGGTATCGCGGCCGCGCTCAGCGGGCAGGATGTAGGCGTGGTGTTGGTGCTTGCTGTTGTGCTGGTCGGTGCGGGGATGGGCTTCAAGATCGCAGCCGTACCGTTTCATATGTGGGCACCTGACGTGTATGAGGGCGCGCCGACTCCCGTGACGGCATTTCTTTCCGTCGGTTCGAAGGCGGCATCGTTCGCCATGTTGCTGCGAATCTTCTTTGAAGGGCTCCCCGCCCTTGGCGCCGAATGGAAGATGCTGTTCTGGGTGCTTGCCGTGGTCACTATGACCGTGGGCAACATCGCGGCACTGACCCAGAGCAACTTGAAGCGGATGCTTGCGTACTCGTCGATCGCTCACGCGGGCTATTTACTGATTGGCGTGGTCGTTGGCACCGCACGCGGCGTGGAAGCGATGCTCGTGTATCTGGGGGTCTACCTCTTCATGCAGCTTGGCGCATTCGCCATCGTGACGGTAATGCGGCGAAGTGACGTTATCGGTGACGAGTTGAAAGACCTGAACGGTCTGTCGAA
>UINC01001226.1_pt1 | contig 25695 bp, 25 predicted proteins | sample 5385821 | NCBI WGS metagenome assembly UINC01 (sample SAMEA4666929, study PRJEB26691) | marine metagenome | isolation source: Pacific Ocean | place: Pacific Ocean | collected 2011-10-13 | reverse complement strand
ATTTTACAAGCTTAGGGCCTTTATTATTTTCTGATTCAGGAATTTTAGAATCTTATTATAAATTTCCTATGGTTGTCTTATTTACAACAGTTATTTGGGTAATCGTTACTTTATTAACTAAACCAGATTCAATAGAAACTTTAATTAATTTTTGTAAAAAAACTAATCCAGGTGGTCCTGGGTGGGAGAAAATTAGATTAGAAGCTTTAAATAAAGATATTTCTTTTAATAATAAAAGTGATAAAACATGGTCAGTTCCTCTTGGGATTATATGTATGTTATTAGGATGTTTTGCTATATACTCTGTGTTATTTTCAACAGGTTATTTTATTTATGGAGAAGTAAGTAATGGAATTAGTTTTTTAATTGTTGCTATAGTTTTTGCTATCTTATTAAAAAATAACTGGAAAAAATTAAATAAATTAAATAGATATATGATAATTGATTATAAATCCCCGGGGACTTTAGAACAGACTAGATATGAAAAAATTCATAGTGTAATTTTTGATGAATCTAAAGAAGCTTCAAGGATTGTAGCTAATGAAATAGCAGTTTTAATCAGAAAAAAACAAAAAGAAAACAAGAATTGTATTCTAGGGTTAGCTACAGGTTCTTCGCCCATTTCTGTTTACAAGGAGCTTGTAAGATTACATAATGAAGAAGGACTTAGCTTTTCAAATGTAATTACATTTAACTTAGATGAATATTTTCCAATGAAAAAAGTTGATAAACAAAGCTATCATCATTTCATGCATATTCATTTATTTTCTCATATAGATATTAAACCAAAAAATATTAATATTCCAAATGGCGAATTAGATTTAAGTAAAGTTAATTCCCACTGCAATGAATATGAAAAGAAAATTAAAAAATTAGGAGAAATTGACTTTCAGCTTTTAGGTATTGGAAGAACTGGTCATATAGGCTTTAATGAACCTGGTTCTAATTATAGTTCATTAACAAGACTTGTTCACCTTGATTACATAACAAGAAATGATGCAAGAAAAGGTTTTTATGGAATAGAAAATGTTCCTACAAAGGCAATTACAATGGGAATTGATACTATAAGAAAATCTAAAAGAGTAGTTCTTTTAGCATGGGGACAAAATAAGTCGCAAGCAATTAGTGAAGCAATCGAGGGAGAGATCGATTCAAATATTCCAGCGAGTTTTTTACAAAATCACAATAATGTAACGTTTGTTTTAGATACGTATTCATCCTCTGATTTGACAAGGATTAAATCACCTTGGAAAGTAGGTTCTTATAAATGGACTAAGGAGTCAAAAGCAAAAGCAGTGGTTTGGCTTTGTAAAAAAACCAAGAAATCAATATTGAATTTGACAGAGTCTGATTATAATGAAAATAATTTGTCAGAATTATTGATTCATCAATCCCCATATGATATTAATTTAGAAGTTTTTAATAAAATTGATAGAACTATTACTGGTTGGCCAGGAGGAAAGCCAAATGTGGATGACAAATATAGACCTGAAAGGGCTATTCCAGCTAAGAAGAGAGTCCTTATTTTCAGTCCCCATCCTGATGATGATGTAATTTCTATGGGCGGTACTTTTGATAGATTGGTTTCACAAGGTCATGAAGTACATGTCGCCTATCAAACTTCTGGCAACATTGCTGTAAACAATTCTGAGGTTATCAAGTTTTTAGAGGTTTATTCTGATAGTTCCAAAAATGCTAAAAAAATATATCGAGAATCAATAAATATACTTAAAGAATCTAATGAAGTTTTAGACAATAAAGAGATAAGAAACATTGCAACATTAATCAGAGAAAAAGAATCTTTGGGAGCTACTAGATATATTGGAATTCCTGATTCTAATGTCCATTTTTTAAAACTTCCGTTTTATGAAACAGGAACTGTAAAAAAAATTTCACCTTCAAAATTAGACTTAGATATTATGATTAATATAATTACCAAGATAAAACCTCACCAAATTTATGGTGCTGGTGATCTTGCTGACCCGCATGGCACTCATAAAGTTTGCTTGGACATTCTTTTTGATGTACTGACAAGTATTAAGAAAAAAAGTTTTATGAAAAACTGTTGGGTTTGGCTTTATAGAGGAGCTTGGCATGAATGGGAAGTTCATGAAATTGATATGTCGATTCCTATGAGTCCTAACCAAGTTTTGAAGAAAAGGAAAGCTATTTTTTACCATCAAAGTCAAAAAGATAATGTAATGTTTCAAGGAGATGACAATAGGGAGTTTTGGGTTAGAGCGGAAGATAGAAATAGGACAATTGCTAGAACCTTTCACGATTTAGGTATGTCTGACTACTCAGCTATTGAGACTTTTAAAAGACACCACTTTTAGATATATTCCCATATATGCAAATTATCAAAGAAGTATGTGTTGACTCATTTATAGATGCGGTTAATGCTGAAAAAAAAGGTGCTAATAGAATTGAACTTTGCGGAAGACTTGACCTTGATGGTTTGACTCCTAATAAAAAACTAATTAAGAGAGTGTTTTCCAATTTGAATATTCCCATTAGAGTAATGATTAGACCTAAACACCCTTCTTTTATATATTCTAAAGAAAATATTCAAAGAATGATTGAAGATATTAATTATTGTAAAGAATTAGGGGTTGATGGGGTTGTTTTGGGTTGTTTAAATAAAGATTCAAATTTTAATATGAATCAAATTAATTTATTGTCAGAAATCGCTAAACCCTTAAATGTTATTATTCACAAAGCAATTGATAAGACAGATTCTGTACTGAATTCCCTTTTATTATTGTTAAAAAACAAAAATATAAATGGAGTTTTATCATCTGGAGGGAAGACTTTTGCAATAGACGCTACAGAAATTCTAAAAAAAATGTTAGATTTAGTCCCAGATAATTTTGAAATAATTAATGCAGGTGGAATTACACATAAAAATCTTAATGATTTACATTCTTTAATTCAAGGGAAATATTATCACGGGAAAAAAATAATTGAATTATAATAGTAGAATTATGAATGATCAAAATGAATTACTGCAGAAAACATTTCTTGGACATCCAATAGGCCTTTTTTATCTCTTCTTTACAGAACTTTGGGAACGCTTTAGTTATTATGGTATGAGAGCAATACTTGTTCTTTATTTAGTTTCAGAAACATCTGGAGTAAACCCTGGATTGGGCTGGAGTGATAGATCAGCTCTTGAGTTGTATGGATGGTACACCATGTTTGTTTACTTGGCAACAATACCAGGAGGAATTTTAGCAGACAGGTATTTGGGTCAAAAGAAGTCAGTTATGATTGGTGGACTTTTCTTGTGTTTTGGACACGGAATTTTAGCAGTGGAGGCTCTATGGGCATTTTATACAGGATTGACATTTATTGTTTTAGGGGTTGGATGCTTAAAGGGGAATATCTCTACCATGGTAGGTGGACTTTACAGTAAAACGGATCATAATAAAAGAGACATGGGGTTTTATATATTTTATATGGGAATTAATATTGGTGCTGCTATTTCCGCTCTTCTTGTAGGATATATTGGTGAAACCTATAATTGGCATTATGGTTTTGGATTAGCAGGCATTGGAATGGCTATTGGACAATTAGGTTATTGGAAGGGACAAAAATATTTAGTTCATGTTGGAAATAAGGTTGAATTAGAAACTTCAAATAATAAGAAATCAGACAATTTATTATTACAGATTTTTAAAAAAACTAATTCTTTATTAGGATTTTCTCTAACTGCGATTCTTGGGTTATACTTAGGATTAAATGGAGATTGGGATTATGGTTTGCTTTTAATTGGAATTGCATTTGCTGTTGGATTTGCAATTTTAGTATACAATGATGGCAATAAGATTGAAAAAGATAGAATATTAGTTACTTATTTAGCATTTTTAATAGTTATAGTTTTTTGGGGATCGTTTGAACAAGCAGGAGGTTTAATGAATTTATATGCATCTCAAAAGACAGATTTAGCCTTAGGATCTTTTATGGTTCCTGCCAGTTGGTTTCAGTCTGTTAATGCAACTTTTATTTTAATTTTTGCAACTTTAGTTGGCTCTTTCTGGATTTGGTGGAAAAAATCAGGATATGAACATTCTTCACTTTTTAAAATGGCTTTAGGTGTAATTATTATGGGATTTGGTTTTTTCTTTATGTCTATTGCTTCAAATGAAGTTACTTATGATTCTTCGGGTGAGATTATAAAAAAATCAGCTATGTATTGGCTAGTATTGGCTTACTTATTTCATACAATTGGAGAGTTATGTGCCTCTCCTGTGGCGCTTTCTTTTATAACTAAGTTAGCTCCAGCACGTTGGGGTGCGTTTATGATGGGAGCTTATTTTGCTGCTACTGGTCTAGGGAATAAGGTTGCTGGATTAATTGGCGAAAATGCTAGTGATATTGGAGATTATTGGACATTTACAGGAATAACAATTTTCTGCTCAATTTTTGGCCTTTTAGTAATATTAATTTTAAAACCATTAAAAAGACTTGTTCATAATGCGGAATAAGTTTTATTATTGTTCTAATGTTTAAATTGAATAGAGGTTTATTTTTAATATTTTTTTTAAGTTTTTTTATTAATTTTTCACAAGAAATTAATTGGCTCAGTTTTGAAAAAGCTATAGAAGCACAAAAAACTTTACCAAAAAATATAATCATGGATGTTTACACCAATTGGTGTGGTCCTTGTAAATTAATGGAAAAAAATACTTTTCAGAATAAGTTTATTGCGGATTATATTAATAAACATTATTATGCTGTAAAATTTAATGGAGAGGGTAATGAGGTAATAAATTTCATGGGAAGGAAGTTTGAAAATATTCGATATGATGAAAGTAAATCTCAAACAAGGAATTCATCCCATCAGTTTACTCAATTTTTGGGAATAAATGCATATCCTACCACTCTTTTTTTTGATGGTAAGATGAATTTAATTACACCTATAAGAGGCTATTTAATTCCTAGGCAATTAGAAATATACTTAGAGCTTTTTAAAAAGGATCAATATAAATCCATAACATCTCAAGAAGAGTTTGATAAATTCATTAAAACCTTTAAAAGTAGATTATAGATTGAAGTAAGTCTATTTTTTATTAACTTTTTCTATATAGATGTCTAATGCTTTAGACATTGATGAAACTCTTGGAGCAGGTGCAGAAATATCAACTCTTAAACCAGCATCTTTAGCCGCTTTCACTGTTGAATTTCCGTAGGTTGCTATTCTAGTGTCATTTTGTTGAAAATCAGGAAAATTTGAAAATAAAGATTCTATTCCTGAAGGACTGAAAAAAACCAAAACATCATAGTAAACATTTTTTAAACTAGAAAGATCACTAATAACAGTTTTAAAAAAAATTCCCTGAACCCATTTGACACCTAAATCATTCAATTTTTTAGGAATAGCTGGGGATAATGCATCAGAACAAGGAATCAAATAACTTTCGTCATTATATTTAGCTATTTGTAATGATAAGTCATCAAAGGTTCTGCCACCCACATAAATTTTTCTTTTTCTGTAAACAACATATTTCTGTAAATAGAATGCTACAGCTTCTGAAAGGCAAAAATACTTAAGAGCATTAGGAATTGGAAACCTCATTTCTTCAGCTACTCTAAAAAAATGATCTATTGCATTCCTGCTGGTTAATATAATAGCTGAAAATTTAGATAAATCAATTTTTTGTTGACGAACTTCCCTGGCACTAACTCCTTCAATATGGATAAAAGGGATGAAATCAATTTTTACTTTTCTTTTAGTTCTTAATTGATAATATGGTGAATTTTCAATTGTTGGACTTGGTTGAGAAACTAAAATAGATTTTACCTTCATATATTTCAAAATTTAAATGCATACCAGAATAAAAAAAATGCCGGTGCTATTTCGAACGTGCAAAGGTACAAAATAAAATAAATTGGAAATTTATAGGCTATATTGAAATTTTTTTTAAAGATATAATATGAAGAAAATAATAGATAATTAAAAAATAATACAAAGCTTATTAATATTGTTAAATTAGATGAAATTGGAGTAAAAATCAGTAACAATAAATAAAAGTATAAATGAACTACAATAAGGTTTTTAAATCCAATTCTGTATCGGTTAATTTCAATTAAAAGGTTACTATAGTTTAGTATTATTGATAATATTTTTTCAATTGAAAATTTTAAACAAATATAGATTGAGATTAATCCAGAAATAATAAAAAAATTATATAATTGAAACTCTGAAAATTTCTCAGGAAAAAAGTATACAGATATAATAATTGAAAAAAGTGTAACTCTTAAGAAAAAAAATAAAATATTTACGCTATTAAAAATAGAAATTGTATAACCTGATTGATAAATAAAATATCTATGTATATTCCAAAATTTAATTAAATATTGAATTTTTTTTCCACCAACTATTCTTGCCAAAAGAATTAAAAAAGTTGATATAATTATCAGAATTTTTATCCAATTTTCCATAAATTATAATTAAAAAACCAATCCATTAATAATTCAAAATTAGCATTATTTTAGTCTATTGAATTGAAAGTATATTGATTACTTTATTAAAACTGTATTTTTGTAAAAAAATTTGATGATGTCTAAATCTATAGTTATTATTCCAACCTATAATGAATCAGAAAATATTTCTATTCTTTTAGGCAAAATTACAAATCTATCCATTTTTTTTAATGTTTTGGTTGTTGATGACAGTTCACCTGACGGAACAGCTGCACTTGTTAAAGAATATACTAATAAATATAAATCAAGAATTTTTTTAGAATCCAGAATTAAAAAAGAGGGTTTAGGAAAGGCTTATACACACGGTTTCTATTGGGCTTTAAATAGGGGTTACGATTATATTTTTGAAATGGATGCGGATCTATCTCATAATGCAGAAGACTTAGTTAGAATGCACAAAGAACTTGATGAGTCAAATTGTGATGTTATTATTGGATCAAGATATGTTAAAGGAATAAATGTCGTTAATTGGCCTTTAAGTAGAATAATACTTTCATATTTTGCTTCTGTTTATTCAAGAATAATAACGGGTTTACCTGTTTATGATGCAACTTCTGGTTTTGTTGGTTACAAAAAAGAAGTTTTAGATAAAATTGATTTAAAATCAATTCTTTTTAATGGTTATGCATATCAGATAGAATTAAAGTTCAAGGCTTTTAAAAATAACTTTAGAATCTTAGAAATTCCAATAATTTTTACAGATAGAATTCATGGGGAATCCAAAATGAGTGGAGATATAATATTTGAAGCTATTTTTGGATTAATTAAATTAAAAATCTTAAGCTACTTTTATAAAAAAAATAAAAAATAATGTCAGATATATTGATAAAAAATGCTCAGATAGTTAATGAAGGCAAAATATTTAAATCTGATATTTTGATAAAAGGAGATTTAATAAGTGATATAGCAAATAATATTCCGTTTGAGAGTCAATACAAATTAATAGATGCAAGTAATAAAGTTTTAATTCCAGGTGTAATAGATGATCAAGTACACTTTAGAGAACCAGGATTAACTCATAAAGCTACTGTTAATTCAGAATCAAAGGCAGCAGTAGCTGGAGGAGTCACATCTTTTATTGAAATGCCAAATACAATTCCACAAACTACAACGATTAATAATCTTGATAATAAATTTGAAATAGCTAAAAATAATTCATATGCTAATTACTCTTTTATGTTTGGTGGAACAAATGACAATATTGAAGAAATTAAAAAGCTAGACACTAAAAATGTAGCTGCATTAAAACTATTTTTAGGTTCATCAACTGGAAATATGCTAGTTGATGATCAAAATGTCCTAAAAGAAATTTTTGAAGAAACAGATCTTTTAATTGCAGTACATAGTGAAGATGAAAAAATTATAAATAAAAATTTAAATCATTATAAATCTAAGTATGGAAATGATATTCCTTTTAAATATCACCCTAAAATTAGATCTGAAGAAGCTTGTTTTGAGTCAACAATAAAAATTATAAAACTGGCAAAACAGACTGGAGCTAGACTTCACGTTTTTCATTTATCTACTAAAAGCGAATCTCTTTTATTTAGAAATGATGTCTCATTAAAAGATAAAAAAATTACATCAGAGGTTTGTGTTCATCATTTATGGTTTTCTGATAAAGATTATAATGAAAAACAATCATTAATAAAATGGAATCCAGCTATAAAGACAAAACATGATAGAGAAGCACTATGGGAAGCTTTGAATAATGATAAAATAGATGTAATTGCAACTGATCATTCTCCACATACAATTGAAGAAAAATCAAAAAAATATTTGGAATGTCCATCAGGTGGACCATTAGTTCAACATGGATTAGTTTCAATGATACAGCATTATTTCAATAATAAAATTACTCTAGAAAAAATTGTAACTAAAATGTGTCATAATCCTGCTGATTTATTTCAAATTAAGAATAGGGGATATATTAGAAAGGGGTATTTTGCAGATTTAGTATTAATTGATTTTAACAAGTCTTGGAAAGTGGAAAAAAGTAATATTCTATATAAATGCAATTGGTCACCATTTGAGAATTATGTATTTGATTCAAAAGTCACACATACAATTATTAATGGTAAGTTGGCATATAATGATGGAAAGTTTGATCCAGTGCCTCATGGTAAAAAATTAACATTTAACAGATGAAAAAAACAATTATCCTGTTAGTTTTAACAACATTATTTTCATGTAGTAATAAGGAAAAGAACGTTCCTCAAAACTTAATGTCTGAGGATCAAATGGTAAATTTTTTATTTGATATCAATATAATTAATTCAAGTAGAGCTTTTAGAAACAGATCTGAATTAAATTATTATAATATTAAAGATTCCTTACTATTTAAAAAACATAAAATTGATTCGATAATTTTTTCTGAAAGCAATTTTTATTATGCTTCTAATCCTAAGCTATATTTAAGAATATATTCAAAACTAGAAACAAAGTTAAAACTTCTGAAAGATTCTCTTTCTAAAGATTTGGAAGTTCATACTAAAAAAAGAATAGATTCATTAAAAAATATCAATTAAATTGATTTTTAAATATTAAGCAAGTTTCTTCAATTGATTCCTCAATTTTTCTGAAATTATAATTAAGTTTTGATGAAATTTTAGAGTTTGAATAATGACTAGAAGAATTAGATGATTCTATAGAAGCTCTATTTAATCTTCTTCTTTTCCCTTTTATTTTACTTATTATAAAATCATATATCAAAGCTATTTCCATTAAAATCTTTCCAGCTTGTTTCTTAGGAGGATTTATATTTAATGATTGACTTACTTTTATAAAAAACTTTTTGAAATACCAATTTTCAGCAACTAAAATGAATCTTTCTGAAAAGATGTTTTTTTCCATCAATTCATACATTATTTTAACTACATCTTTAACACAAATAAAACCTGTTTTCCCCATAGGATAATAATTCATTCCTCTACTTATTTGTGTAAAAAAAGCTCCGATTCCTCTTTTCCAAAACCCACTTCCAACTATTACCCCTGGATTTACAATTACAGCATTCAGACCCTCTGAAATACCTCTCCATACTTCCATTTCTGCATTTTTTTTGGTTTGGGAATATGGATTTTTATTATCTATCCATTCAGTATTTTCATCAGTAAATTTACTTGTGCTTAAACCAATTGCAGCAATTGTACTGACATAACATAATTTTTGTATTTTAAAATCTAGAGCACAGTTAATTATATTAGCAGTTCCTTCAATATTTATTTTTTCCATAGATTTCAAATCTTTTTTATCAAAAGAAATTAATGCTGCACAGTGATATACTTCGTTAACATTTTTAAAAGCAATTGAAAGACTTTCTAAATCATTAATATTTCCATCTATCCAATTTATATTATCAAATAATTCCTTATGATTACTAGAGTATGAAGAAAAAACTTTTTTTACATTTTCTAAATTGCTGCTCTTTCTTTTTAGAGCTATAACTTTTTTTTTATTCTTTACAAGTAAATATAATAAATGACACCCAACTAGACCTGTTCCTCCTGTTACTAAAATCATAACTCTAATGTACTATTTTTTGAATTACTTTTTTCTTGTATTTTAGAGGTATATATTTGTTAAAATTTGTATTGTGTCAAAGAACTTTATTAATGAATTACGTTGGAGAGGAATGCTTCAAGACATTATTCCTGGATGTGAAGAAAAATTATTAGAAAGTTCATCTTCTGGATATATTGGTTTTGACCCTACATCCGATTCATTACATATAGGCAGTCTTGTACAGATTTTAATATTAATGCATTTTCAAAAATCAGGTCATAAACCTATAGTCTTAATAGGTGGTGCAACTGGGATGATAGGAGATCCATCTGGAAAATCTACTGAAAGAAATTTATTAAGCAAGAATGATCTGGAAAAAAATATTAATGGAATAAAAACTCAGCTATCAAAATTTTTAAATTTTGATTCAAAAGATAAAAATGCTGCTATCATTTGTAATAATAAAGATTGGTTTAATAATATTAAACTTATAGATTTTATTAGAGATGTTGGAAAACACTTGACTGTAAATTATATGGTTGCTAAGGATTCTGTCAAAAAGAGATTGAGTAAAGATTCAAAAGAAGGCATGTCTTTTACAGAATTTACATATCAAATTATACAAGCTTATGATTTTTATCATTTATTTAAAAATGAAAATTGCATTCTTCAAATGGGAGGAAGTGACCAATGGGGAAACATAACAAGTGGAACGGAATTAATTAGGAAAAAAACAGGTAAAAAGGTTTTTGCTTTAACATGTCCTTTAATTACTAAGACTGATGGTACTAAATTTGGGAAAACAGAGGAGGGCAATGTTTGGCTTGATAATAATAGAACATCTCCATACAAATTTTATCAATATTGGCTTAATATTTCTGATGAGGATGCCATTAAGTACATTAAAATATTTACTTTTTATTCTGAAGAGGAAATTCAAAAATTTATAAAAGAACACAAGAAAGCTCCTCATCTTAGATCCTTACAAAAAATAATTGCTTCAGACTTAACCAGATTAGTTCATACTGATGATGATCTAGAAAAGGCAATTATTGCATCTAATATTTTATTTGGAAAATCAACATCTAATGACTTAAGTTTATTGGATGAAAAGACTTTTTTAGATGTTTTTTCTGGTGTCCCTCAGACAACAATCTCTTTGAAATATCTAAATACTAATCCGATTGTTCGAGAATTTATTTACAAAGTAAAATTTTTATCCTCAAAATCAGAAATTAATAGAGCTATTAAAGAAAATTCTATTTCAATTAATAAGGATAAAATAAAGGATACAGATAGCTTATCAAAATCAAATTTAATTTGCGATAAATATATTTTAGCACAAAGGGGAAAAAAGAATTATTTTCTAATTGTAGTTAAACATTAGGTTGCAACCTCTTATTTCAGATTCACTAATTCTGCTACTAACTGTATAAGATTTATTTTTAAAAACTTCTCCCACATCATCAGTAGCTATAAAAGCACATGAATGTTCGTTCGCTAGGTCAATTATATTTATAGCTCCTTTTCCAAAAGTTGAAACCATTAGAGGATTGTTTATATCTCTTATAAGTGTTTTCATCCAAGGTGGATTTTGAAACTTTCCATTTTTAAAAGAATAAGCTTGAGAGAATAATTCTGTCATTCCATACTCTGAATGAATATGTTTTGTGCCAAAACCTTTATTGAGATTAAAATGAAGTTCATTTCTAGTTATTTCCTTTTTTCTTCCTTTCATTCCTCCAGTTTCAATAACAATTAAATCTTTTATTGCAATAGAATATTTCTTAACGAAATCTAATAAAGCATAACTAACCCCAAAAAGAATTATTTTTTTCTTTTTATTACTTGCCTTTTTTAAAATGGAAAATAATTTATTATAGTCATCTAAGTAAAATTCACTTTCATTATGATTTGAAGATTTAATAAAGTTATCAATCATAAATACAAGGGAAGAATTTTTTTGTTCTATATAAGAAGGTAGAAGTCCTAAAAAAACATAATTTTTTATAGGACCATAAAACATTTCAAAACATGTTCTAAAACTTTTAATATAATTATTAATATTAGAGACATAGTTTATACTTTTATTTCCTCTTGTTCCACTACTTTTAAAAATATGTGAAATTTTATTTTTATTAGAAACAATTTTGTGAGTTTTAAAAAACTGAATTGGCAAAAATGGAATATGATGTAATTCTTTAACTTCAGTTGATTTTATTTTCAATAACTTACAGTATTGATTATAAACAAAATTATTATTGAATTGCTTATTAAATAAAGCAATAGCCTTTAATTTAAAGTCTAATTCAGATTTAATTTTGAATGGATTCAAATTTTTAATTTTAAATTTAATCAATGCACTATAAAAATACGTTGTAAATTTAATTTTAAGCCTTGTATTAACTTAATTGTTAAGTAAAATGTTTAATATATAATTATAATTAATTTTAAGGAAAATTATTAAAATGTCCAGTCTTTCTAAAATTTTAGTTGTCGATGATGATCCTGATATTGTAGAAATTTTAAGGTATAACCTTTCTTTAGCTGGATATGAAGTTAGGAGTGCTGTTAATGGAAAGGAAGCAATTAAAAAAGCTAAATTATTTATCCCTCAAATTATTTTATTAGATATCATGATGCCAGAATTGGATGGAATTGAAGCTTGTTCTCAAATTAAGAGAATTCCTTCATTAGATAATACTATAATAATTTTTTTAAGTGCTAGAAGTGAAGACTTTACCCAAATAGCAGCTTTTGATGCTGGTGGAGATGATTATATTTCAAAACCTGTAAAGCCTAAAATTTTATTAAAAAAAATTGCCTCTATTTTAAAGAGAATAAATTCTGGCCAAAACAAATCTCTAAAATTAGAGCTAGATAACTTGGTTATAGACAGAAATGAATATAAAATTGTAAAAGACAAACAAGATTTAACTTTACCAAGAAAAGAATTTGAATTATTATTTCTTTTAGCTTCAAAACCAGGAAAGGTTTTCACTCGTGATGAAATTATGAATAGTGTATGGGGGTCACAAGTAATAGTTGGCAATAGAACAATTGATGTTCATATTAGAAAATTAAGAGAAAAAATCGGAGATTCATACTTTAAAACAATTAAAGGGGTCGGATATAAATTTAATCAATGATTTTATGTCTTTATTTAATAAATCAGTAATACAGTCTTTTGTAATTTCAATTATTCTCAGTTCGTTAACAGTTGTTGCATTTTCTTTATACATTTCTTTTGAAAATAAAAGCATAATTGATTTACTGATTATTATTATTCCTTTATTTATAATCTCTTTTGTTTTGGTTTATTTTTATTTAGAATTTTTTGTTTTAAAGAAAATTAGAAATCTTTATCATGACTTAATTCCAAAAGACAATTATGAAGAAAGTTCTCTTGTTTCAACTAATATGGATCAATTGATAGAAGATCTTAAAAAATTTTCTAAGGAGAGCCAAACTGAAATTAAATCAATGCAAGAGAAAGAAAACTTTAGGCGTGATTTTATAGGGAATTTGGCTCATGAATTAAAAACACCTCTTTTTACATCTCAAAGCTATTTGTTAACTCTAATTGATGGTGCATTAAAAGATGAAGAAGTTAATCTTAAATATTTAAAAAAAGCGGAAAAAGCTGTAGAAAGATTGATCTTTATTGTAAAAGATTTGGATATGATTACTAAGCTAGAATCAGAGGATTTAAAGTTAGAAAAATCAAAATTTAATATAATCTCTTTAATAAATAATGTTTTTGAGATGTTAGAATTACAGTCAAGTGAAAAACAAATTTCATTATCTCTTGACTCTAAAATTAGTTCATTAAACGTTTTTGCAGATCAAGAAAAAATACACCAAGTTTTAACTAATTTAATTGAAAACTCTATTAAATATGGTAAAGAATTAGGCACTTCTGAGGTGTCTGTTGAGGATATAGTTGAAAATAAAGTCATAATTAGGGTTACTGATAATGGGCAAGGAATACAAGAAGTTCATTTTAAAAGATTATTTGAGAGATTTTTTAGGGTAGATAATTCTGGCAGTAGATCAACTGGGGGTTCTGGGTTAGGTTTGGCTATTGTTAAGCATATAGTAGATGCTCATAATGAAAAATTATATGTAGAAAGTGATTATGGTGTAGGCTCTGAATTTTCCTTTACTTTAGAAAAATCAAATTAATTATTTTTAAGTTTGCTTTACTCTTAAATAATTATTAATTGGGAAGTAAAAATAAATTAAAACGATTTATAGAAAACGAAAGTTTTTCAAATGTAATTCAGCCAAATCGAAAAGATTTAATTTCAAATTTCTTTAAACTAAAAGGCAAATGGAATTCCTCATATTTTAAAAATAATAACCCAATAATTATTGAACTTGGATGTGGAAAAGGTGAATATACAGTTAATCTAGCTAAATTAAATCCTAATAAAAACTATATAGGAATAGATATCAAAGGAGCAAGATTTTGGAGAGGTGCAAAAACTGCGATTGATGAAAAATTAGAAAATGTAGTTTTTTTAAGAACTCAAATTGAATTGCTTGAATATGTTTTTGGAAATGATGAAATTCATGAAATTTGGTTAACCTTTCCAGATCCTCAAATAAAGTTTCAAAGAAGAAAGCATCGTTTAATAAATCCCGCTTTTTTAGAACTTTATAAGAAAATCTTAAATAAAAATGGCATAATTCATCTTAAAACTGATAGTGAATTTCTGCACGGATATACACTAGGCTTATTAGAAAATTTAAATATTAAACCGTTGTTTTCTAATCATGATATTTATAAGAATAATAATGCACCTAATGAAGTTCTTAATATTAAAACCCATTATGAAAAATTATTTTTAGAAGAGAATAAAAATATTTCTTATTTAAGTTTTAATTTCAATTATGAATGTGACTAAAAAAAAACTTGATTTTTTTATAAAGGTATATGCTGTAGTCATTAAAATACCCTATGGAAGGGTTTCAACGTATGGTGCAATAGCTAATTATTTAGGAGCTAAAAAAAGTGCACGAGTTGTTGGCTGGGCTATGAATGCTTCTCACGATATTAAAGATATCCCATCTCATAGAGTTGTTAATAGAGTAGGGCTATTAAGCGGCAAAAATCATTTTTTTGGTAATAATCTTATGAAGCAATTATTAGAAAGTGAGGGTATTGAAGTAAAAAATGATAAAATTGTAAATTTTAAAAATGTTTTTTGGGACCCATCATTTGAATTAAAATAATTGTATTCATAAGCTTATATTTGTAATTAAAACTAATTTGATTTTGAAACTAACAAAAGATAAAATTTTATCTCTTTTAAAAAATGTTTATCTAAAAGGTGAAAAATTAGATATCGTATCAAATAATTCAGTTAATAATGTTGTCATTTTCGATAAAGAAATTATAATTGATTTAGAAATTACAAATCCTACATTACAATCAAAAAATTATATAAAATCTTTAATTAAGAAAGTTATTATTTCTGAATACAAACAAAATCTTAAAATAAAAATTAATTTTAAAGTTGCTAGAATGTTAAATGAAACAATTCTTAATGAGAATAAGGTTTTAGAAAATGTTAAAAATATAATAACAGTTTCATCTGGTAAAGGTGGGGTCGGAAAATCAACAGTTACGGCTAATTTAGCGATTGCTTTAACTAAAATGGGTTTTTCTGTAGGAATATTAGATGCAGATATTTATGGCCCTTCAATTCCTATTATGTTTGATGTAGCACAAGACAAACCTCTTGCTGTTAAAATTAATGGGAAATCTAAAATGAAGCCTATAGAAAATTTTGGCGTTAAGATTTTGTCTATAGGATTTTTTACAAAACTTGATCAAGCGGTTATTTGGAGAGGCCCTATGGCTTCTAAAGCATTGAATCAAATGATTTTTGATTCGGATTGGGGTCCTTTAGATTTTTTATTAATAGACTTGCCTCCAGGTACTGGTGATATTCATTTAAGTATTATGCAATCATTGCCAATTTCTGGATCTATTGTGGTTAGTACTCCTCAAAATGTAGCTCTTATTGACGCAAGAAAAGGTGTTTCAATGTTTAAACAAAAAAACATAAATGTTCCAGTTTTGGGAATTATAGAAAATATGGCTTATTTTACTCCAAAAGAATTACCAAAAAATAAATATTATTTATTTGGAAAAGAAGGAGCAAAAAATTTATCAATGGACTTAAAAGTTCCATTTTTAGGTGAAGTGCCTTTAATTCAGAGTATTAGAGAAGCTGGGGATATAGGTAGACCTGCTTCACTTCAAGAAAACTCAATTGTTGAGGAGGCTTTTATTTCCATAACAAAAAATATGATTTCGGAGCTACTATTAAGAAATAAAAAACTTCCAGCAACGGAAGTCATAAAAATAAAAACTATGTCTGGCTGCTCAGCTATAAAATAAATTATTATGAATAAAGATTTGTTAAAGAAAAAAGTAGAATCTGCTTTAGAAGAAATAAGGCCTTTTCTTTTATCTGATGGTGGAGATATATCCTTATTATCAATCAATGATAATATTGTTAAGGTTCAATTAATGGGAAATTGCGTTAGTTGTACTGTAAACCAGATGACTTTAAAAAATGGAGTAGAGATGACCATTAAAAATCATGCTCCTCAAATTAAAGAAGTTATTAGTGTAGAATAGATAAATGAAAATAATCAAAACCGATATTTTGATCATTGGGGGAGGTCCCACGGGTTTATTTACAGTTTTTGAAGCAGGCTTATTAGGTTTAAAATGTCACATAATTGATGTTTTGGCTAAACCAGGTGGACAATGCGCGGAGATATATCCTAAAAAACCAATTTTTGATATTCCAGCTTTCCCTGAAATTTTAGCTGGAAAACTTATAAATAATTTGTTAGAACAAATAAAACCATTTAATCCAGGTTATACTTTATCAGAGTCGGCTGAACAGTTGGAAAAACAAAAAGATGGATCCTTTAATGTAGTAACTGATAAGGGGACTGTTCATAATGCAAAAGTTATTGCTATTGCAGGAGGTATAGGTAGTTTTAATCCAAGAAAACCACAAATAAAGGATATTAATAAATATGAAGGAAATGGAATAGAGTATATGATTAAAGATCCAAAACTATTCAAAAATAAAAGTATTATAATTTCGGGTGGTGGGGATTCTGCATTAGATTGGACTATTGAATTACAAAAAATTGCAAGAAAAATTACATTAGTTCATAGAAGAACACAATTCAGGGGAGCTTTTGATTCAATTGAAAAAGTTCAAAAATTAAAAAATAATTTATTAATTGATGTTATTACTCCAGCAGAAGTAATTGAGTTAAATGGAGAAAAAAAATTAGAAAGTGTCAGAATAAAAATAAAGGATGATGAAAAAGAAATTAGTACAGATTTTTTTATTCCCTTATTTGGTATGATTCCTAAATTGGGTAAAATATCAAATTGGGGTTTTGAAATAAAAAAAAATTCAATTTGTGTTAATAATGCTTTGGATTATCAGACAAATATTCCAGGAATATTTGCAATAGGAGATGTAAATATATATCCAGGTAAATTAAAATTGATTTTATGTGGTTTTCATGAAGCTACTATAATGTGTCAAGCTGCTTTCAAAATTATACATCCTGATAAAAAAAATATTTTAAAACATACAACAGTTACTGGAATAGAAGGTTTTGATGGCTCTAAGCGAAAATCTGAAAAGTCAATTATTAAGTCAATAGAATGATAAATGATTTTATATATAATTCAAATAATTTTCATGCTATTGGCGGAGTTTCTGAATGGAGATCTCCCAGCAATATTGCATTAATAAAATATTGGGGCAAAAAAACTAACCAAATTCCATTAAATCCTTCAATAAGTTTTGCATTAAAAAATTGCTTTACTCAAACAAAAATTTCATATCAAACAAAAAAAGTTGGTAAACTAGATTTTAGTTTTTTATTTGAAGGAGAAAATAATCTAGATTTTGAAAATAAATTAAGACGATTTTTTATTAGGATTGAAAAATATTGTCCTTATCTATCAAATCTTAAATTAAAAATTGAGTCTAAGAATTCTTTCCCACATAGTAGTGGAATTGCTTCATCAGCTTCTTCATACAGTGCATTATCTTTATGTATAATGGATATCGAAAAAGAGTTAAACCCATCTATTGATGACAAGTTTTTTTTAAAAAAGGCCTCTTTTATTGCAAGACTTGGTTCTGGAAGTGCTTGTAGAAGTACTTTAGGATTTTTTTCTGTATGGGGAAAATCAGACTGTTTTGATTTTGCTAGTGATTTATATGCTATTAAATATCCAAATAAAATTCATGATATTTATAAAGGCATTTGTGATACTGTTTTAATTGTTGACAAAGAAAAAAAAGATGTTTCAAGTTCAATGGGTCATCATTTGATGGAAGGTCATAGTTTTGCAAATGATCGTTTGACTCAAGTTAGACTTAATTTTAAAAATCTAAAAAATGCATTGGAAAGTGGTGATTATAATATGTTTATTAAAGTAGTTGAATTAGAGGCTTTATCTCTTCATGCTATGATGATGAGCTCAGATCAATCTTATATATTATTAAAACCTAATACTATAAAAATTATAAATATAATTTGGAAATATAGAAAAGAAAACAATTCAAAAATATGCTTCACTTTAGATGCCGGAGCAAATATTCATTTAATTTATCCAAAAAAAGAATATGATTCTACCCAGGAATTTATCAGGAATGAATTAATCAAATTTTGTGAATCAGGAAAATTTATAAATGACATGATTGGGATTGGACCATTAAAATTGTAATTTTATAATATGAGAGCACCTTTATTCTATTCAAAAATTCTATTGTTTGGTGAGTATGGTATTATAAAAAACTCTAAAGGACTTTCTATCCCATATAATTTTTATAAAGGAGGTTTAAAATTAGGAGATTTAAAAATGGATAAAGTAAAGGATTCAAACAAAAGTCTTTCTATTTTTAGAGATTTTTTATTCAAAATAGACAATTCGATTGTTCTTTTCGATTTTAAAAAAATGAGTGACGACCTTTCTAAGGGGATGTATTTTGATAGTACAATTCCTCAAGGATATGGAATAGGAAGTAGTGGTGCTTTAGTTGCAGCTTTCTATGATCGTTATGCAGAAAATAAGATTACTGTTTTAGAAAATTTGACCAAAGACAAAATATTAATTTTAAAAAATATTTTTTCTAAAATGGAAGCACATTTTCATGGTAAATCCTCTGGACTAGATCCATTAAATAGCTATCTGAGTTTACCAATATTAATTCATTCAAAAAATCAAATTGAAACAACTGGAATTCCATTTCAATCTTCAACTGGAAAAGGGGCTGTGTTTTTATTAGATAGTGGAGAGTCTAGTGAAACTGCTCCTATGGTAGATATTTTTTTCAACTCTATGAAAAACAAAAATTATAGTAAAATAATTAGAGAAGATTTTATTAGAATTACTGATTCTTGTGTTGATAATTTTTTAGATGGAAATTTTAAATCACTTTTTTTAGACATTAGAAACTTGTCAAAAGTTGTTCTTAATAATTTTAAACCTATGATCCCAAAAAATTTCCATAATATTTGGGCGAAAGGAATTGAATCAAACGACTATTTTTTAAAATTATGTGGATCCGGTGGTGGTGGTTATATTTTAGGTTTCTCTGAAGATTTTAAAAAAGCAAAATCTGCATTGAAAGATTACAAATTAGAGGTCGTCTATAACTTTTAATTTCAATGTCTTTTTCTTTTTTCAACAAGAAAATTTTATTAAAAATACTTAGCTTATTTTCTGTTGTAAGAGGCTACAACGTGATATTCATGATATTCGCTCAATTAGTTTCTTCAATATTTATTTTTTCTGATTCCAATGATTTTTTTTCAGTTATTTTAGATTATAATATATGGTTTATAGCTCTTTCTTCTTCAGCTTCTATATCAGCTGGATATATAATTAATAATTTTTATGATTCAGATAAGGATTTAATAAACAGACCTTTAAAAACTATTTTAGAAAAAGAAATTTCAGGGAGAACAAAATTAATTGTTTATGTGTTTTTAAATATTCTTACATTAATTTTTTCTGCTCTAGTTTCTATTAAAGCATTGCTTTTCTTTAGTTTTTACATATTAGCAATTTTCGTTTATTCTATTAAAATAAGTAAATATCCATTTATTGGAAATTTTCTTTCAGTACTATTAGTTATTACACCATTTTTTGCAATTACTCTTTATTACAAAAATTTTTCAATGGAAATAATTACACATGCTATGTTTCTTTTTTTTGTGATATTAATTAAGGAATTAATTAAGGATTTAAAAAATTTAAAAGGAGACTTTACAATGAATTACAAAACCATTCCAGTTATATATGGGGATAAATGGACTAAAAATTATATAACTATTTATGTTCTTTTAGTAATAGGAATTTGTATTAATTTAATTATAAATTATGATATTTCTTTAATGGTTTATTACTATATTTTTTCAATACCATTTTTCTTTCCATTTGTTTATTTGTTATGGAAATATAATGATAATAGATATTATGAAATATTACATAATTCTTTAAAAGTCTTAATTATAATAGGACTTTTTAGCATTATATTACATGGGTTCTAATCAATATTTTATGTCAGAAAAAGGACTTATAAGATTAAATAAATTTATTTCAAATTCTGGTATTTGTAATAGAAGAGAAGCAGATGAATATATAAGTCAAGGGAGAGTTTCTGTAAATAATAGAATTATTGATAGATTAGGCTCTAAAATTTCTATTGAGGATAAAGTAAAATTAGATGATAAAGAAATTATTCCTGTCAAACCATTATATATTATATTAAATAAACCAAAAGGATTTCAATGTATTGATTCAAAAAAGAATTTAAAGACTATTTTTTCTTTATTGTCTTCTATTAGTGAAAGAAAAAGAATAAAATCTTTGGATTTTTTAAAAGAAAATCATACTGGACTTATTATTCTCTCAAATGACACTGAATTTGTAATTCAAATAAATGCAAAAAAGAATTTGATAAATCAAATTTTTCATTTAAAACTTGATGTTGATTTTTTGCAAAAAGACTTAAAGAATATCAAAGATTTAGATGTTAACGATAAATTGAAAATTAAATCAATTAATTATGTGGATGGAGCAAATAAAAATGAAATTGGCATAGAACTATCTATTCATAATATTAAAGATTTAGAAAAACTTTTATTAGATTTTAACTATAAAATAATATCACTTGATAGAGTTCTCTTTTCAAATTTTACCAAAAAAGATTTATCTCGTGGACAATGGAGGAATATTACAAAACAAGAGTTAATTAACTTAAAAAGTTTTTAGTTTTTACTAGCCCATTCAAAACCTCTGGTTAACAGTTTCCATCCCTCAGGGTATTCAACAAATTCATTTGGATCGTGTCCGATTGAAATATAAAACACCTTTCCTTTTCCATACATTTTTTTCCAAGCAACAGGCATAACAACATCTTTTATCCATGGATAAGTATTCCCATTATATTTAGTTGTAGCCAATATTTCAATATTGGGGTCGTAGTGTAAATAATATTGTTCAGTAATAATTTCAAAATCATTAAGGCCTTTTGTTAATGGATCTTTCAACATTTTTACTTTAAAATTTACTTTGCCTCCAGGGTGTTCTACAAATTGCCCGCCAATCATAAATTGATAAGCAGTATTGTTTCTAAATGAATCTCCAAGCCCTCCGTGAGACCCTGCAATCCCTACGCCATATTTTACAGCATTTGTCAAATTTTTTTCTTGTTTAGAGGAAAGGTTCATCATGGTTACAGATTGTATTATTAAATCAAACTTTATCAAAGAGTCATAATTGGAATAAATATTTAAATTGTTAGATTCATGAATATTTGCCTTTTCTTTTTTTAACCAGTTTATTATATTTTTTGCAAAAAGTTTTGGTTGATGTGGTTTATAACCCCCCCAAACAACTAAAACATTTTTATCTTTTAAAGATTGAGAATAAATAAAATTTTGTGTTATTATACTAAATAATAATATGAAAATTATTTTTTTCATAATAAATGAATTAAATTCCAATTTATGGAATTTATAATTAACATAAAATTTGTTTTTTTAAATTTGTCATTCACCTTAAAATGCTAATTTTTATAATTTAAAATTTTAAATAAAAAAAATGAAGAAAAAGTCTAGAAGAAATTTTATTAAAAAATCTTCGCTTATTGGTTCAGGAATTTTTATAGTTCCAAGAAATGTTTTAGGTGGAGTTGGGTTTGTTGCGCCAAGCGATCAATTAAATATTGCTGCTATAGGAGCTGGAGGAAAAGGTTCAGATATAAGAGAATCTTGGGCGTCAAAAGAAAGAGTTGTTGCTTTATGTGATGTACATCCATTAGGGAAACATGGAGTAATTCAATCTAGGAAAAAGTATCCTAATGCTAAATTTTATGTTGATTTTAATGAACTTCTAGATAAAGAGAAAGATTTAGATGCTGTTACAATTAGCACACCAGATCATACACATGGAGTGATTGGAAATAGGGCTATGAATAAAGGTCTCCATGTTTATATTCAAAAACCTTTAACTCATAATATAGAAGAAGCCAGACAGTTAACCATAACTGCAAAGAAAAATAAGGTCATAACTCAAATGGGTAATCAGGGAGGTTCCTGTATTGGAGTTGAAAGAGTTAAGGAATGGATAGACACAAAAAAAATTGGTGACATTAATAAAGTTTATGCATGGACAGATAGACCTGTTTGGCCGCAAGGTTTTAAAATGCCAGAACCCTCTGCTAGTAAACCTGAAGATTTAGAATGGGATTTATGGTTGGGGCCAGCTAAGGAAATGGCTTACAGACCAGAATTTCATCCTTTTAATTGGAGAGGATGGTGGGACTATGGAACGGGAGCACTTGGAGACATGGGTTGTCATATTCTAGATTTACCTGTTAAATCTTTAAATTTAGGTTATCCTAAAGATGTTGAATGTAGTGTTGCTAAGATTTATGAAAAAATGTGGAGTCCAAATTATTATCCTGAAGGTCCTCCTTCAGCATCACTTGTAACTCTTCATTTTGAAAAAAACAATAAAACCAATTCTGATTTAGAGCTAGTTTGGATGGATGGCGGGATTATTCCACCTAGACCTGAAGTTATACCAGCAGAAGATTATTTGGGTGAAAAAGGGAATACAAATGGGGTGTTAATAATAGGAAAAGAGGGAGTTATTAGTTCAGGAGTTTATGGATTAAACCCAAAATTATATAGAAAAGGTAAAAAAACATTGCATTTAAATACTGATAAAATATATAATAAAAATAATGGATTAGATCACATTCATCATAAAGAATGGATTGATGCAATTAAAGGAGGTTATGGAAGTAAAGAATATAAAAAGTTAACAGCACCAATTGAATATGCAGGACCTTTCACAGAAACAGTTTTAATGGGGAATATAGCTTTAAGGAACTACATGATTAAAGATGGAACAGATTTTATAGGCAGAAAAAAACTTCTTTGGGATGGAGAAAATACTAGAATTACAAATTTTGATTTAGCAAATAAATTTGTGGGAAGAGTGAGGAGACTTGGTTGGGATTTATAAAAAGTTTTTTAAAAGAAATTATTTTATGTTTGGTCTAAATTTTTAATTATCTTATCGTTATATAAATATATTAGTTCTATGAAAACAATAAATTGCTTATTAATTATTACTTCTTTTTTTATTTTAAGTTGCAATAACAATTCCAAAAAACAGATTAAAGCTATTCCTCTTGAAAATCTAATGGAATCTTCCCCAAGTAATGACTGGGTTTCTTTAATTCAAGAAAATACAATGGAAGGGTGGCATTATTTTCAAGATGATGGAAAAAAGTCAGGATGGGATATCAATGATGGGGTTTTAACTTTCACATCTGATAATGCAAAGGGAAAGGGTGATAAAAGTTTAGTAAGTGATAAGGATTATACAAACTTTAAAATCCATTTAGAATGGAAAGTAAGTCCTAGGTCTAATAGTGGTTTTTTTTGGGGAGTTAAAGAGGATATGAAATATGAATTTCCTTTTGTAACTGGACCTGAAATTCAAATTTTAGACCCTGAGATGCCGGATGGACCTTTAACACAAGCAGGTGCTTTATATGGAATGATTGCTCCTTCTAAGTGGGTTACAAAACCTGCAGGTGAATGGAACACTTATGATATTACAATAGACCATAATTCTAACAAAGGAGTGGTAGTTCACAATGGTGAAGAAATAGTTAATTTTCCATTAAGCGGAGAAGAATGGGATGCAATGGTAGCTCCAACTAAATTTAATAATTGTGATCAAGAACCTTGGCATAATTGTGATTTTGGAAAATTTAAAACAGGTAAAATATCTATTCAGGATCACCCTGGGGTGATTTCATTTAGGAATATTAGAATATTAGAATTGTAATTTTTATTTGAATTAACTTTCAACAAAAGATAAAAGACAATAAATTATATAAGTTTAAATATTTTATATTTCAAACTAATTAAATTATATGCAGATAAAAGAGAATTCCAAGGAATATGATGTTGTAATAGTTGGATCCGGTGCAGGTGGAGGAATGGCAACTAAAATTCTATCTGAGGCAGGTTTATCTATAGCTATTGTTGAGGCAGGCCCATTTTATGATTCAGCTAACCCAGAACAAATGACTCAAATGAAATGGCCATATGAATCTCCTAGACGTGGAAGAGGAACAACTAGATTTTTTGGAGATTTTGATCAAGCATATGGGGGATGGGAAATAGAAGGAGAACCATATTCTCAAGTAGGAGACACTCAATTCAAATGGTTTCGATCTAGAATGTTAGGTGGGAGGACCAACCATTGGGGAAGAATATCGCTAAGGTTTGGACCTGATGATTTTAGAAAAAAATCGATTGATGGATTTGGTGATGATTGGCCAATTACTTATCAAGATGTTAAGCCTTATTACGATAAAGTGGATAAATTAACTGGTGTTTTTGGCAGTAAAGAAAATTTGTCAAATGATCCTGATGGATTTTTTCTTCCGCCTCCCAAACCGAGACTCCACGAACTTTTTTACATGAAAGGAGCTAGAAAAAGTAATGTTAAAGTAATCCCTTCTAGATTGTCAATTTTAACTAAAAGAATTAATGATCAAAGAGGAGTTTGTTTTTATTGTAATCAATGTGCTAGGAGTTGTATGGCATACGCAGATTTTTCATCTGGTTCTTGTCTAATATTTCCAGCCCAAAAATCAGGAGGAAAAATTGATATGTTTCTTAATGCTATGGTAAGGACAGTCACTACTAATAAGGAAGGCAAAGCAACGGGTGTATCGTATATTGACAAAGAAGATAATAAAGAATATAAATTAAAAGGGAAAGTTGTTGTTTTAGCTGCTTCTGCTTGTAGTTCTGCTAGGATTCTTTTGAATTCTAAATCTAAGCAACATCCAAATGGATTGGGTAATAGCAGTGATTTAATTGGAAAGTATTTACATGATTCAACAGGTGGTGATATGATGGCATTTATTCCAGAATTAATTGATAGAAAGACTTATAATGAAGATGGTGTAGGTGGAATGCATGTATATTCTCCATGGTGGCTTGATAATAAAAAATTAGATTTTGCAAGAGGATATCATATAGAAGTTTGGGGAGGATTGGGTGCTCCATCTTATGGAACAGGGTTTAATGTAAATGGTTTTA
>UINC01001223.1_pt1 | contig 25775 bp, 24 predicted proteins | sample 5385821 | NCBI WGS metagenome assembly UINC01 (sample SAMEA4666929, study PRJEB26691) | marine metagenome | isolation source: Pacific Ocean | place: Pacific Ocean | collected 2011-10-13 | reverse complement strand
ATCTACAACGACCGAATCTACCGCAAGACGGCGTCGCTGTTCTGCACGGCCAGCGAGTCGGGCGCGGTGCTGGGCGAGGCCCCCGGAGATGAGGTGCAGGCCCTGCGAGACTATGGCTACAACATCGGTATGGCCTTCCAGGTGCGCGACGACCTACTGGACTTTCAGGGAGACGCCTCCAACTTGGGCAAGCCGGTGGGCAACGACCTGTCGAATGGTGTTTTGACCCTGCCCACCATCATGCTGATGGAGCGCTACCCCAACGACGAGCTGGTCCAGTCGCTGTTCAAGGACCGGTCCAACGACAAGAAGCTGCAAAAGGTCGTTGAGGTGATTAACGATTCGGCTATCCTGCCCGACTGCGAACGGGTGGTTCAGGACTACAGCGACAAGGCCTGCCAAGCCCTACGAGCCCTCCCCGACTGCGAGCCCAAAAGATCACTGATAGAACTAGCCCACTACATAACAGCCCGGCGGCGGTGAAACCTTGTTTTGTTCGGGCGAGTGGACTGGCATTGATGGGGTATGACCTTTGTCGGGCTATGAAAATCCCCCTGACCGCTAACGCCCTTCCCACACCACCTTTCCCCCCACAATCGTCATTTTTGCCTTGATCTCCTTGAGGCCCTCTAGGTCTACCGTCAGCGGATCGGTGTCCACTAACACGAAGTCGGCCAGCTTCCCAGGAGATATCGAACCCTTTTCTTGGGCGCTGCCTTCCAGTTCTGCGCCCGAGAGGGTATACATGTGAAGTGCCGTCTGAACACTGACACGGCCGGAGCTGCTGGTTTCGGGGAGTGGATGGCCTTCGTGGTCTTGGTGGGTCACCGCGCTGTGGATGGCGGGCCATGGGTTGGGGTTGATAACTGGGGCGTCAGACCCGAAGGCAAGCGGTACAGCCGCTTCCCGTAACGCTCTGATTGGGTAGAGATGAGGTTGCATCGGTTCTGGTACGTTCTTCCGGTAGCTGGGCCCGTTCCAGTGCATGAAGCCGGGCTGAGAGACCACTGCGGCCCCGCTCATCCGCACGGCGTCCAGTGCCTCTGGAGGACACTCGGAGCAATGTTCGATGCGGTGGAAAGGGACTCCCTCAGACAACGGCGACAATTCAGATATAACCTGGGAGGCCGCGGCGACTGCTTCTTGTTCGACACAATGAACTGCCACCGGGAAGCCCGACTGGCTGGCCTCAGAGGCAATCTTTGAGAACTCCTCCAGGCTGGGCTGGAGCGTGCCTGTGCTCATGGTTAGCATGACCTTGACGTGGCCCAGCCGCAGATGCTGGTCTCCTGAACCCCACGAAAGCCCGGCATCCAAAAACTCCGCCCGGCGTGTGGCTCCGGCCATCATGGTGACACGGGTCTGTAGGGTCTCGGCATCGATCAATTCCCGGAACGCCTGCCATCTTTCTAGTCCGTTGGAAGGTCCGGCGTCCTGTAGCGAGGTGATGCCGTAGCTTAAGAGCAGCCGGTTGGCTGCCGTAACTCCTTGTTTCATTTTGTTTCGGCTCCGCCCGGCGTCCATTTTCTGGGAGAGGAACGCCGACATCTCCAAAAGCACTCCGGTTGGCTCGCCGTTGGCATCCCTTTCAATCACTCCCTCAATTGGGTCGGGGGTATCGGCGTTGATGCCGGCCATCTGCAGTCCAAGGCTGTTCAACACCGCGGCGTGGCCCGACCTGTGATCCAACCGCACAGGATGCTTGGGCGATATATCGTCCAGGTCGTGACGGGTGGGATGCCGGCGTTCGTCCAGGGCCAGATCGTCGTAGCCGTAGCATCGTACCCACTCCCCCGGAGGCACGATGCGGGCCCACTCGAAAATCCGGTGGACTATTGCGCTAACCGACGACGCTTTGTCGGGACGGCAGTCCAATTCCTGGGTGGTGCGGGCCAGCGACAGCAAGTGCATGTGGGAGTCCATGAAGCCCGGTAGCAGTGTCAGGCCCTGACCATCGATGACCTGGGCGTCTGGGCCGGCTAGCCGTTGGATGTCCTTGGTCTCCTCGACTGCCAGGATGCGGTCTTGACTAACAGCCACTGCCTGGGCGGTCGGTTGGGAAGCGTCCATGGTCAGAACTTCGACGTTTATGATGACCAGATTTGGTTTCTGCTGCATATATTGAGCGACCCCTCGGGACAATCTAGGGCATACAAAATAGGATGGCCCTCAAGCCATACCCTTAACTCTACCTCTAGCGGGTGTGGAAGTGTTAGCTGGACTCGACCATTCTGTCTTAGTCCATCTGTTCCTGCGGCGCCGACATCGGTTTGTGGTCGGCGAATACGTCCTTGTTGGAGTGGTCCGGGGCCTTTGATGTAGAATCCGTGACATCGAATATGAGGAGCCAGATGCCTGTGCGAGACAACGGCAATATGCAGCTCAAGGCAGTGGTTTTCGACTGGGACCTGACCTTGTGGAACAGTTGGGACATCCACTTGGCCCTGATTAATCAGACGGCCGACGAGTTGGGATACCCTCGTCCCGTCCCCGCCGACGTGGGCAGAGAGTATTCCAGGCCTTTTTTGCAGCATCTAGCCTGGTTCTTCCCCGGCGACCAAGAAAAGGTTTTGGACACGTACATGGGCTTTTACCAAGCTGCTGTTTGGCAGGAGCGGCGCCTGTATCCAGGCGTGCCTGAGATCTTGAAGCGGCTCAAGGAAAACGGTTACCGTACGGCGGTCCTGTCAGACAAACGGCAGGTCTTCGGCGTGCCCGAATTCGAGTATTCCGGTATCGGCGGTTTCGTTGACCGTGCGCTTTTCTTCGGTGACGGCATGATTCCCAAGCCTGACCCGTCCGGCCTGGTAGATCTGATGCGGACGTTGGAGGTCTCTCCCAGCGAGTGTCTGTTCGTGGGGGACAGTCACCGGGACATCAAGTGCGCCCAGCGCGCTGGCGCCTGGAGCGGGGCGGCGTTGTGGGCGTCGGTGGAACCAGAGTTGGTGCTGGCCCTCAATCCGGAATTCCGTTGGGACCGGGTTGAAGAAGTGGGTATTACTTTAAAATTGAAGGACGTCTAAACGGTTAATCCGGCCGACGCGTCGTGCTGTTCGTCGGCATGATAGGAACTGCGGACCAGCGGCCCTGACGCCACGTGCTTGAACCCCATGGCTTCGCCGGCCTTGCGCAGCTCTTCGAATTCTGCTGGCCGGTAGAATCGGTCGATGGCCAGATGCCGAAGGGAGGGACGCAGGTATTGGCCGATGGTCAGCAGGTCGCAATCAACCTTGCGCAGGTCGGACATGGTCTCCAGAATCTCATCGACGGTCTCGCCCATGCCCACGATAATCCCCGACTTGGTGATTGTGGCGGGGTAAATGTCCTTGGCTTTGGCCAGCAGATCCAGGGAAAGTTTGTAGCTTCCCTTGGGCCTCACCTTGGGGAAGATGCGCACGGTGGACTCAATGTTGTGGTTCAGAACGGCGGGTCCAGCTTCGACGACCCGGCTCAAAGCAGCCCAAGACCCCGCGAAATCAGGTATCAGAACCTCGACCCGGCAGTCTGGGCTGGTCTCTTTGATTTTGTCGATGCACGACGCGAAGATGTACGCGCCGCCGTCAGGGAGGTCGTCCCGGTTTACCGAGGTGATAACGCAGTAGCGCAACCCCATCGACTGGACGACCTCAGCCAGGCGCCTGGGTTCTTGCAGGTCCAGGCCCTTGGGCCGGCCCGTGGTCACTGCGCAGTACCGGCAACTCCGGGTGCAGATCTCGCCCAGAATCATGAACGTGGCAGTGCCCCGGTCCCAGCATTCTCCGATGTTGGGGCAGTGGGCTTCTTCGCAGACAGTGTGGAGTTGCTGGTCTTTCATCAGGTGCTGGAGCTCAAGATAGCGAGGGCTGCCTGGCATCGTTACCTTGAGCCATTCGGGAAGACGAGGCCTGATTTGAAGGTTTTCAGGGCGCTGGGCCATCGAGTCTCCAGTCAGTGGACTTGCTCGCCCGGAGTCTGTAATGCAATTCTATGTTTCCGGTGATTATATCAAGGAAATCAAAGGCGTTATAGCAGTTGAATGGCCGGGCGGCCAGTCCGCTGCTTCTCCGCCGAGATGGTTGCGTCGATGTCGGACACCGCCTGTCTCAAATTGTTTTTACTGTTCACCACCTGACAGTCGAAATGGGCGGCCTGCCTCAATTCGTCCGAAGCCGCTTTCAACCGCAACTCCATCTCTGGGGTCGATTCAGTCATGCGCTGAGCCAAACGGTCCTGTAGCTCCTCGAATGAGCCGGGCACCATGAATATAAACAACGCGGCTGGGGCTATCTTCCGGACCGTGGCCGCTCCCTGGACATCTATCTTTAGGATAACGTCCTTGCCTGCCTCCAGACCGGACGTAACCTGGCTCCTGGGGACGCCGTACCAACGGCCGTAAACCTGGGCACATTCCACGAAATCGTTCCGGTCCTTCATTTCCAGGAAAGTGGGCTCGTCCAAAAAGATGTAATCGACGCCGTCTGTCTCGCCGGAACGGATGGTCCTGGTGGTGGCGGTGACCACGAAGTGCCAAGGCCGATCCAGCTTGCGCAGTTCGTTCAGGGCGGCGTCCTTGCCCACACCCGACGGTCCCGATAGAACTACCAATAGGGGAGGGAAATTGTTCTCGGGCACCAGGCTTACCTGGCGTCCTGGAGCAGCAGGTCCAGGTCCTGCCAGAAATCGGGGTAGGACACCGAGGTGTCGGCTGCTCCGTGGACAGTGGTCTCACCGCTGGCCAGCAGCCCGGCCACCGCCATGGACATAGCCAACCGGTGGTCGCCGCGACTCTCGCAGTCGGCCCCGGTGAGCCCGCCCTTGCCCGAGGGCCTGCCATGTATGACCATGCCATCTTCCCGGGGCTCGATATTTGCGCCCAAGCGGGTGAGCTCCCCCACCGTGGTGGCGATGCGGTCCGTTTCTTTCACCCGGAGTTCGGTGGCGTCCCGTATTACGGTGTCGCCGGCGGCGAAGCAGGCGGCCACGGCCAGGATGGGCACCTCGTCCAGCATCCGGGGAATCATGTCGCCACCAATCTCGACTCCGTGCAATTCGGTTGAGGTTACCAGGATATCGGCCACCGGTTCCCCGCCTTCGATTCGCTGGTCCACCAGCTGCAACGAGTCTCCCGCGCCCATCTCAAAAAGCACGTCCACTATCCCGGTTCGGCTGGGGTTCAGTCCCACACCTCGGATCAGGATGTGGGCATCCGGATGGCAAAGGCCCGCCACCATCCAGAATGCGGCTGAACTGATGTCGCCGGGCACCGTAATATCAACAGCCTTCAATTCCGCGGGATGGATCACGAGGTCCAGACCGTTCTCTTCGATCTTGCCGCCCATGGCCAGGACCATGCGTTCGGTGTGGTCCCGGGACAGGGCTGGTTGGTGGATAACGGTGTTGCCCGTCGCCGAGAGTCCCGCCAGCATGATCGCCGATTTCACCTGGGCGCTGGCCATGGGCAGGTCATACTCGATTCCCTGGAGGCCGCCGCCCCTGACAACCAACGGCGCTAATGAGTCGTCCTGCCGCCCCATGATCTGGGCGCCCATCTGTTTTAGTGGCTGGACGATGCGCCGCATGGGACGACCCCGCAGGGAAGCGTCTCCCGTAATTACGGAAACAAAGGGCTGGGAGGCTAATATCCCTGACAAGAGCCGCATGGATGTGCCGCTGTTTCCGGTGTCCAGGATGTCGGATGGTTCATTCAATTGGGGGCCCTGGCCCGTTACCGTATAGCTGCCAGGAGCTCCTGCGGGGTCGATGCTAACCCCCATGGCCTGTAGGCAGCGCATTGTGGAAATCACATCATCGCCGCCGGAAAGACCTTGCACCAGGGCAGCGCCACGGGCGATGGCGTTCAGGAGCATCGAGCGGTGGGAGATGGATTTATCGCCAGGAACGGAGAGAATCCCGCCCAATGATACTGGGCGGCTGATGCCACGGGACGGGCTGGATGGGGCGGCGGTGCTCATGGCGTGGTGTTACTCGCAAAGGCCGTGCCTGGCCGGCGGTCGAATGTTGTCGCCCCTGAGATCGGGCTACTTCTTGTTGGCCGGGTCATCTTTCAGCCCGCCTAAGACTTTCTTTTGCATTTCCATCGCCCGGCGGCCCAGGAACATCTCGCTCATGGATTCGCCGAAGGAGGGAATATCGGCAGCAACGCGGTCGGTGGCGGTGAAGATACCTGCCTGCCAACGGGCCCTGGCATTCAGCGCCTCGGTAAACACTTCTTCCACGTTCTCCGGGTCGGGTCCTCCCTCTTTGGCCAGCATGTTGCGGAGGCCATAAAGTTCACTGATGTAGGCGTCCATCCAGGCGACGATGGGCTCAGGGTTAGTCACGCAGATGTCCCGGTGCATCACTGGGTCGCCCGAGGCCAGGCGAGTAAGGTCACCGAACCCGGAGGATGCTAATTGGCCGATGTCTTCCCAGTTGGCGCTCTTGGCGGCAGTGCCCATCAGGGCCACCGACATCATGAATGGCAGGTGGCTGGCCGCGGCTACAAAGCTGTCGTGTTCGTCCACTCCGATGAAGAAGGGTTTGGCGCCGATGGCTTCTGCCATGGTCGTTACCGAGGAAACGGCGGCTCTTTCAGCTGAGACACTGGGGATGATGCAGTAGGCCTTGCCCTTGAACATGTCGCCGTCGGCGTTTTGCGGACCGGACAACTCTCTGCCGGCCATGGGGTGACCGCCCACGAAGCTTACGTGTTTGGGGAGTACTTCTTCGGCCCATTGAAGCACCACTTTCTTGGAGCTGCCCACGTCCGTGACCACGCAGCCTTCCTCAAAATCGTTGGCGGCGGACTGCATCATCTCCCGCATCGCCACAATGGGGGTGGCGAACACCACCACATCGGCCCCTATGATGGCGCTGGACAGGCGAGCTTCAACCTTTTTGAAGGCCCCAGACTTCTGGGCGCCGGAGCGGGCGGAACTGTCGTAGTCGGTGCCCACGATGTCCACCTGGAGATTGGAGTTTTTGATGGCCAGGGCTAAAGAGGTGCCCATAAGGCCAGTGCCTACGATCGCTATTGTGGTCAAGGGTTCCTCCAAATATGGCCTGGCGGGTTCTATCCGTGAGTGAGCCGCCAGCCTCCATGGGGATATATATTACACCATTAGATGCCTACCAGAAACCTTCGGTTACAGGGGCGGGACCAGGCGTGTACCAGGGTTATATACGAGAGGCAAGAGCTGCCGCAACGATGTCGGTTCGGACTATCTTGGCGTAGGGCTGCCGCGCCTTGCAGAGCCCGGCCGCAATCAAGATGTCGTGGAGGCTTTCAAATTGCGGCTGGGACAGGGTCGGGTCCTTGGGCCAATTGTCCTGGGCCTTCAGCCTGGCTACTGACTTGACCACCAGTTCCAAGCTCACCTGGGGGAAGAACTCCGCCACTGCCGAGCCAACTTCGACTGCGTTATGGGTTTCTAACCAGTCCAGGGCGTTGGCGTAGCCCACTGTGAAGCGATGGACGGTCTCCGGTTGGGTCGCCAGATAGTGGTTGGTCGCTGCGAAGGAACTGTACGCCAAATGTCCGTTCTCGGGTCCTAAGGCGATAGCCAAGTGGCCCGAGCCGTCGTCCAGCAATTGCTCCGCTGCAGGTTGAGGCACGTGTATGTACTTGGCTTTGTCTTCCCGAAAGGCGGCCATGGCTTGGTCCAAGTCCAAACCGGCGACCAGGTCAACCTCGTCCGGCTCTATGCCGTGCCTTTTGAGCGCGAACTGGAACGATGCCCAAGGCATGGGCGAGAAACCGACGGGAATCAGCTTGGCACCCCTCAGCGATTCCCACTGAAAGGGGTCTTGCTTGGCCCGGCTCAGAACAAAGAACCCATCCCTGGAATTGATCTCCGCGAAGTGGACCGGGACCGTCTCCGCCCCCCAATCTGAGGCAATGATGGAACGCATGATGCCGCTCTGGGCGATGTCCGCAGCACCATTGTTTAAGGCGGCTATCGGATGGCCAAACTCGGACGGGCAGGTCTTGAAGTCGACGTCCAGGCCCTCTTTCGCCAGGAAACCTCCGGCCACCGAGACGTAAATCGGTGTGTAGAACAGAGTGCGAATGACCTCAAGGAGTCTCAGGGGCAGCCGGTTACGGGTGGAAGCCAAGTTGTCTCCGTTTGGTTAAGGGTTGTTAGCCTTCAAGAAAAGGTATCAGCGCACCCAAGAACGCTTCTGGATCCTCGACCTGGGGGATGTGGCCAAGGCCAGGCAGGACCACCTTCTGGGCATTGACGATGTTGTTGTGCAACAGCTCTTCGCCCTCACGCAGTCGATCAACCTCGCCGTAAAGCACCATGGTGGAGGAGGCTTTTACTCTGGGCAGACGGGACATAATGTCGTAGTGGGCCAGGGACTCCAACAGTTTTCCAACCCAGACACCGGCCTTGGCGCGGCTCTGGTTGTTGGCGTCCAGCCACTCTTGCCGTGGATTGGCGAAAGTGGTGGCTTCCTTCAGGCCTTTCAGGGTCCGTGGCTTGGGCATTCCTTTTGCGTCGAATTGGCTGGCTGCTTCCTTCAATCGCTCTTTGGCCGTGCGTGGGCCCCAAACCGGGCATCCCACCAGCACCAGCTTGTCTACCCGCTCGGGGTAACTGGCGGCGGTTTCAGTCGCCAGGACTGCGCCGACCGAGTTGCCGATGATGTGAGCACGGTGGATGTTCAGCACCTGGCAGGCGTGGTCCAAGGCCTGGGCGTAATCGGGAAGATTGAAGTGACGAGTCGGCTTGTCGGAGCCGCCATGCCCCAGCATGTCAAAGGCGTAACAGGTGTAGCTCTGGCTGAGGGAGTTGATCACGTTCTCCCAGGCCCAGATGGATGTGCCCAGCGGGTGGAGCAGTACGACTGGGTATCCGCTGCCCTGCTTAACGAAATGCATGTTTCCGGCGGGAGTGGGGACGGTATCAGTCAGGTCACGGCGTACAAACATGGAGCCCTTCTCCTAAATTGCATTACAGAACGGGCAATCGGCTACGCATAATAGGCGTGCCAGGCGCGTATGGTACTCACCGCCAGGCTCTCTGTCAATTTGTCCCAGACAGCGAGTTTCGGTTGACCTTTTACGCCTGGTATGGAAAAATTCAGGGCGGAGCGGACCTGCTCACGAGGCTGTTTTTAGCGCTTAAGCATACCCAGAAACCGCGACACCGGCCCGCCAAATCTAAGTGGTCATAGGGGATAATGGATAGGGCGATGGGTGAACCAACTTGGACCCGGGAAAAACTCCAACGGCTAGTGCACCGGGAAATTGGCGACTATCAATTGCTTGTTGTGTCCAATCGTCAGCCCTACGTGCACGAGCTCATTGAGGGCAAGCTCAGCTATACCTCTACCGCCGGCGGCCTAACTACTGCCATAGACCCTCTGATGCAGGAATGTGGCGGCACCTGGGTTGCCTATGGCGGCGGCAAGGGCGACTACTACGCCGTTGACGAGAACAACCGCATCCAAGTCCCGCCGGACGACCCTACTTACACCCTGCGGTTGGTCTGGCTGACCGAACAAGAAGAACGGGGCTACTACGCCGGCTTTTCCAATGAAGGGCTGTGGCCGCTGTGTCATAATGCTTTCATCGAACCACATTTCCAGTTGCCTGACTGGGAGACCTACAAAGCGGTGAACAACGTGTTTGCCGCGAACGTCTTGGATGAGATTGACGGCCGCCCGGCCGCGGTGTTTACCCAGGACTACCACCTAGCCCTACTCCCCCGCTTGCTGCGGGAAGCCGACCCGGACATCATCACCGGACAGTTTTGGCACATACCCTGGCCCACCTACGAGATCTTCCGCATCTGTCCTTGGGGCGACCAACTGCTGGACGGCCTTCTGGGCAACGACCTGTTGGGGTTTCATATAGGCGACCACTGCGACAACTTCATGGAGGCCGCATCACGGCTGTTGGGCTCCCAGGTCCATGACGAATACAACCTGGTCTATCAACGAGAAGAACCGACCCTGGTCAGGCCCTTCCCCATCAGCGTCGATTTCGAGCAGATTAATCAGGAATCTCAAAGCCCAGAAGTGACCGATGAGATGGACCGATTGATTGAGGAACTGAACTTAGGTGGAAAGGTGGTCGGACTGGGCATCGACCGCATCGATTACACCAAGGGCATTCCTCACCGTATTCGAGCAATCGGCCGGTTCTTTGAAAAGTATCCCGAACATATCGGCCAGGTAGTGTTCGTTCAGGCCGGCGTTATGAGCCGGGCGAACATCCACGCCTATCAGCAGCTTTCGGAGCAGATCGACCGGGAGTTGGGGAACGTGAACGGGCGGTTCAGCACCGATAATTGGCAGCCCATCCTCTATCTTCCTGACGACCTGCCGGCGGTCACCCTGGCGGCGTTCCGGCGCATCGCTCGCTTCTGCGTAGTCAGTTCTCTGCACGACGGAATGAACTTGGTGGCCAAGGAATACGTTGCCAGCCGATTTGATGAAGACGGCGTGTTGATCTTGAGCTTGTTCACCGGAGCCGCCCTTGAGTTGACCGATTCCGTGATTGTGAACCCCTACGCCACCGAGGATTTCGCTACGGCTATCTGCGAGGCGGTGGAGATGCCGTACGAGATGCGCCACGAGCGGATGGTGCGGATGCGCAGCGTGGTTGAAGAGAACAATATCTACATGTGGGCCGCCCGGCTCTTCGTAGACCTGATGCAGGGAACCCGCCGTTCCCGCCGTTCCCACCGCCCCATCCGCGGCAACTAGCTGGGCCCCTCCGGTAGACTATTCCCATGCCCCATCTGTTAAACGTCTGGCCCTCTGTAATCCGTCGGTTGGCGAGTTCGCCCCGCGTGTTGCTGCTCTTCGACTACGACGGCACTTTGACGCCAATCGCCGTCCGCTCGGAATTGGCCATATTGCCTGATGAGACGCGCCGTTCGCTCTCGGTGCTGGCAGCCATGGACCGGTTTGTTGTTGGTGTCGTGAGCGGCCGGGGTCTGGCCGACCTGGAGGCTATCGTGGCCATGCCAGGCCTGGTTTACGCCGGTAACCACGGATTGGAGATTAGCGGTCCAGAGATTGACTTTGTCCACCCCGAGGCACCGGGCTTCGAGTCATCCCTTACAGATATAGCGGACTTGCTCGAACGGGAACTGGCTGAGGTCCCCGGCCTCCTGGTTGATAACAAGCGTCTGACCCTTACGGTCCATTTCAGGAGCTCTCCAGATTCCTACACCGACCAAGTGGATAGCGCTGTGGTGGCTACCGTCGCGCCCTATGTAGCTGGTGGGCGCATGAAGGTTACTAGGGGGAAAAAGGTGGTAGAAGTCAGGCCGAACCTGGACTGGGGAAAGGGCCAAGCCATCGAGAAGATACGTCAAGAATGCGGCGATAACCCACTACCGGTGTTTTTCGGTGACGACCAGACAGATGAAGATGGTTTCGCCGTGGTGCAGGACGCCGGTGGGCTGGCGGTGTATATCGGCTCAACAAGGCAAGACACCAAGGCTCTACATCAATTGGAGTCGCCGGCAGAGGTTGGTCAGGTCCTGGAGTTATTGGCCCGGCTATACTAGTTGGGTCCGGACGCTAGGGCAGACCGTTCTGCTCCACCTGGATTATCTTGTCCAGCCGCCGCTGGAACCGGGGTTCGGGAAGGAAGTTGGCATCCAAGAAGGCGTCCAGCACGGCCTTGGCCAGCTCTATGCCGATGATCCGGCCACCGATGCAAATCACGTTCATGTCGTCGTGTTCCACGCCCTGGCGGGCGGAATAAGTGTCGTGGCATAGGCAGGCCCGGATGCCCGTTACCTTGTTAGCGGTGATGCTGGCGCCGACCCCGCTGCCGCAGATGATGATGCCCCTCTCCGCGTCCCCTGATTGTATGACCCTGGCTACGGCGGCGGAATAATCCGGGTAGTCGTCGTCGGGGTCCAATTCGTGGGCGCCGACGTCATTGACTAGATGTCCTTCCGATTCCAGCCACCTGACGATCTCACCTTTTAAATTGAAACCGGCGTGGTCCGCGCCAACCGCCACTTTCATCAAAATTCTCCAACAAGTTAGGGCATCTGGGCGTTTACCCAAGCATACCCATTGGGCCTGTCACGTGCAAGGCCAAGACGGGATTTCCGTGCCTGCGCTATTTGACGGTCTCCCTCCAAATGAAGATAGAAGAGAGCCCGGAGTATTTAAGCCCCACGGCCAGAATCGATTCCCATCAATCGCGGCTTATGCTAAAATGCCCTCGCCTCAGATTGTCTCGTTGCCACTACTGGGGCGCTTCTTGCTCCGCGTGATTAATTAAATCTCGATGGTGGGCTGATGATCAAAGCGGTCTCCTTCGACTTCTACAACACTCTGGTACGGTTTTGGCCTCCCTTGGAGGAGATACAACAGGCCGCCTGCCACGAACTGGGGCTAACGGTAGAGCAGGATGCCATCACCCATGGCTATGCCATCGCCGACGTGCTGTTCAACCGCGAGAACGAAGAACGATCCCTCTCCAAACGGTCCGATGAAGACCGCCTTGAATTCTTTGGACGCTATGAACAGCTGATATTGGAAACCGCCGGCATCCCCGTATCGCTCGACCTGGCCCAAAGAGTTTGGAAGATGGCCATGTCAGTCCGGAAAGACTTTGTCCCCTTCAACGACGCTGTCCCCGCATTGGAGCAACTGAGAGAGGCGGGGTACAAAGTAGGTATAATCACCAACCTGCGACGAGACCTGAACGATTTGTGCCAGCGGGTCGGCCTGGCCCCCTATCTGGATTTCGCTGTGGGCTCCGAAGAAGTGGGGAGGGAAAAACCCCATCCGCCGATCTTCCTGGCTGCCCTGAAGCGGGTCCACGCCGCGCCCGAGGAGGTGGTCCACGTCGGTGACCAGCTCCGTTCCGATGTCATGGGCGCCCAAGGCGTTGGGATGCACGGCGTGCTCATCAACCGCAGCGGCTACGGCTCCAACGGCGATGATTGTCCGACCATATCCAGCCTATCGGAATTGGCCGAACTCCTGGAAGGCCTAAATCAGGCTTAAGCAGCGTTGATTTGTGGTGGGCATCCCATTCTAGGTGATACCCTGCTAGGATAATTTACAGGGCAGGGACCGGCAGCGCGCCGCGTCCTTCAGGAGAGATCAGATGGCGGAAGAAGTACAAACCACCAAGCAAGATAACGAACCGGTCCGAATAGCGGTCTGGTACGACTATATTTGACCCTGGTGCTACGTCGGCCTGGAGCGGGTCGACAAGTTGGCCAACGAGTACGAGATAGCCGTTGAAGGCCGGGCCTATCTGCTACGGCCCGACACCCCGAAGGAAGGGGCCGACCGTCCCCAGCGTCCCGGTGAGACCCCTGAGGAGTTGTCTGAGCCCCTGCGTGGCCAGGCCGAAGACGCAGGCCTAATCATGAAGCCGCCCGTCAGAACTCCCAACACCCTGTACGCCCTAGAGGCCACGGAATACGCCCAGCAGCATGGCAAGTTCTTGGAGTTCCACCACGCCGCCTACAAGGCGTTCTGGGAGGACCGGAAGGACCTGGGCGAACTAGAAGTGCTGCACAAGGTGGCACATGAGGTGGGTCTGGACGGCGACAATATGATCAAAAGCCTGGAAGAGAAGACCTACGCAGAAACTGTCATGGGCCAATATCAAGAAGCCCTGCAGTACGGTATCAGCGGCATTCCCACTTTCTTGGTGGGGAACCTTCTTTTCACCGGCGCCCATCCCTACAACATATTCAAATCCGCCATGGAGCGATTCTTGACAGAGGGAGTCCCTCCGGCTACCGAAGGGGAAGGCTAGGCAAGTCATAGGCCGAGGTCAACGTGGGAGTGGGTTTTTAATCGCCCTTTTCCTGGAATAACTTGCCGGATGGGATCACATATTCCTGGCGCTATAAGATTGTCTTGGCCCCTCCTAATCGGTTGATGTGCAGCACGGGGCAGGTTTCTAATCTGCCCTTACATCGGGAGGCATCAAAAGGGCCCGCCCTTCCATGGAAGGGCGGGCCCTTTTGATTTCTAGTTTGGGTTGTTGATCAGTCGTCGGCGGGGGCTGGCGCTAACGATGGGCCTCCCTCGGCTGGCCGAGGGTCATCGAAATTTTCAATTGGCAGACCGTAGTTGATTGCGTAGAGTCGGGCGTAGATGCCGCCCTTCTTGGCCAGCAATTCGTCATGGCTCCCCTGCTCCACCAACCGGCCTTGGTCCAGGACCACTATGTTGTCAGCGTTCCGCACCGTGGAAAGACGGTGGGCAATGACTATAGAAGTCCGGCCGCTTAACACCTTCTGTAAAGCCTGCTGGATCAGCACCTCGGTGTGGGTGTCGATGTTGGCGGTGGCTTCGTCCAGAATGATGACCCTAGGGTTGCACACCACTGCCCGAGCGAAGCTCAGCAGTTGCCGCTGTCCGACACTGAGGTTGATCCCGCGTTCGGCTAGGACAGTTTGGTAACCATTCTCGAGATCCATGATGAAGTCATGTGCCCCCACGGTCTGTGCTGCGGCAACCACGTCTTCCTCGGAGATGCCTTCGTTGCTGTAGCGGATGTTGTCCGAAACTGTCCCGGAGAACAAGTAAGGCTCTTGTAGCACCATGCTCATTTGGCCGACCAGGGAATTACGGGTCACGTCCCGTATGTCGTGGCCGTCCATGGTGATGCGTCCATTGGTGACGTCGGCGAAACGGTGAATCAAGGTGACGAGAGTACTCTTACCTGCGCCAGTTGAACCCACCAACGCCACGTTCTCGCCGGGCTTTATGTGCAGGTTGACCTCTTTTAGAACGTCAACGTCTTTCACGTACTGGAAACTGACGTCCTCAAATTTGATCTCACCATTGATTTCAGGCAGTTCGTTGGCGTCGGGTTTGTCCACCACCTCGGGTTTCAGGTCCAATACCTCGAAAATTCGGACGCCGGCAGCCATGGCCCGCTGCAATTGGCTGTACTGCATGGTCAGGTGGCGCACGGGCTCAAAGAATCGCTGGATCCAGAGGGCAAAAGCCAGCAGAACGGCCCACTCAAGATCGTCACCTTTGACCATGATGCCGCCCACGAGGACTACACCGAACCCCATGCCAATTCCCATCAGGGATTCAACGAACGGCTGGAGCGTTCCCGAGTAACGGCTAGCCTCCATATTGGCATTCAAGTGCTCGGTGTTGAGGTCGTCGAAGTGCTTCATGTTAGCTTCCTGCCGGTTGAAGCTCTCCACCACACGGACTCCCGTGATGTTCTGATTGTATTCGCCGTTCACCATGGCGATGGCCCGGCGGATGCGCATGAATGAGTGCCTGGCAAATTTCTGCCAGTAACCCAGAACAAAGAAGAGTACGGGCAGGATACTCATGCTGACTAGGGCCAATTGCCAGTCTATGAACAGCATGAAGGCGATGATACCCACCAGGCTGAGTAGGTCGGAAAAGCTCTGGACAATTAGTTCGAAGGTCTCTTGCAGCTGCAGGACATCGCTCTGGCTTCGCGACATAATGCGGCCCACTGGTGTGCGGTGGAAGAACGAAGGAGAGAGCTCCTGCAGGTGGTTGAACATGCCAGTCCGCAGGGAATAAAGAATTCCCTGCCCCACTTTAGGCATGTAGATGAATTGGACGAAGTTGGCTCCGAAGTGCAAGATGGTTACGCCTAGAAAGACCAGACCAATGATGTGCAACCGTGAAACATCTTCCGGCTCCACGGCCCAGGTGATGCCCGTCATCATCAGCCAGGGAACAGCTACGTTGCCAACGGTATAGAGCAGGACCGCAACCATCGCGATGGTTGCGTGCCTCCTGTAAGGCCAGATGTAAGTCATTAACCGCACGACAACCTTGTGGTCGTAGGCTGCACCAGCGATATTATCATCGCTCAAATTGTCCATGTTGGCGACGTTCATGCCGTGGGCGCCCATGCCCCGCATGCCGCCCATCATGCCACCGACTCCCCCTCCTGGTCCTGACGCTCTCATCAGTCGTCGTCTCCTGTTTCAGCGGCGAGCCGCGCGGTCCCGGCGGTATCGATTTGTGGTAACGAGGCATCCAGCAGTAGCTCTTCCTGTGGTTGCAACTGGAGCTCATAAATGTCCCGGTAGATGCCTTTGGTGGCCAGGAGTTCTTCGTGGGTTCCCTGTTCAGCGATCTGCCCGTCTTTTAACACGATAATCAGGTCGGCCTCGCGGACGGTGCTTAGGCGGTGGGCGATTACGAACGTGGTGCGGTTCTTCATCACATTCACCATGGCCTGGTGAATCATGCGCTCCGTCTGTACGTCCACACTGGAGGTGGAGTCATCCAAGATCAGCACTGGCGGGTCGATCAGGATGCTACGGGCGATGGACAGCCGCTGGCGTTGGCCTCCTGATAGGGTGGAGCCGCGCTCGCCGACCCAGGTGTCATAGCCGTCTTCCAGTGAGTCGATGTGGTCATGGAGTTGTGCTACTTTGGCTGCGCGGATTACATCGTCGCGGGTGGCATCTTTTACGCCGTAGGCGATGTTGTCGTGGATGTTGGCGCTGAACAGGAAAACGTCTTGTTGAACAATGCCGACATTGTGGCGCAGAGAGTCCAGAGAGAAATCTCGGATGTCCTGGCCATCGATGGTTATGCGTCCTTCAGACACATCATAGAACCGGGGCAAGAGATTGACTATGGTGCTCTTTCCGCTGCCGGGGGCGCCCAGGATCGCCGTGATCTGGTTGGGCTTGGCGGAGATGCTGATGTGCTGCAAGGCCGGCATCCGCCCTTCATAGGCGAAAGAGATGTCTTCGAATTCCACCTTTCCATCGGCTCTTTCAAGGACTTTGGCGTTCCGTTTTTCCGCCACCGGTGATTCGGCATCCAGAACTTCGAACAGCCGGCTACCGGACGAAATCGCTCGGGAAAATGAGTTGATTATGAAGGACGACATTCTGATGGGGAAGGTCAACTGGTTCAGGTAGAGGATGAACTTGGTTAGACCGCCCGCGCTCAGGTCCCCTCTGATCACTTCCCAGCCGCCGTACCAGAGAATGAGGCCCATGCCCGAGGTGAAGAAGAAGGTCATCCATGCGCTATTTGTGCCTTGGAGCCGCTCGGACTGAAAATACTCCTCTCGGACTTCCTGGGCTTTCTTCGCGAACTTGTCCTTTTCGTATTCCTCAGATCCGAAGGCCTTGACCACGTGGATGCCCACAAGGTTTTCCTGGAGGATGGTCACAGCTTCGCCCATGCGCTCCTGGACTCGCAGCCACATGAGCCGTAGCCGGCCCATTACCATAGAAGAGCGAATTATGATGAAGGGCACGAAAACTAGGCTGATTAATGTGAGTTCCCAGTTCATAAAGCTCAGGATGCAGACCAAAGCCACTGTGCGGACCACCACTTCCAAAGCCCGTACCAAGCCCATATTAACGAATCGCCGGATAGCCTCAACGTCGGCTGTGGCCTTGGACATCAGATCGCCGGTGTGTTCGTTGTCGTGGTAGGCAAAGCTGAGATGTTGGAGCTTGTCGTAGAACTGGTTGCGGATGACATATGAGACTTTCTGGGACAGAGAGTCGGTGCAGTAGGTGCGGGCGAAATCCAGGAAACCGCGCAACAGGCTGGCGCCGAGAAGGGCCAGGGCGAACCACATTAGAGTGTTGGTGGCGACCGACTTGGCATCGACTCCGTCCCGGCCGACATCGACCAACAGGTCAATGGCTTCACCGAATATCTGGGGTATTAGTAGGGAGACGCCCACCGCGGCGAAGAAGCTCAGGTAAGCCAAGATCAAGCGGGTGCGGAACTGCAACGTGATCTTGGTGATTCGGACAAGTATTTGCATCTAAAAGTATGTGCCTGTTCCACCTACCGCAAAAGCGAGCTACGTTACGGTCGTCGAAAAATCGACGCGCCGTTCTTTAAGGCTGATTGCGGAACGGAAATTTGAGCTACGTGGCACTGGAATCCGTAGTTGGAGCCGAGCACTTGGCAGCTAACCAATCATACGCCCAAAGAGACGCCTGTTTCAAGCTGAAGAGAGGATGTATCGAGTTCGTTGCCCCCTGGTGAAATTACATAACAAAGGCCTCTGGCCGAACCGGGGGAGGCCTTTATGAAAACGAATGGGCTTGATCAGGCTGGCTAGGTTACGGTTTGATGGCCCGGATATTGGCTCCAGCAGTGTCGAATTGTTAGGTCCGGTCGCCTCCCACTGCTCCTGAAAACACGTCCTCGGTGGTAACCGCTTCCACATCCCTCGGGCCCGCGCTGTCGATGGCGTCTAAATTTTCTCCCTCCAGGAGACCACCGTCGATATTCAAGCTGCCTAGATCCAGATCCTCTTTGTATACGGTGACATCAGCGGTCTAGAGCCTCCCACCAGCCTTCAAGACCCTAAATACCTCTACGGAGCGGGCGCACTCGTCGAGGGTGAGGTTAAGCACGCCGTTGGAAATGAGCAGGTCCACCGAAGTGTTAGGCACCGCTAAATCCTCCATGTAGGCTTTCTTGAATTCCGCCTGGGCGAGGCCCAAGCTTTTGGCGGTCTTCCGTGATTTTTTCAACATAGCGTCGGTCATGTCTACTCCGATCACCTTAGGACAAATACGGTCGAAACCCGGATTTGTCAAAGAAAACTACATCTGGTCCGGGGCGTTCATGCCCATCAGGTCCAAAGTGCGGCGGAACACGATCTGGGCCGATTCTACCAACTTCAGCCTGGCGGTGGTTATGGCGTTGTCTCCCTCGTTGGAGGAGACCACCCGGCAGTTCTCATAGAAATTGTGGAAGGAATTGGCCAATTCCGTGGCGTAATGGGGCAGGTGATGGGGCTCCAGGGTCTTTGCTATCTGGTCAACCAACTCCGGAAGCTGGAGCATGGCCCGAACCAACTCCAGCTCGGTCGGGTGGGTCAACAGACTAACGTCGCCCTCGCTCCAATCGATCTTTCGCTCGCGTGCCAGGTTGAGGATGCTGGCGTTCCGGGCGTGGGCGTACTGAACGTAATAGACCGGGTTTTCGGAAGACTCCTTCTTGGCCAGTTCCAAGTCGAATTCCATTTGAGTCGATGGGGCTCGGGCCAGAAAGAAAAACCGGCAGGCGTCCGTGCCAACTTCTTCGGCCAGTTCTTTCAGCGTCACCAGATTTCCGGAGCGTTTAGAAAGCCTCATCCCCTTCAGCGTCACCATCTGAGAGACGAGCACGGTCAGCCGGTCGCGCCCGATGCCCAAGGCTTCGACGGCCGACTTCATCCGTGGAACGTGACCCTGATGGTCGGCACCCCAGATGTCCACCACGGTGTCAAATCCCCGTTTGAGGAACTTGTTGTAATGATAGGCGATGTCTGAGGCGAAATAGGTAGGCTCCCCGTTCGAGCGGACCACAACGTTGTCTTTGTCGTCACCGAGCATGGATGAGTTAAACCAGGTTGCGCCGTCTCGCTCTGATAAGTAGTCGTTTTCGCGGAGGAGGCCGAGGGCGGTGTCGTACTCGCCCTCTTCGAACAGGGTGCGCTCGCTGAACCAGTTGTCGAACTCAACACCGATCCCGAAGAGGTCCTCTTTGATAGTTTCAACCATTTTCTCGCGGCCGATGTCACCGATCTCCCTCAGGGCCTGATCTTCATCTTGGTCAAGAAACCGGGTCCCTTCTGACTCCGCTATTTCTTTGGCTAGATCGAAGATGTATTCGCCTTCATAGCCCCTCTCCGGCATCTCCGCATCGTGGTCTAATGCCTGTTTGTAAGCGGCAAGGACCGATCGATAGAACAATTGCATCTGGTTGCCAGCATCGTTCACGTAGTATTCCCGGGTTACGTCGTACCCGGCCGCTTCAAGGACGTTGGCCAGAGCGCTGCCGAGCACGGCGCCGCGGGTGTGTCCCACGTGAACGGGCCCTGTAGGGTTAACGCTGACGAACTCCACCATTGTCTTGCGGCCTTGGCCGGACTCGACGTTTCCAAACTGGTTGCGTGCATGGCGCACCGTCTCCACCTGCTGCTGCAGCCAGGGCTCATTCAAATAGAAATTTATGAAACCGGGCGGTGCTGCTTCAACTCGTTCGATCACGGTGCCGGTGGCGATGTGGGCGGCCAAAGATTGGGCCAACTCCAAGGGATTGATTCGGGTAGCCCGGGCCAGGCGCAGGGGTAGGTTGGTAGCGAAATCGCCGTGGTCCGAGTTGCCGGGTCGCTCCACCTGAATCTCGGGGATGGTCTCTAGTTGCACCACACCTTCCTGCCGAGTGGCCTCCAAGGCCTCGGTGACGAGCTGTTTGATGGTTTCGATCAATAAGGGAGCCGGCATCGGCGAAAGTTCCTTGCGTTTTAGACGAGTGACCAAATAACGAAAGGCGGCCATACCCAGGCCGCCAATCTTTAGTGGTACGTTCCATCTTACCACATATCGAGTTCGTCCCAGGCACGGATCAGGGTCGGTTTTGGTGGTTCAGGCGGAACCGCTAAATATGCCGATGTCGCCTGGAAGATGTCCCGGCGGAAGACCGCCTGTTACAATTGTTGCTCCGTTGATTTTCCCTCTTTACCAAGACTGATTCGACGGGAATCCCTCGGCCAGTAGAGAACGGGTCTTCGATCGGCGGAGCACCCCATTTTTGGCCGGCCGGCGGCACGCGACCCGGCCTACCCGCGACAAGAACCAGATGGACCAATCTCAGGTAATACCGCTACCGACGTTAACGGCTTTGTGCTGTTCCTAGGACTGGCGGCCGCTTTCGTGGACCACCTGGTCTAATCCTGACCCAAAGACAAGAGGGGGAATATGCCCGGACAGATAGCCTTGGTCGGCGGCGATGAGTTCAGGACCGGCTGCGAAGAGATGGATCGCGAAATCATGCGGGAATCGGGTCACGACCCGGCCAAGGTCGTGGTGGTACCCACGGCAGCGGTCACAGGACCCGCCAAGGCCGCCAACGACGGCGCAACCCATTTCAGGGCATTGGGTGGAGACTCTAGCCGGCTGATGCTGCTAGAACGAAACCATGCAGAGGACCCGGATTTCTTCGTTCCGGCGACCATGGCCGACGTGGTCTATTTCACCGGCGGCAGCCCCGAACACCTGCTGGAAACGGTCTTCGATTCCCCGTTCTTGAAGGCAGTATTGGAGTCGGTGGATCGGGGCGCGGTCTTGGCGGGCTCCAGTGCCGGAGCGATGGTCATGGGTTCCATGATGCGACGCCCCAAGGCCGGCGGTTGGGTTGAGGCCCTAGGTTTGGTTCCGGGGATTGCCGTACTGCCCCACCACGAACGAAGCGACCAGGCCGAAACCTTTTCAGAGCTACAAGAATCTGCGCCCAGCGGACTGACCTTCTTGGGCATCGACGCCCGCACCGGATGCCTGGGCAGACCTGGAAACTGGCGTGTTGTCGGCTCTGGCCGGGTGACCGTTTATCAGGGCTCGGAGTGGCAGATATTTGACTCAGGGGACAAACTACCGGCCGGGTTCTGATCCGACTATTCACGCGAGACGGGGATGTCAAAAACTGATACAGCGTCCATAGGATGAAACGGCGACGACATTAAAAAAGATGTGCACAATTGGATTGGAAGGAGGAGCTGCACCTATTTCTATAAGCTTCAAGGACGTTACGTAGGTTGCTCACGGTTACCAAGGCGAGTCTGGCGAGTTCCAACTAGATACTTGGTTGAGAGGACAATCTTTGGCGATACAATCAGTCACTCTAAACATGACTAAGTATTAATTGGTTTCCTGTAATGGCGTTGAAATCAGAGAGAATCCTGATCCTACTTCCGCCGCTCCCGTAGTTTCTCGTAGACGGCTTCAGGTTGCACGCCGCTGGCGGCTAAGAGGACCAAGGTGTGGTAGAGCATGTCCGCGATCTCACCGGGCAGGCTTCCTGTGTCGCTGATGGATGCTGCGATGGCCGTCTCGCCGGCCTCCTCAACCACTTTCTGGGCGATGCGCGGTACACCCTCTTGGAACAATGAGGTGGTGTAGCTGCCTTCCGGCATCTCTTGTTGGCGGTCTTTGATCAGGGCGAACAGTTCACCCAGGATGCTAGGGCCTGATTCGGTCACCTCATAATCGTCTGGCAGGCCCTCCAACTTGTTGAAGAAGCATGAGGGTTCGCCGGTGTGGCAGGCCGGTCCGTCAGGGTCGACCTTCAAAAGAATGGTGTCGGCATCGCAGTCGAAGTATGCCTCTTTCAGGTTCAGGTAGTTGCCCGAGACCTCGCCCTTGTGCCACAGGTCTTCCCGGCTGCGGCTGTAGAACCAGACCTGGACCCCCTCCACCGTGCGCTTCAATGAGCCTGGGTTCATGTAGCCCATCATCAATACTTCGCCGGTGTTGGCGTCTTGGGCGATGGCGGGCAGTAGGCCCTGTTCGTTGAGTTTCACTTTCATAAATTGCCTTTCGTAGATCGCGTCGATTAGGGTCTTGAAGTTAGGTTGTCAGGTCGTTAGCCAAGATCTTTGGCAGATCCAACAGACTGGAGATTTGGCGGGATGGAGCGGGCAGATCCGGATCTAGGGGCGTGCTGTTTCGGTTGATCCACACTGGGTGCATGCCCGCTCGGGAAGGACCCAAGACGTCTTCTAACTGGCGGTCCCCCACGTAGGCAGTTTCCCCGGGAGTCACCCCCAACTGCGACAGCATCATCTTGAATAACTCGGGCCGGGGCTTGTAGATCTGGGCCTGTTCCGAAGTGAGGACTAGGTCGAAACCGACCTCCAAGAGTTCCAAGTTAGGCAGCAAGAAGCCGTCATCAGCGTTGGACAAGATGGCCGTCCGACAGCGTTTCTGGATCTCGACTACCGCGTCGTTTGTCTCGGGATAGGGCTCTCTTTGGGACACATCTCGGAAGAACTGCTCCGTGGCGGCTTGGGAGTCGCCGTCCAGGCCGAGAGTTGAGAAAGAAAGTTCAAATCCATCTTTCCAAGCACTGAAGTAACTTTGAAATGGTAGATCTGGGTCCAACCGGGTTTTCTGGAACGTGGTTTCGGCGGGCATCCAGTTGTCCCACAGCTCTTCTACGCTAGTGTCTAGCCCTTGCTGATCGATAATCTTGGCGAAGCTGCTTTTACCCATCTCGTGGGGGTTCTGCACCAGGGTTTCATACATGTCGAAGATTACCGTTGTGATTCGAGGCATTGATCGTTACCTAGATGATTTAGTGGTCGGCGAGTCAGGATGGCGGCTGATATTTCGGCCGGACTGAAACGCCCTTTCCTTCGAGGTATTCCTTGGCTTGGTCGATGGTGAACGTTCCAAAGTGGAAGATGCTGGCGGCCAGAACCGCATCGGCCTTCCCCTGATCCAGGGCTTGATAGAGGTGGTCCAACTCTCCTGCACCTCCGCTGGCGATCACTGGGACCGGCACCGCCTCGGAGATGGCGCGGGTCAGAGCCAGGTCGTACCCAGACAGTCGGCCGTCTTCATCCATGCTGGTAAGCAGTATCTCCCCCGCGCCCAGTTCCACTGCCCTGACTGCCCATTTTACCGCGTCCAAACCGACGGGTGTGCGGCCACCGTGGGTGTATACCTGCCATTCTGAGCCGCCGTCGAGGGCTAGACTGGCGTCTTCCGGAACCGGCTCGTTCTCTACCGAAGGAACCCGTTTGGCGTCGATGGCGACCACGATGCACTGGTTGCCAAAAGCTGCCGCGCCTTGCATAACTAACTCCGGGTTGTTGACCGCGGCAGTATTCATTCCGACTTTGTCCGCGCCCGCTTTCAGCATTCGGCGCACGTCTTCCACGGAACGGATACCGCCGCCCACGGTCAGTGGGATGAACACCTGGTCTGACACCCGCTGCACCACGTCAACCATGGTGTCCCTGGAATCGGAACTGGCGGTGATGTCCAAAAACACCAGTTCGTCACCACCTTCCTGGTCGTAAAAGGCAGCTAACTCGGCTGGGTCTCCGGCGTCGCGGAGCTCGACGAAACTAACGCCCTTGACCACCCGGCCGCCGTCCACGTCTAGGCACGGGATTATACGTTTAGTCAGCACGGTAGGGTTGAATCTCCAGAAGAGTCGAAGGGATCTTGGGTCGTGTTAGAAGTATAACACCGTGCCTGGGCCGGCCGGAATTTCTCGCCCCATTGGCGCGGTTGACCCCCTGCGCTAGAATGTGACTACTTTTTAACGGAGGGAATCATGGCCATAACACTGGACGAAGCCAATAAGATGGTGGCGGGAGCCATCGCCAAAGCCAATGAGCTGAATATCAAGATCAACGTAGCGGTCGTCGATGCAGGTGGACGCCTCCTGGCGTTTAACCGCATGGACGGCGCCATCTGGGGTGGTGCTTATGGCTCTCAAGGTAAGGCAGTCGCCTCGGCCGCATTCGGCCGGAGCAGCGGTGAGCTCCAAGAACGGTCGGAATCGCCAATCATGAAAGGCATACTCTCTGCCGAGGGTGGTCATGGCATCCCGAGCCAAGGCGGGATGCCTGTTAGGCGTAACGGCCTGGTTGATGGAGCAGTCGGTGTTGGCGGTGGTACCAGTCAGGAAGACGAGGACTGCGCCAGCGCCGGAATAGCAACAGTCGTCTAGGGCGTTTAAGGAATGAGGGCCGTAACTGACGCTGGGCAGCCACTGCCGCCTTCCAGCCGCAGCAGGCCGATGACCAGCAAGGTCCCGGTTGGGGGCAGCAGGTCTAGGTTGGTCAGACTTTCCAGAACGATCAGCCGGTTTTCCAGCACCAACCGGCTGACGAAAAAACCGCTGTCGGCCCCCGGCTCAGCCCCTCCGGTATCAGTGCCCAGACCGGCTATGTTCCGACCCTCAAGCAACATTTGGGCCGCATCCAACCCGAAACCGGGAAAGTGGAGTTGGCCTGCGCCGGTCCCACCCAAGTAGTCCGGTGGGTTAGTCCATCTGGCTTGCCAGCCTGTGCGCAGCAGGACCACACAGCCCTGGGGGACCGGGCCGTGGCCTGATTCCCAGTCCAGGATATCGTTCATCGTTAGAGCGTAGTCTGGGTCGGCCTTGGCCTGGATGGCGATGTCTATGACCACCGCTGGCCTGACCAGGTCCTCGGGCGAGAATCCCTCGTGCCCGGGCGCGCCATCCTGAAAACCGGAAGGGGCGCTGAGGTGGGTGCCGGAGTGTTCGCCCATGGAGAAGTGGCGCAGGAGATAGCCGCCGTCTTTAAAGCTGGCGACGGTCTTGAATTCAACTGCCGGGTCTCCGGGCCACTGTGGAATGCCGGGGTGGACCGGCCAACTCAGGTCTACGACTTTGGAAAAAGAAATGGACCTGCTTTTGGCGGGTCCATTTCCGTGTTGCTGGGTCACCATTGGACAAGCCCCTCAGATCATCCGCTTCCGCACATTCTCCCGCCAAAGAGGTCTCATGGCAACCCGTATATTAGTTGTTGGTCAGGCCACTTGGTATACTGCTGTTTGGAGCGTCTGGGCCGCTCCCAGAGCGGCCGCACGTTTGACGTTGCCGTCGATCCACTCCATGGCCTCACGAGAAGAACCCTTCGCGGCCAGTTCTGGCCTTTCTGGACGTCTCCCGTACACCGAATAGCTGATGGAGCGTATCTCTTCTTCTATGACATAGCCTCGGTAAAAAATCTTCATGGTCCTTGCCCTCCTCGGATTGTCAGCGGCTGTCCAGTCCAGGATTGGGCTGCCGCGAAACGCCAATGTTAATCCATCCCGGACATATGTTCTAATTTTTTACGTAGAGGGTCAACTGGGAAATGTCATAGGCAGTCAGCTAGCAGGCGCCGACGAACACTGTGTCGAAAATGGCATGTGAAAGTAGAAGTTGGGCTGTCAGGCTGCTGAGCACTGATCGCCGAGGAGCGGGGTTGAGGGCTATTAGGCTAATTGGTTTACCGGGGGCGCTCAGGACCAGTTCGGTAGTACCGCCCTGCGTCCAGCGGACGG